>CDZF01046268.1_pt1 | contig 12102 bp, 17 predicted proteins | sample 557591 | NCBI WGS metagenome assembly CDZF01 (sample SAMEA3182093, study PRJEB8094) | gut metagenome | biome: human; feature: gut; material: Stool; isolation source: human stools | place: Canada | collected 2012-02-04
GCCCCAACCAAATAGCTGACGAGAGCGGATATACCGGAAATTATAGCTATCGGCAGAAAAGACTTGAACAAGCCCGTAATGGTGCGCCATAACTGCACAAAACCCAGTTTTATTGATTTCAGAGCCTTCGCCCATGAATTTGATGTCTGTACAACCGCGGCATTTGCCGATGCGGCCTCCGCTATGTCGTTGGCTTTCTTTTCTGCCAGTTTTGCATTATTCAAAGCCCTTTCGGCAGCGGCCAACTGTCTTTTTGAGGCCAATCGCTTGTTGTTCTCTATAGTTTCATAATCGGTAAGCGTTTTCAGATAGGCCTTTTCCGCAGCAACCCTTGCTTCCGTCGCCTTCCTCATCTGCTCCTGAGCAGCCGCATCCTTACTTATGGTAGTATCTATGAGCTCCCAGAATTGGGCGAAGTATTTTGTGACAGACAAAAGCAACTTGCCGCTGATAATTCCTATTATAAATGTGAATATACCGCTAATCTTACCTTTCAATGAGTCCAACGCTCCGGCCAGCCAATCAACCAAAGACTTGTACTTTCCCTGAACATCCATGCTGTTCACAAGTTCTGTGAATATGTTCTTGAGCCTATTGACAGATGTCTCCAGATTATTCGTATCCACATTGGGAACCATCTCATTCAACGCGTCCGCAAACTTCGGAAGAACATCGGCGCTCATAAGCTTGCCTGCCTTCAACAGCTTATCGAGACCCGCAACCGAAGTGCCTGCGGCCTTCGCCATCGCTTGCAAAGCAATAGGCAGGCGTTCTCCCATCTGTAGACGCAGCTCCTCAGAACTAATCTTCCCCTTGCTCATCATCTGGGATAAAGCCAAGAATACCCCGTTGCTGTCCTCCGCACTCATACCGAAGGCTGTAACGGCACGGGAAACGGACTCGAATATTTTCCGCTGGTCCTCCATAGACATGTTGGAAACGGAGGCAGAAGCCGTGAACTTGGCAAAATTCCCGGTCAGGGCGTTAATCTCAAGACCGTATTTCTTTGCCATGTCAACCAGAAAGCGCTGGTTGTCCGCATACTGGGACATGCCCCCCGAAACATTCTTCAAGGCAGTAGTAACCCGATTGGTTTCACGGGCCACATCCACAAACCGGGAAACCAAATTACTCAACCCTATACCGCCGGCTCCGAGTGCAGCTGTAAAAGTAAGAAGTTGCATCTGCATTGACTTGAAAGCAGACTTCACCTGATTGGTTCCCTTCTTGAAGTTCTCGGTGAGAAGGTTTATTGCGATACTGAAACTTAGTTTTCCAGCCATAATCTCTTTCCTTTCTTTAAAAATTCCTCAAATCTTTCCACCTCCGCGTCATTAATCCCGGTCTCTTCTCCGGAATTCTGTTCCCACGGGAAAGTGATAAGGTCCTTAGCCCCGTTCTCCATAGCCTTTGCGTCTATGTGCGGAAGTATTGTAAGATAAGTCCACAGCCGCGCACTCTCCATCTCGTCCTTCTTCTTGTTCTCATAGGCTTCTATATAAAGCGGCAGGTCCTGCAATTCCATCTCATTCAAGGCATAATGGGCATCAAGACCGGACATGATGAGTGTAGCGACTATGTTTCCTATGGTTTCCGGACTGTCGTTATCGTTTCCTCCACTTCCGGCATCCACACTACTGTGCCTGAACTGGGCCATGACTGATATAATCCTTCCCAAAGAGACAGACATTTCATCCATAACCTTTTCGTTTGCCAATACCAATTTAAAGACCTCATACTTATACGGCACCTTGAAACAGTCAATAGACATCGCATACAACAAGGCCTCCATATCCTCCCGGTCTGAATAGTCCATCAATGAAAAAGACTTCCCGCGCATCTGTTCCCAACGAATAACGGACTTTATCGTCAACCGGGAAAGCCCTGTCTTCTTAACGGCTTTCTTTTCAATCGGCATGTTCTCTCTATCGCCTTTCATTTTTTCGCAGATTCCAACAAAGAGGTATCCGACAAGAAGCATTATGATTCCAAATAGAATTATCGCCATAACTATAATGGTAAAGGTTTCGGGATTTCGTACTATCATTATACAAAAGGCGGCCATCATAGGACCGCCTTCCGAATATCCGTTTCTGGTTTGCTACTTTAACCTCCTTATTCAGTTCCGGCTACTTGCGCCAATCCACCAATCCCTTTAAAAGAGCTGCTGCATTTGGCAATCTGTCCGGACTCTGACGTGACGGACAAGGATGTAATCATCACCTCGCCGGTATAATTCATCTTTTTAGTGTCCTTGTTAAAGGTACCGCCGAAATTATCCTTGTCAGTTGACAACGCCTCACCGAAATAAAATTCGAGAGTTTCACCGGCGATCTGTTTTGTCAGCAAAGTATCAAAACTCATCGTACCCTCCTTACGCGTCACCAATGACTCACTGGATATAGTGTAGCTCTTCTTCCCGGGCAAAGACCCGGACCAGCTCCCCATCATCTTATTGGAGATATCAATCTCTTCTGTCGTAACCTCCAACGTTGCCGTAGAGGCGAATGCAATCGGCTGGTCGCCGACAAATACGAAAAGCTCACCTCTGTAGATGTCTGTTCTTGAATCTAATTTTGTTCCCGCCATAATTATCGCTGTTTAATTGAAAATTGTAATACTTGAATGAATTTCTTATCAATGAAGTCCTCCGTGGAGTCTTCAAGCTGTATGCGCATGTCCGGGTCCTTATAGTCACCGGACAATGTATCGTATATCAAAGAAGCAAGACTGTTATTCCTTACATAGGAGTCACTGACCGCCGTCACATAGATGACCGCTGTCTGGCTGGCAACTCCCATCTGTGTATACTCCTGCTTCAATCCGTCGCGCTGGTATACGATGAAATCGCCGTCCGTTCCTTCGGGAGCCATTATCGGAAATACCCTATTGCCGACAAGGGCTTTTATCTCCTCGTTCTGAAGCAGGAGAGATTGAATTTCAGCCGTTATCTTGAACATGTTCATTTTCTATCAATTATCCGTTGTACCGCTTTCTGTATTCCAGAATAAAGAGTCTGTACCGCCTTGTCCTTTTCTGTCCGTCCAGCGTCCGACCAGAAATGATTCGCAGGCATGATACCACGGTAAGCTTTTCTTTTATACTTTCCCTTTGTGTACCGCCTTGACGTACCCATATCCACCAAATGAGAGTGGTTTCCTCCGGGACGGTCAAAACCGGCCAAAGCCCCGAGTTTATTACGTTTGACCCTGGTGGTGAATGAATTCATCAAATGCCCGGTATGCTTCCCGTGATAAAGCAAACGGTTTCTCAGGTTGTCTCTTCCTTTAATTCGAAAAACATTCATCGCGGAACGTAGACCGCTCTTAACAGCCTTGTCCTTCTCGAAGTCTTCAAGCTTCCGGATAAGAAACTGTATATTTTCCCGGTCTATAATTGAAAATTCAATCATACATCAACCTTTCTCATCGTTATTGTCAACTCATTGCCGTTAGGCTCAAGCATTTTTATCTCCCAGGTACATCCGGCATACTCCACACGACATCCGTACTTTATCTGGGGGTAGTTGCGTGTCTGCATGACAATCGTCTGATTCACGAACTGTTCATAGGCAGTATCTTCCTTTGAAAACAGTGTCTGCTTCTTACGTGAAGCCCGACAACGGAACAATTCCCTGTACTCCCTTTCCACAGAACCGAATTCCGATATAGTCTCCACCGGCTCCTTGAACACAAGCGTATATTTCAGTAGTCCAGCCCTCATCCTGCATAGTTACGATAAAGCGCCACAAGGTGCGAATAAGACAACGGCACTTCCGATGCCTGGGCGAAAGCCACCGGCTCGCGATTGGCATAAAACTGCCCTACCATCAGAAGGATACACTGACGGAGAGGCGCGGGAATGTCCTTCCCGCCTTCCTCCACCAATGTATCCAGCTCCATGCAAATATCCTTCGACACAACTACCTCAGCCGCCTCAATGAGGCCGGATATATACTCGTCATCATCCGTAAACTCCTGCTCCACATTGAGATGACGCTTGGCCAGTTGCAAATCGACGTATGCCATACTACTTCATGGATGCTATGCAGAACGACTCCTTGCGGATAAAGCCCATATTCCAATATGAATTGGTAATCAGTCTCACTGTACCCTTCAAGGCCTGGGTATACGGATCAACCAGTAGCTCTATACCGCCCCATTGACCGATGAAGTAGTCCGCCCAGTTACCGAATACAATACCGTATTCATCCGAACCGTCACCGATACCTTTCGGCAGATTGTTGGTTCTGAGTGCACGGTAACCGTTCAACTGGCCGTCACCGTTACCGGTAAAGATGAAACCGCCCGCACCGGAAGCGTCCTTCACCTTTGTCTTGGCCTTTCCGACAAGTGCGGGGTGCAGGATATAGGACAAGTTGCCGAACAAGGCATTCTGTGTATCAGCATTGGTCTCCATCGCGACAATCTGTGCCCAAGTCATATCTCCCTTAATGGTAGCGTCGAGAGTACCGAACATACCGTCCGGAGTATTAGCCACACTGGTTTCCTTGCTGAACGCTGTCTGTTCAATCTTCTGGGCGATGGCTACAGCTATAGCCTGACGGATATACGCCTCGACGGAAGCATTCTCCTGAACAAGCAACTGCTTGGAAATGTCCACATAAGCAGTCAGACGCAAGGGCTTGAACAAGTCTCCCTTGCTGAACGCGCCGGCGCCGTCTTTTGCGTCTGCGTTTTCAGCCTCCCAGAATACGTTCGCACCGGAAAACTCTGGCCAGTAGATGTTCCCCTGCAATCCGGTCATGAAACGGGCGCCGGCACGGGACAACACAAGAGCTGACTGCAAAGGCAGAAGCATCTCCTGCTGTTCCTCGTCAATGACAACCCCCGTTGTCGTTTCGGTAGCCGCCGTAAATGCGGCACGCTTCTCCACGTTCACGGGGACTACAATGCTGCGTCTGTCCGCCATCTGGGCTCCCGACATGTTGTGATGCGTAGTGGCAGCCTCAATAACCGCCGCCTCAACATCGTTCTGCTGGCTTCCGTCCACCATGTTTGCGATGGCACGACGCAAGGAGAATCCACCTTGCGGCTGATGAGGACGTCCCTTCTGGCGGTTTTCGTCTTCCCTTTCTGCAATTTCAAGATTGATTTCGGCCATACGGCATTGGTTTGCGCCAAGTTCCTCGTTCTCCTCGGCATTCAACTGCCGTTTCTCTCCCTTGGCTTTTTCAATGATAGCCTTTGAACGAGCGGAAATCTGCTTCTTCTCGTCCTTCAATTCTGTAATACTTTTCTCTTTCGCCATAACATTAAATATTTAATGATTTTTCAATATTTGAATAATACTCTTCCATGTCCTTCTCCTTCAAGGAAAGCAAGTCGGCCTCCGCTTTCTCTTTCCCTCTCAGGTATACCGAAGTCTTACTGTATGCCGCATTGTACACCGGAGAAATATCGTACAGATTACCGACTTTATGTACAGTACGTTTCCAGGAACCGTCCTTTTTCTTTTCCCATGTATCTTTTTCCACATCGAAGCAAAAGGAGCTTTCACTGACCTCCCCCCGACGAATATTCTCCAGCAATTCCTCCCCCAAAGCCGTTTTTGGGGCCTCGAACCGGTATTTCAATCCCTTTTCGTCTACCGTCAGAACTAAAGAGCCCTCACCATACTTGCTCCGGGCGAGTATCCCTCTATTTTCACTGTGGTTCATCAACGCGAACACGTCGCTTTGGGCTATGACTCCTTCCAGAGCTCCTCTCTCTATGACCTCCTCGAACGAAAGGCCGTCCGATGCCACGCCGAAAAGAAGGGCATATCCCTCCACGGTTCGCTTCTCCTCGCATTCTCCGGTCAACTGCACCTGAAAAGCGGTATTTCTGACTTCTTTTTTTTCGTCCATAATCCATGTTTTACTATCCAACCAGAAAAGTGTCGGACAAATGACTACTCTATAATATTTTTTTTCGCATTTTTAGTTTTTTGCGTATCATCCACCCCGCTCACTACATCGCCTCTCCCTTGTGCGCCCGGAATTTCTTTCACCGCATTACCCAAAGTCTGTACATTCACCGGAACAAAAGCCTCGTCGCCGTTTTCCTTTCTCGGAAGATTGCTTTCCCTGCGTATCTCATTCGGAGTCGCGCCCCCTGAATAAAACATATCTTTCCAATAGGCCGCCTGAGCCGCCTTATCCGTACGTAATATCGCCGAGGTGTCGAATTCCGCCAATATATGCCCCCGCTCGGAAGGCAGGAAAACCTTTCTGTTGATTTCCAGCTCCATCTTCGTGATTACCGCCAAGACCGTATCCGTCAGATACTGCAGTTGAGTGGCTTCAACGGTGGAATAGCTCGATTTGGACAAGTCGAATGCCTTGACCGGAGAGACGGAGAAGAACCGGCATATGTCCGTCACATTGAACAACCTGCTTTCAAGGAGCTGGCAATCCTTAGGAGAAACAGTAATAGGCAGATATTTCATGTTGCCCTCCAGAACCGCTATGCCGTTCGGGTGATTCCCCATCCGGTCATACCACACCTGATAAATCTCATCCCGCTGTTCCTTATCCAGCCTTCTCCCCTCAACCGTCAGGATGCCGGAAACAGAGCCGCCCGACTTGAAGAAGCCCGCCGCATGCTCCTCGCTGCTCGTGGCTATGTTCAAGGTCTGTCTCGCGTGGGTGAGGGTGGATACACCGACTATGCCGTCATAGGAGAAGTTAAGCACATGAATCATGTCCTTCGGCTCGACAAGCTCCTTAAATCCGGTCACCTGATAGCGCTTGCGCATGATGCCCCTTCTGTCGGTAATCCACTGGATTGACACCTGGGTTGTCGGGATATAGACAAGCTGCTGCACGTTCAGATTATTGTCCCGCTCAATGTAGGCATACCCGTTCCCGGTAAGGAGAACAGACACCATGAGCGTTTTGAAGAACACAAACCTTGTCATGTTCTCGTTCGGTTCCAGATCCAGCAACTGATAGGCCGGATGCCCCTTAAACTCCGACTTGAACCCGTCATTGTCCAAACGATACGTCTTGAGGGGAAGCACCGCCACACTGTCGGAAATAAGATCCACGCATCTGTACACCGTGGACAGAAGCATCGGCATGCTCCGACTCTGCAGAATCGACGGTCCAGCCGAATACCCCCATGCCGGTATACGCGAAAGTTCCTGCTTGCCCGCGCGTCTGGTATCCTGCTTGCCCGCGCGTCTGGTGTCCTGCTTGTCGGTACGCCTGATCTCAATGTTGGTATATGGTATTTTCATTTCAGTGATTTTTCAGAACAACCAAAAAAGTGTCGGACAAATCAGTAAAATTCCCCATAACGGGGTGAGACAAGATACACGCCCAACGCCTCGAGCATACTGATAACGCCGTCTATCTTCTTTTCCTCAAACTGTTTGGACGGCTTGGTGTTCCCACTGCGGTCGCGGGCCATGACCACGTTACGGAAGCAGTGCCGGTTTATCACGTTATTGTCTATCACCGCCTTTCCGGACAAAAGCAGACGCTCCATCTCCTTGGTTGGACGGTTGAAATTGCCGAGCACCTGACTGAACGGCTCCATAGGCAAACCTTTCTCCTCGGCATTGATGGTGAACTGCGTGGCGTTCCACGTATCATACGCTATCTTCTGGATATACACTTTGTCCCTGATATCCATAATGTCGTTAAGAATATAATCGTAGTCTGTGACATTTCCCGGTGTAATGGTTATCAGCCCCCGCCTTCTCCACTCACCGTATAACTCCTTGAACCGACGCTCTTGCAATGCCATTTCCGGCAGGTAATACCTTACCTTGAAGTAGTATTTGTCCTCCGTGGGAAACATGAATGCGGCGCATGTCAGGTCGCTTGTACTCGAAAGGTCAATCCCCATGTAACAGTCCATATCACGAAACTGTTCAAAATCAATATTAGCGGAGGCATTCAATATATAATGGTCAGGAATCCATACGGTTTCCGCATCACACCACATATTGATGTTCTTCGTCTTGACGCCGACCTCTTCCGAAGGGGAATTCACCGCTTTCTGGACCTGCTCCCTCAAGTACTTCATCTTGACTGTAACTCCCAAATTAGGATTACTCTTGGGCCACACCCTTTCATCCTTCCAGTCATCTCCCTCATCCAACGCGTAAATCAGCGCAAAGAGAGTATCGTCCTCCTTCAGCCCCTTAAGCACTTCCGTACACATTTCCCGGAACTGGTAGCAGGGCCCCAGCTTGTCGAATCCCGCAGTCGTAATGATAACAGACATCGGGTCGTCCCGCATTCCCTGCCCTGACTGGAGCACATCCTTCAAACTGGAATTCTTGGCGGCATGGTACTCGTCTAACAGGAACATGGACGGATTAGGACCGTCCAATTTACTGGAATCGGCAGCCAGCACCTTCAGGAAAGAAAGAGTCCGGTCAAAATTTATCTGGTCACGGAAAGATTCCAGATAGCGGTGCTTCGGATCAAGTCCCGACACGAAGTTCCTGCACATTTTGAAACTGACTTTCGCCTGGTCCTTACTATTGGCCGCCAAATAGACCTCCGCCGCGGACTCCCCGTCAGCGATAAGATGATATAAACACAAGGCAGCGGCAAAAGCGGACTTTCCATTCTTACGGGCCATCTCGATGTACACAGATGAAACCAGCCTGCACCACACCCCGTCCTCTTCCTTCTTATAGAACCCGTAGATGTTTGCCACGGCAAACTCTTGCCACGGCAGCAACTTAAAGGGCTTTCCCGCATGCCTGCCGGTATAATGGCGCAGCAGGGCGATGAATTCAATGGCATAGTCCGCCCGTTCCTCACGAAACTCAATGTCGTCCCGTTCAAACAGAGAATAAAACCGTTCAACCGCCTGCTTTATGAATTCCCCTACCAGAACCTTACCGTCCCTGACATCGGCCGCATACTGATAATACCCTTTCATCGTCTCTCACGGGCTCCTTTCTTGAGAAAATTATCCAGAGGGGAATCTTCTTCCTTATCTGATTTCAGCGATTTGATATTGCCCCGACTCTTTATGGTCAGACCGTACTCAGTCATAATCTTCATGACCTGGGCATAATTTTTTGTAGCGATGTTTTGCGCCGGATTGGCCGCTTTCTCGTACTTAATCATAACTACCGGTCCTTCTTCCAGCAGAATATCAGTCGCCTGCAAGTACATTTCATAACTTGTAGCAAGCATACGGAGAGCGCCGAGGTCTATATTCTGGATAGCCTTACGGGCATTCAATTCCCTCACAACATCACGCATAAACTTCTGGGTTTCATCCGAACAACCCTGGGGCATTATGAATTTTACCATAGTCTGTTTTTCACAGTAACCATAAGAATGTCTGACATTCTAAAATGTTAATCTTTTAACAAATTCAAAATTTTAAAAATTGCCGTGCGTGTGAAGAAGGGTCGGGTGAGGTTTCGGCGAGATAAAGTCCTAAAAAACAGCCCCCTATCCCCCCTATGGCCACATGAATCGTGCAATGGCAGTCATCTGTAAATCAGCTACATACAAAAAGCCTCATCCTTTACGGGCAGAGTAACAATGATTGTAGACTACCGTTTAAATATTTCTTTTATTATGTATCGCCTGATGGCACCGCTTGCATAGGCTCATCAGGTTGTCAAAGTCATAGGCGAGGTATAGCCGTTGCTGCGGGTCATCCGTACTCATGAACGAAGTCAAGTGATGTATATCCTCAGCGGGAACGGTCCTGCCCTCACTCTCGCATACCTCACACAAGGGGTTGCAGGCGAACTTCCACGCCCTCAACTTGCGCCATCGTTCCGAATTATAGATTTTCCGGCGTTCGGCGTCATACCGGTTGTTATCCTTCGTCCTCTTCTTTTGGGGTTTGTAAATAGTCGGCATAAGTCACTTTCTTTAATTGTTGCGCGTCACTAACTGTCTGGAACTCTATCATCCTATAACGGTAAAGGAAATGCTCTATCAAAGCACCGTCCGTCTTGCATCCAAGCGATTCAGGATCCTGGATAACATACAGGACAGTATCCTGGAAGATGTCGTCGTACCCCCGGGAATCAAAGCATGCCTGCGACTGCCGGAAGCATAAGGCACGCAGCTTATGGTAATTGCGCCCTACGCTTTCGGCAACCTCCGGATAGAAATCACTTTTCTTGTATCTGTCTCTCATCAATTTTCAAGTTACCGGATTCATCTGTTATCTCGTCTATCCCCTTCATTACCAGACTGCGGACAATTACCGATACCGTTGCGCCGGTCTTCTCCGACAGTTCGTTCAGAATCATCCATATCCTTTCACTAAACCGGATTGACATTCTTCTGCTTGCCATATCAAGTCCTCCTATACTTTTCAATTCTTGCCTTAACTGCTCGCATCAATGCTTCCTGCCGGTCTATCTTGCTTCCTAACGCCTTGATGATATCCTCATCGATAGTTCCGTCAACCATCAGCTTATGTATGATTACCGGCTTTGTCTGCCCCTGCCGGTACAATCGCGCATTAGCCTGCTGATACAATTCGCAGCTCCACGGAAGGGAAAACCATACAACGATATTGCCTCCTGCCTGAAGATTCAATCCGTGCCCTGCACTTGCCGGATGTGCAAGCATCAGCGGTATCTCCCCCCTGTTCCACGCACGGATGCAATCGCTTCCGCCTATCTCTACCGGATGATACTTCTTCAGCCTTTTCATGATGCGATACACATCGTGCTTGAAAGCGTAGAACACCAGCACCGGTTGTCCGTTAGCGGCCTCAACGATTTCCTCCAGCGCCTCCAGCTTCTCCTCATGAATCTCATGCACATTATGATCCGCATCGTATATCGCGCCGTTGGCGAACTGCATCAGCTTGTTCGTCAGTGCTGCCGCATTGACCGCCGATATGTCTCCTTCTTCTTCCGGCAGCGATAGTATCTGCTCCTTCTCGAATTCATCATATCGCTTCCTGTTAGTAGCTGATAACGTGACCTTCACATCCCTGTCTATGCGCTCCGGCAATTCCAGATAATCCTCCGCCTTCATGCTGATACAGATATCGCCTATCTTGTCGTATATATCCTTCTCGCTACCGTCCAGAGCCTTGTAATCATAGACTATCTGTCCGTTCGTCCGCCCCGGCTTGAAGTACTTCATCCGATATGACGTGATGCTCTTTCCCAATCTCTCTCCCATGTCCAAGAGATACATCTGGCTCCACAGATCCATCAGTCCGTTAGGCGCCGGTGTTCCCGTCAGTCCAACGACACGATTCACCTTAGGACGCACCAGGCGTAGCGCACGGAACCTCTTCGACTTTCCCGACTTGAACGATGACAGCTCGTCAATCACCACCATGTCGAAAGGAAAGTACCCATTCCACTTTGCTACCAGCCATTCAACATTCTCCCTGTTTATCACGTATACGTCTGCATCGCGTTGAAAGGCCTCGATTCTCTTCTTCTCTGAACCCAGCATCACAGATACCCGCAGGCCTTTCAGGTGATCCCACTTGGCGCACTCGGATGTCCAGGTATCTTCTGCAACCCTTTTTGGCGCTATCACCAGCACCTTGTTCACCTCCAGGTATTCATTCATCAGGATGTTGATTGCGGTTAAAGTTGATATTGTTTTGCCCAGCCCCATCTCCAGGAATAATCCTGCCGCTGGGTGTTCAATGATATGTCTCACCGCAGCTTTTTGATATTCGTGTAAATTACGTTCATCCATTTTTCAAGTCATCCAAAAATCTATTCAATTCACTTTGTCTGTCAATCACTCTCACGTCAAAGCCCAACTCTCTGAGGTCCTTGATAGCTTTTTCCTGTAGCTTCGTCGGCTTCTTGCCTGTTGTCTTCAGCTCAGCGAAACAGCACCGCCCTCCTGGCATCAGCACCACCCTATCCGGGATGCCTCTATGGTACGGCGAAGTAAACTTCAGCGCTATGCCCCCCAGAGCCTTCACGCCATCTCTGAGTTTTCTTTCAATCAGCTTTTCGCTAATCGGCTTATCAATGTTCGATTTAATTAATACTTTCATAAGATATCGTCTTTTATCTCGGCTAAAGGAGCTGTCACTAATGTATCTAAAATTGGGTACACTCTTATATAAATACCATTTAGCATATATTCATACTCCCTATATATATCCTATTATATGC
>CDZF01018043.1_pt1 | contig 12008 bp, 8 predicted proteins | sample 557591 | NCBI WGS metagenome assembly CDZF01 (sample SAMEA3182093, study PRJEB8094) | gut metagenome | biome: human; feature: gut; material: Stool; isolation source: human stools | place: Canada | collected 2012-02-04
CACTACATATTACCGTGGGAGCAAGGTTCCTGACCTGCCAGGCACCAACACCTTCCATTCCACAGAGTTGTTCCGAATCTACGAGGCAACTCCGGGGTATACCCCCATACTCATTGTGGCATCCGAAGATGACAAGCCCGTTGCGAAACTGCTTGCCGCCATACGTAAAAGTGTCCGCATGTTTCCACCCGGCATCATCAAAAGATGTGAGGTGTACGGTACGGGAGAATATTTCAATAACGAGGCAGACAAAGAGATTATCTTCAGTGACATGCTGCAAAGGCTTACCAATGAAGCATTGCGCGATTCTTTTCTCATCGAGTTCCGCAACCTGGAAAATGCCATGTTCGGATACAAATCTTTCCGGGACAACCAATACATCGCCATCAATTGGCTGCGGGTGCGCAACTCGCTGCACAGCGTCGAAAAGGTGGAAGAGCGTTTCAGCCCGTCACGTATCCGGCAAATAAAGAAAGGGCTCAAAAACGGCGCCCAAGTACGGGAAGCACGTACCAAAGAGGAGATTCTCTGTTTTGCCCAGATGTTGCGCCACGTATATTCTTCCAAGATACGGCGCCACTTCCCCAGCATCAAGTTCTTTCAGCATCTCGAAAACCAGTTGACAAAAGGGCAGCAAAGCAAAATCTTCATCGTCACTTATAAGGAGAAGATTATCGGTGGCAGCGCATGCATTTATTCAGATGATAGCGCCTATCTATGGTTCTCTGGTGGCATGCGCAAGACTTATGCCCTGCAATATCCGGGGATTCTTGCCGTATGGAAAGCACTGGATGATGCCAAACAACGCGGATACCGCCACTTAGAGTTCATGGATGTGGGACTTCCCTTCCGCAGGCATGGCTACCGTGAGTTCGTTCTCCGCTTCGGGGGAAAACAAAGCAGCACCCGACGCTGGTTCCGTTTCCGTTGGAACTGGCTGAATCGGGTGCTGATAAAGATGTATGAATGATTTTTACCGAAATTAGAAATTAGTGTAGACTACATATCCATGAGCCGGTACATTGACCTGTGTATTTATTGTTTCACTCTTTCCGGTAAAATAATTGGTCCAGTTACCAGCTGTTGCCGGGAAAGCTACATCAACCGCATTATGCGTAAAGTTGCCCATAACAACCAGCTGCTTGCCCGTTACACTTTCTACCAACAATGAACGACCGTTGTCCCAATCAGAAACTCCGACCTTCCATGTCAAGATGGCACTTGAATCGAACAATTCCGGATGGGCGTTACGCAATTTCATTAAATCCGCATAAACATCGTGCAGCTCCTTGCGGTTAGTATTCTCCAGATACTCCCAATGCAACGGTTTCCTGCCCGTACGTCCATTCTCCTCAATGGAAATGTCATATCCCATCTCTCCAAATTGCCAAACCATCTTAGGACCTGGAACAGTAAGGAAGAATGTAGTGTTCAGCGCCAACTGATTCATGCGAGCATCAAGGTCGGTTTTCAGTATACCTTCACCCCATTGCGACTGTTTGTAAGCTGCGCGTTCTTCATCATGACTTTCCATAAAACCTACCCATGCAGGTGTTTTCTCATAAAGGCTGCTAAAAGAACTATTTTTAGCATATCCCATAGCCGACTGACAATAGGCATTATTCAGGTTGCGCCATAAGTGCATGCCATCTGCAGCCAGTTCATTTTCTTCCTTTGAATCACAGAAATGCTCCAGGATAACATAAGAGCCCTCTTTCACTTCCTTGATGGCAGCATTATAATCCTTTAGGATAGCAATGCGACTTGCATCGTAATTGGATGCCGTGCTTTCAGTACAAGAAGTCTGTGTGAATCCTTTCGTCAGGTCAAAGCGGAACCCATCCACCTTATATTCCTTCAACAAGAATTGCAGATTGCGCTTCACAAACTTACGCACTAACGGGCTTTCATGATTGAAGTCATGGAACACACTATAAGGATGAGGTGCTTCCACATTGAAATATGGATTATTCTTTGCAGTCTTATCACCATCCCAATAAAGTTTAGCCAGCGGATTGTTTCCTGTAGCGTGATTATAGACCACATCCAGAATAACTGCCATACCCGCCTCATGGCAAGCGTCAATAAACTGCTTATACATGGCCTTTGTGCCATAAGCCTTATCCATCGCAAAAAAGAAGCAAGGATTATACCCCCAACTGTCGTTTCCGTCAAACTCCTGCACCGGCATCAGTTCGATGGCATTGACTCCCATAGCCTTCAGATAAGAAAGCTTGCCCATTGCACCATTGATGTCGCTGGAGGCGGTAAAGTCACGTAGATGCAATTCGTATATCACCAATTGCTCAGGATTTGCTATTTTAAAGTCATTGACCTTCCAGTTATAACTGTCTTTCTGTATCTTGAAGGTCGAAACGATTCCTACTCCTCCCTCAGGATAAGCCATACTTTCGTTATAGGTAGAAGCCGGAATATATTTATCATTATCAGGATCAAGAATCTTTTCCGTATAGGCATCAGCCAGGCGAACCACTTCACCCGCCTTCGTACCTACATAATATTGGAAAGCATACTCTTTGCCAGCATCCAGCCCCGCCAACGTAATCCACCAACATCCGGAAGCATCATCACGATACATCTGCGATTTTTCGTCATTGCCCAATGTCCAGTTATTGAAGTCGCCCACTACATGGGCAAAGTCCTTATGATTCCCATTCGCATCTTTGTCATAAAGTACCAGTGTCACCGTAGAATTATCCACTACATTGATACCCTCGACCATACCGGCCGGCACTGCTGCAGTTTTAATTTCACCAGGAACAAAACCTTCATATTTTGTGTCGGTCACCTCAACAAAGGAATCCGATTCTATCCCTTTCTTGCTGCCGTCCGCACTGCGAATCACTATTCCAAGCCGGCTCACCGGTGTCTTTCCGCTTCCAAACCATTCCCGGATATTCGGACTCAACGTAATACTCCATACGTTGGCTTCGGTTAAAGTCATCTTGCATTTATCCTTGTTTTCCGTCCACTCTGCCGGAACGAACAGCCAAGTTCCTTCACTGACCACCCCGATATGCACATACACATCTCCTTTATGCCCATAAAGAGCAGACTTTGCATCCGCCTTAAAAGTAATTACAAGGGGCTGGTCGGCATCCGGTGCTGCCGGTGCAAAACTCAAACCATCCGGAACTACAATCGCATTGGCAGCCTGAGTGACAGATATTCCTTTCTTCTTCGAACCGGACGTGTGACACGTGAAAGCCGTGTAAGTGATTGTGTAACTATGATTTAATTCATTGATTACACCTGCAATTCCGTTTGCAGTAGTCTGAGAGTACGTGCATTGCGAGTAATCTCTTTGTGCGAAGCTGCTCTGACAAAGTACCCTTTCCGAAAGGAATAGACCGAAGCGTGAGTGGAGGTTAAGGCAGATAACATCGTTCTGCCGAGGGGCGAGACTTGATGGTATGGTCAACCAATGTGAATGTCTGATAAACATCGTTACGAAGAACAAGCCAAATGATGTTGAGGGCTTCGCTCCAAAAGCGAGGCTGTAGGCTTGAACCAAAAGGTGTGCAGTCGGTCAACTCCCTGTCCAGGTGGGGTTGCACGGACATAATGACTGCCGGTGGATAGGACAGACCTAACCCATTATCGTCACTTGCATGGAACGTGGTAAGCCCGTATCTCTCCCCCTCTTTGAGGAGGTAAGCAAGTCGCAAGGCAAGCCTATATGGGGTGCGGGTATAGGAACGTGGAAAAAGCGAATGCCGTTCTGTAATGGAGCGGATACGGATTGACCTCATTGCCATGTATGGCAGAGAGCCACATCATCCGACACGAAAGTGTGCCCACTTCCACAAGGTAACTCTTTACAATAAACTTATAGAACTTCTAAAGAAAGGAATGCAAATGAACAAATCGAAAGAAAAGTGTGCGCCTGAAAATATGGTCCTCTCTGATACCGAACGTTGGAAAAGTATTGACCGACACAAGGCAGAGGAGTATGTTCGGAAGCTGCAAGCACGTATTGTAAAGGCTCAAAGGGAAGGCAGACACGGCAAGGTCAAATCCTTGCAATGGCTGTTGACCCACTCGTTCTACGGTCGCTATCTTGCCGTAGTTCGGGTTACTACTAATAAGGGTAAAAACACCGCAGGAGTTGACCATGTAAGATGGTCATCCGATGCGGCAAAAGTCAAAGCTATTGACACACTCAAACGCCGTGGATATCAACCGATGCCCCTGCGTCGTGTGGAAATACCGAAGAAGAACGGGAAGAAACGCCCCTTGGGAATCCCTACGATGAAAGACCGCGCGATGCAGGCTCTCTATCTGATGGCTCTCGACCCTATTGCGGAAACGACAGGCGACCAACATTCCTACGGTTTCCGTAAGTATCGCAGTTGCCAAGATGCAATAGCCCAATGTCACAATGTCCTTTCAAGGGATGTTGCCCCTAAATGGATTCTGGAGGGAGACATCAAAGGATGCTTCGACCACATCAGCCATGAATGGCTTCTTAACAATATCCCTATGGATAAGGAAGTATTAAGAAAATGGCTCAAAAGCGGTTATGTATTCAATGGAAGTCTTTTTCCGACCGAGGAAGGAACTCCACAAGGCGGCATAATTTCTCCCACTCTTGCCAATATGACTCTTGACGGGCTTCAATCCCTCGTCCAAAAGGCGGTCAAGCCTTACTGGCAACCAGTGCCTACTGCTTATGGACGCAAGTGGATTGAACCTAAAATCAATCTCGTGCGCTATGCTGATGATTTTATTGTCACTGCAAAGGATAAGGAAACAATTGAGAATGTTATCCTGCCCCTTATACGGCAGTTTATGGCAGAACGAGGACTGATGCTATCGGAAGAAAAGACAAAGATAACCCACATCAGTGAAGGTTTCGATTTTCTTGGCTTCAACATCCGAGAATACAAGTCCAACGGCAAACTTCTGACCAAACCGTCCAAGGATGCGATGAAGCAATTCTGCGATAAGGTTCGCACGAAGATAAAGAGCAACAAGTCGGCAAAGGCTTCCTCACTTATAAGGATGCTCAACCACATGATTCCCGGGTGGACAAATTATTACCGTTACGGGGCATCATCGAAAGCGTTCTCACGTGTGGACTACGAGGTGTACAAAACACTTTGGCAATGGGCAAAACGCAGGCATCCGAAAAAGGGTATGCACTGGATTAAAGACAGGTATTTCAAACAACTGCATGGACGTGAGTGGTGTTTCGCCACTATAACCAAGAACAAGAAGTCGGGCAAGGAAACGACTTTAAGTCTTAAAAGGCTGGCGGACACTCCTATATTGAAGTACGTGCGTGTTAGAACCAATACTAATCCATACGACCCTGCCGATGCTCCTTACTATGCACGGCGTAAGTCAAAGAACACGGAGAACCAACTACGTGAGATTGACGACTTGTTGCGTATGATTTGGATTCATCAAGAAATGCGCTGTCCAATCTGTGGAGAGATTATTGACGATGAACGAAGATGGACGACTATCAAGAAGACTGTCAACGGAAAACCGTTTAAGATTCTCATACACAGCTCATGTAAGAACAAGAAGTTTAACCCTGATAATATTAGTAGGAAATGAGGCAGAACTATTCCTTCAGTAAGAATGGCAATGCGTTGCTTGAGCCGTGTGAGGGGAAACTCTCATGCACGGTTCTTAGAGGGGAAAGCCCCAGCAATGGAGCTGACCTACTCGACACAATATTCAATCGTGCCGTCCGCGCTTTTCCTGTCTCATTCTTGCCGACGGAAACCATAATCGTGGCTTTCCCGGACGTACCTTTTGCCGGACTGATGTTGCACCAACCGGTATCTTCACCACTCAGCTCGGCTGTCCACTGCTGCCCGGCCTCAAAACTGACGCTTTGCGAAGAAGCAGCTTCACCAAAGCTAAAACCTTGCTCAAAGATTGATTCACTACCGGAAGCAGGAGTCAGATACTCCTGGAACTCCTCTTTGTCGTCACTGCATGCCGCGAATGCCAGCACTAAACTGAAGCATATTAAATGCCATAAAACAGAAATCTTACGTTGATTGATAATTTTCATAATATGAAGTGTTCAAAGTTATCACTTCACAAATATAGCCGGAAAAGAAAGGGCAAACCGATTAACGCAAGAGAAAAGTAACAGCAAGCTTACGGAAACGTTTGCATGGCAAGCCAATGTTCCCGTACCACCATGTTTTATGAAAGCCGAATGACAAACTTTTGTAGCCAATCAACCGATTTCCTCGCAAACCCGCATTTCCATACCTTTATACACCACCACAATCTTATGCAACCGGGTGGTGCCGATGCCACGCTTCACCGTTTCCGTCTCGGCATAGCGGTCGGCCTGGGCGATGGCTTCCCGGCGAAGTTCCTCCACACGGGTTTCGGAATCCTTATACTTGGCATATTTCAGTTCTACGATGTAGCTGTGCTTCATGTCGGAGTAGATTTCCAGCATCGGGCAGAGGAAAATATCTACATAACCTTCCTGCGTGTCCTGCTCGGAGACGGGACGGTAGAAACGGTTCTGCGCAGTCATGGCAAGGGTGAAGCCGTGGACGAAGGACTCGCCTTTCTGCTTGTCGCGCTGCGAGGCATAGCGGTGCAGGCAGTCGGCAATGTAGCCGAAGTAGGATTGCCAGTCGCCGTCGTAAGCCAGAGCCGAGGAAAGTTCGCTCTTTTCGTAACTGCTGAAACTCAGGTCGGCATCGTCGTAAGTATTCAGCAGATAGGTATAGAGCTGTTCCTGCACCACCATGTTGGGGATGGTGAGCCTTGCCTTTCCCTTATACGTGCCGCTGATGGTGAGCATTCCGAAGTAGTAGAGCAGACTGATGAAGTTGTCGGGATTGGTGATGCTGACGGCAGGGAAGCTGTCTTTCAGTTCACCGGTGATGAAGCCTTGACTCACGAGAGTCTGTATGACGGAAGCATCGTGGGCAAACTCCTTGTCCTTGCGGATGAGCATACGCAGTTTCTCGTAGTCAATGCGGATGTTGCTCTCTATCATGTTGCGTGGTGCTTTGCCATCATCAATGTAGTTCTTGACGAAGTAAAGCACCATATTGGAGTTGTACATCGTGGTTTCACCGTAGCATTCCTGCGCGAAGCAGTAGTTGTCGTACCACGGTTTCATCATCTCTATCAACTCGTCCACGCTGTGGTGGAAGGGGCTGTTTGCTGAATAATAGGCCAACATTCCGCGCACCTCCTCCTCGGTGAATCCCATCATCTGGTTGAACTTCGGCGCGAGGGAGTAGTTGGTGCCGATGTTGAATCCGCTGCTGAGGTCGTCCATCGTCACGGGGCTTACGCCGGTGATGAAACAACGTTTGATGCATGAATCCGTTCCTGCTTTCACCTTGTTGAAGAAAGCGCGCAGATAACCTTCGCCATGCGTCTCGTCCGTATATCGGCGCAGGCTTTCGGGACTGGAAAGGATGGTGTTGGTGAAGTGGTCGTACTCGTCGATGAAGAGATACATATCCTGTCCGGCACGTTCACAAGCCTGACAGAGGAAGTCCAGCTGCTCCACGGCTCCGTTCGCCTTGCGCAGTCCTTCCAGAGTGTCTTGCGGAAGGAGGTCGGCGTATATCTTGCAGAAGTTCTCGAAAGTAATGCCGCAATGCGCATCCAGCCCTCTGCGGTAGTCGTTCAGCTCGCCGCCGATGCCGGAGAAGTTGAGATGGAGCACCAGATAGCTGTTGCGGCTCGGCGTGGGATGCTGCCCGATGTACAGGTCACCGAAAAGGGCTTCGAACTTGTCACGGGTGCGCACGTCGTAGTATTGTCTCAGCAAGTTCAGCGTGAGGCTCTTGCCGAAGCGGCGCGGACGGATGAAGAAGAAGAAGCGGTCCGCCTCCTCTATCATGGGGATGAAGCGGGTCTTGTCCACATAATAATAATTGTCTTGGCGGATATCCGCGAAGTTCATCATGCCGTAGGGAAGTCTCTTTCTGCCGGGTACTATGTATTTCAATGGGTCCATCTGCTGTCCTCCTGTTGTTTTTTCTATTCAATCAGCCACTTTTGGCATCAACGACACAAAGATAGCAAAAGTTCTTGTAGAGAGGCGCATTGCTGCTGATTTTTCAAGTTTTCCTCCACGGCTCTTTCATTTAGAGGAGTTGTCGGGAGCTAGAAGGAGTTATCGGGAGTTAAAGGCCGATACTCTTGTTGATATATAACGATACTACCGGCTTCCAACTCCCTTTAACTCCCGATAACTCCTTCTGACTCCCTTAAATGAAAGAGCCGTGGTTTTCCTCGGTTTAGCTTGACCGATTGTAGAATAAACGATAAGGATTACGAATCAAGAAACACGGATATGACAACAGAACCAAATCAACTTGCGGAACTTCAATATGGTTGCGAGGTTGCTCTCCCTTGGCGTTCATCATCGTCAAGGCAAGCATCCTTATGCTTCAGCACCGTTTTCCTTTGATAAAAACGCCTACAGGGCTGACGCATTATAGTTTTTACCATAAATATTTTCTATGTTGTATTCCTAATAATTGAATACCTTTTTATTTGTTATTAACTTTATAAATCAATCACTTACGTTTTTTGAGTTCACAAAAAGAAACAATATTCATCCCGATTGCGACTAAAGCCACAACCTATGAACTAACCCAAAGCCGTAAGCCTTGTGTCGTTTAAAATTAAATAAAAGCCCTATTAGACAAACTTCTATAAGTTGTACCACAATGTATGCAGCCAACAATTTACTTCTTCAGAATAATAGGTAGGACGCAACAATCTATTTAGAGATGCAACCTTGAAGGTTCATCATAATTTATGCAGGAGTCGTCCCGGTTGAAATTTGCCTGAAGGGCTCTTTTATATTTTCTGTCAGTAACATCTGTCATGCTCATACTTTTTTCCACTTTTGAGTATAATCAGTATTCTGTTTGACAATTTACGGGTTATGCGGATTATCGCCTCTTGCGGCAACATACGCTTGCAATACTCTCCGTAGGCAGCGGCCAATGCCCTGTCTTGCCGTATGGCTACCAAGGCGCTCTCCACCAGTAAAGGGCCAAGCCGCTTATTTCCTCTGAACGTCATCTCGCCGTGACTTGTCTTTTCACCGCTGCTATGGCTTGTAGGTACCAGTCCCAGATAGGAGGCGAATTGTCTTTCATTACGGAAGCGGTGAATGTCACCTATCTCTGTCAAAAGGCACATGCCTGTAATCATACCAATACCGGGAATGGAGACGATGTTCTCGTATGCTTCCCCATAACGCCCGTTACGGGATAACGTACGTACCAGACGGGTAATCTCAAGGAGACTCTTACGAAACAACTCCACTTGTCTCAACAACAGATCCAGTGAATTTCGACTTTCTGATAACAGTTGTACATCTTCATGTACCCATTTAAGATAGCGTTTCGACCAATGAGACTTTGAGTTTTGAAAACATTCAGGATAAATAACTCCGTTATTATAAAGCAGGTGCTTCACTCGTGACTTGTAACCGGAAAGTTGCCGTTTCAAAGTTATACGCAAACGCATGACGTTACGGTCATCAAGAACCTCTTTCTTAGGGATGTAAATACCCCGAAGCAGACCGGACTTCAAAGCCCTCGCTATTTTGGTGGAGTCAATGGCATCTGTTTTCATCACGGATTCGTATTGTCCCGTCGGAATATCGGCAGCATGAACCGGAAGACATTCTATACCAAAATCCAACAATGAATAATAAGTGGAGAAGCCACTGAAACCGGCCTCATAAGCGGACAGATAATTACCGTTGGGATAATGTTTCTTCAAATGTTCAAAGAGCGCTTGGGCGGAAGACTGCTGGCTGTGCTTTTTCAAGCAACCGGATTCGGTGAGGATTGACACATGCCAAGTCTTCAAATGAACGTCAATACCTATATAGATATTTTGACCTTCAAAATTTAATTCTTTTCTTTGCACCATAGGTGTAATAGTTTTAATTACTGAATATTGAATCTTGTCAATTACAAATTTAGTAATTCAATTATTGCGCCTATTTTACTTTATCTAAAATTCATTGGTCGGGGAGCGCCCAGCGGCAAGGGGCGGGACCACCCGTCCCGACAAGCGAATATTTTCAGCATTTACAAACATAGTAACTATTATAATTCTATTAAAAGCATACTTTATATGCTTGATAACTAATAGACAAAACGCTTTCATACATCATCTAAAATCCTTATCTTTATAAGCAATTAAGAAACATAAGTTGACAAGAACAATGGCAATATTTAGTATCTGTAAACAAATCAATGACCCTCGTATTGACAGAAAACGTGTACATTCTGCCGATGCCATCGTTTATATCGCCATGGCTGCTGTCATATGTGGCGCGGAGTCCTGGTATGAGATAGAGGATTTCGGCAATGCCAAGATTGACTTTTTCCGCGAGCGTCTTCCCGGATTGGAATCCATCCCCAGCCATGATACCTTCAACCGCTTTTTCAGCGCTCTGAACCCTGAGTATTTCGAACGTATTTTCCGGCACTGGATGTTTGAGATTTGTGAGAAATATGAGGGTGTCGTGGCCATTGACGGCAAGACCATCCGTGGTGCCAGCAAGTGTACCTCTTCCCACCCCGCCGGGAATCCCGGATTTAAGCTCCATATGGTCAGTGCCTGGGCTACAGCTAATGGAATCAGCCTTGGACAACTGAAAGTCAATGAGAAACATAACGAGATTGTGGCTATCCCCTTGTTGCTGGAAGCATTGGACTTAACCGGATGCCTTGTAACCATTGATGCAATGGGCTGTCAAACGGATATTGCCAAAAAGATAATAGAGTGTGGGGCGGATTATGTCCTGGCTCTTAAAGAAAACCATCGGAATCTTTATAATACAGTCAAAGGATGGTTCGATGATTTGGACAAGAAGAATATAGATGTCAACAAGGCTTATTATGCCACCAGATACGGCAAATACATAACGGAGGAAGAGGCTCATGGCAGACACGAACGCCGTGAGTGTCTTGTGTACAGTTGCCAGGCGTTAACCGGGATGTTAAAGGATTGGAAGGGATTGAAGGCAGTTGTGAGAATCTCCTCGCAAAGAACCATCAGGACGACAGGCGAGACGACTGTAAACCATAGGTTCTATATCACTTCATTGGGACTTGAGCCTCAAAGAATAGCAGAAGCCATACGGGCACATTGGGCTATTGAGAACAATCTACATTGGCAATTGGATGTCTCCTTTAATGAAGACGCAGGCAGAAAAACGGGCAATGCGGCACAGAATGTTTCACTTATGAATAAAATAGCACTGATGGTCATTAAGAAAAATGAAAGAAAGGGAAGCGTGAAAGGAAAAAGAAAGGCTGCTGGATGGGATGATGAACTTCTTTGTGAACTTTTATCAATGAAATATTTTTAATGCGTCAGCCCTGCCCATATGAACAAGAAAGCCCACCATAGTGAGCCGTTGACAGACAAGGTGCTTCAACACGACAAACCTCTGTGATTCAGCATAGAAAGCAAAGGGGTATACATCTTTCTTGCCATTGTTTTTCCCGGATGCCACGAAGCGAGCGGACGATACGCTATGAGAGTAACGCCTTACCCTCATGCTGCCCTCATGGTTACCCTCATAGCTGTATGCCCGATGGACAAAGGGATGCAGCACATTATGAGGGCATGAGGGTAAAAGTGCGCTCAACTTTTTGTCGGGGCTGAGCTGAATCTTGAGCAAATACTGCATCACAAACAATGCAATTATCTCTCAAGTTTTCTTATAAGTACTGATTATAAACCAAGTATGTCGCCATAATTAGCTTATACTATCCGTATTCAGCGTAGCGAAGAATCTCTTCTCTGCGTATTCATAAAGAAAGTAGATTCTTCGCTACGCTCTGACTATACCTTGATGAAATAATCAGAAGAGGTTTTGAGCGAAGCTAATGACAGATACCGATAATATAAAAGAAATAAAAGAACATACTTATAAAAGAATAAAGTCCCGGTTAAATGGAAAGAGTCCGGTACAATACCGAACTCTTTCTATAACCGGT
>CDZF01002423.1_pt1 | contig 11945 bp, 13 predicted proteins | sample 557591 | NCBI WGS metagenome assembly CDZF01 (sample SAMEA3182093, study PRJEB8094) | gut metagenome | biome: human; feature: gut; material: Stool; isolation source: human stools | place: Canada | collected 2012-02-04
GTCAGCACCCAAAGTAATATCATGCAACACACTACACAACATATCTTCTACATTCACTTTATCATCACCACCTGCGTCAATTAAAGGCATACGAAGAGCTAACGTCAAAATTGTTTGAATCGGTAGCCCCCAGCCAGGCATTACCTCTACATTCTTATTGGATTCCCAAATCAAATGAATCGGTTCTTCCGGATAATCAGAATTAAGGGGTGTAGGAACCCAAGTTGTTCCGGATAAAGCGGAATTTTTCAATGCGACATTAGTTAAATCCAATTTCAAGGAAGAAGCAGTAACCTTTCCTGCATAGTCAAAAGTACAATAATCGGTCTCACTTGTGCCGGAAAACGAACATTCGTCACCTTGTATATTCAAAGTAACCGGAAGGGTTACAACCGGAGAACCCGGGAATACGCCTGCGCCAAAAGAACCGGAAGCCGCTTCACGTGTAAGAATACCGGAAAGATCCAAATTGCCAGCCAATACCAAAGTAGCCTTGGTTGCATCAGAAGCATCCGGAGTAAAAGTTACTTTCTTTCCCAACATTGTTCCACCGTTATAAGTCAAGTTCAAACCTGTTGCAACTGTAAACTCTGTTTGCGGCACAGGACATACTACCTTGTCATCGTCATCATCACTACAAGCCGTGAATAAACTCATTGAACAGATCAATGCAAATAAATAAAATAAATTCTTTTTCATACTTTCTTGAGTACTTGTTTAGTTAATAAAAAGCTTCCCAAGGGAGCTATTAATTTCCCATTTTAAATCAAAGGTGCAAAGTAACACTTTTTAAGGTTACAGTACAAGGTCTTTTCTAAAAAATAAATGTTCCTTTTTTCATCATTACGAGTGAAATTCGGATGCAGATTTCATAAAGAGTAAGCCATTTTTATAAAGAACAAGCCATTTTTATAAAGAACAAGCCATTGGCCAAACTCTGGCAAAGGCAGGCAACTTTATGCGGAAAAGACTTTTTATCTTATTTCCTTAAACGTTTTATGAAAAAAAGTTGTTATCTTTATTAACCCATCTGATTATCAGTATATTAGAAGAGAGGTTGTCATATACTGTGCTAAAATACTCATTCAAACCGTCACAAAGATAGGCATTCTCTCCATACAATGAACGAAATCGGATGAGAAATTCTTGGAATGCTCCCAACCCCCTTTTAGGCTTAGGGTAATTTGTGCCCAGGCATCCTTGTCCATTATTCCGCTCACAGAAGTAAAATTCCATTTTATTGCCATCCACAGCCTTGTCCTTTCCGTCCAATACACACATATATTCCGATAGCCCAGAATGTATCTCTTGCATTAGATTGGACGGATTCTTATCAGTACCTTTGTGGCAGATAAATCAATTACCAACCTTTTATTTCCACACAAATGCAAGCAATACCCAAGAGGCATAACACAATTCATTATTTACCACAAGAGATTAGGGAAACCATATTGACAGAGGTCACATACCTGCCTATTACCAGAGAGAGGCTGGAACAGTTTTTCAAAGATGCGGCAAGTAAACGAAAGCCTAAATTAGTCAAGAAGCGGAAACAGTTAAGGCAGCAAGGGAGTTAATTCCATGCTGCCTTTATACTTCAATGTAATAATATTTAATTACTGTTTAGTCCAAGTTGTTACATAAGACTCATCTCCTATTTCATCATCGAAGAACTGTCTTGTTGTCATGGTATTACCGCTAAATGTAACATAATAAGTATCAATATCCGTTGGAACCAAATCTCCGTCCTCTTTATATGTAACGGTTAGAACGGTAGTCTTAGCATCATAAGTATAAGTAAATGAAACTGGAGATTCAAGGCCTCCATGATAATATTCTTGTTCTATTCCTGTACCGTCTGCATTAAATTTCCATATAAAATAATCACCTTCTCCATAGCTATCTATCCAAGTACCTACCAACGGATTATTACCATTATTACCATTATTATCTTCATCATCATCATCACTACATGCTGCGAAGTTAACACTCATAATTACTGCTACGATAGCCATTCCAATCAATCTTAATGTCTTCATTGCTATAAATCTGTTTATGCCTCTACGTCCCTAATAGGTGGCAGTTAATAATAAATAGTTGTATCAGTGTGAGGAACACAGCGATAGCTGCACACTTCATAAATGAGTTGTCAATTAATAAGTAGTAGTCTGTATCTTTACGGTTAATTCATGTATTATAGTCAGTGTCCCCTAACTAACTGTTATACAATAAAGAAGCGTGGGAACATTGAATATTACCTAATCTGAGGCTCTGGACTGCCCTAAGTCAAGTAATAAACAATAGCCCACGCCAAACGTTATATAGTCCACTTGAGTAAGTGGGTATATAGCATTGACGTGAGCGTTCTTGCCTATTATCCTTGACTTATGAAATTGTCCAGATTTCAGATTAAGGATAATATCTTAAACGCTCTTCGTTAACTAATATGTCCTTCTAACTTCCCAACGCATTAGGCTGTTAGAATTGCTGCAAAGTTACGAATTTACGTTTGATTGGCAAGAACTTATTGTTTATTAAATGCAGAAAGGCATTCCTACTCCATAAATCAAGGTTAGGAGCAAATTTGTAAAAGGTCTATATAAGTAGAAATTTATAAATTTACTCCCAACTTGAATTATTGGCTTAAAAGGCTGTTCCACTCCATTCTTAATAATTGGTGAGCGCAACCGCCAGTAATCAAAAACTAAGGCAGTCATAGGTATTAAGTAGTTCTTCCTGCCTTAATCCCAAGTATCTCTTGGTAATTGATACACTGGAATGATTGAATAGCTCCATGAGTTTGACAAGTGCAAGCTCCGAACTTTCGCTGTTCATGTTATAGACCTGCCTGCCGAAAGTCTTTCTAAGGCTGTGGCATGAGAAGTTGCCTATATGCAGCCTATACTTCCTTTTAACCTCTTTGAGGACTACATTTATCCTCTGTATGGAATAGACCGTACCTTTCCGGCTTACCAATATAGGCGCGTCTATGCCTATAGGACTGATATGCTTGTAGCAGTCACAGATATGCTTCTGTAGCTGCATGTTAATTCTCACAGTCCTTTGCTTTCCCGTCTTGATTTCGATAACGGTAAATTCCTCCGCATTTAATATCTGCTTCCAGCGTAAAGCCAGAATGTCAGATATTCTTAAGCCAGTAAAACAGCCCAGAGCAACAAGAAGCGAGATTTTATAATTCTCGTCTTTGGCTAACTTCCTTATCAAGTTCATTGCCTCGCTCCATTGCAGATAATCTGCTGTAGTGCTTGAATATTTTAAACTCATAACGTTCAGTTTTATATGTAAATGAATAAAAGTGAATATCATTTTTAAGTTGGAATATCCAACTTGCTGATAACCAGAGGAACATTCACTAATACTAGAAGTGAATATAATAAATAAAGGACACCAAGTTAATGATGTCCTTTGTTACGTTCAAGCCTATATGAACGGCAAATAGGCTTCATCCAATACACCGCTCTCAATAATCTTTTTGCAAAGTTCATGTGAGGCTTGATTTCTAAGGTCTGTACCATAGCTTTCATCACCAACCATCTGAATGATTGCCACAATGGTTCTCATAAGCTCCTGCTGTAGTGTACGGTGATAATACCTCGTACTCTCTGCAAACCTTTTAGGATTCCAACTATAATCGTTCAAGGCTCTTTCAAGTTCTTGCGCTGCCTTGTATTCGCGACTGTCTTCTGTTACCATATCTTTTAATATTTAAGAGGTTTATAAATAAAAAGAGCACCTATACCTTATTATATAGATGCCCTCCATACTAAGCTATCCTTTGATAATGGCGTAGCCCAGCAGCAGGATATATCCCACCGCTATAAATGGAAACAATGCCATTGCAATGAAGAATACCAAAGTCGCCAGTAACACATAGAATAAATTCCGTAGCATAATCTCCAGTTTTGAGAAACCAGTAATAGGATATAATTCCAGATACAGCTAAGAGAGAAACCAACTGTATCTTTCATCACCATGCAGAGCGGATGCAATGCCCGTTGCCAGTTCTGTAGCGTTGTAGGCTCTATCCAGAAAGCTGTCTATGTAGCTGCTCTTGTTGCTGCCAGTAAGCAGGTTGTAGAACTTCCACATGGATAGGTCACTGCCCAGACTGCCAAAGTTATCGTCATTGATATACGCTTTAGCTACACTGTTTATCTGCGTATCAGTAAGCAGCATTCTGGGGATAGCCTTCTGCTGCCCTTGCGGTAACAGTGGGTAAAGCCTCATTCTCCCAAGTAACTGGCAGAATTGATGTTCTGTCATACTGGTATTGCCAAGTGTCTGCATCAGATGTATGTGCTTGGCAGGGTCATATCTGTTGAACATTTCCAATACGGCACGATATAATTCGTTGGTATTGGTTACTTCCAAACAAGTAAGATAACCGTCTGTTGATACACATAAATTGGTGCAGACATTACAAATGAAGCCTATGAATACCTTAAACCGTTCTGCACCCTTTTTACTGTACAGATTGGTATGGTTATAGGCTCTCACTCCACCTACAGTAAGGGTCAACCTATTACCGTTCACCGTCTCGTAGATGGTAGGTATTTCAATCACGAAAGCGCAACGCTCGTAATAAATGGTCTTGTCACTCTCCAATAATTGATTGGCAGGCTTATGTATTGCTTCTGGAATACGACCTTTGATAACGTGTGACACCCTTATATCCGGCTGCCCTATCCGTTCACCGTTAAAGAATGTATTAGCTGCATCCTGCACCGTCTCAATGAACGAGACGTGCGACAATGTAGCCTCGTTGTCTTTAGCGAATACTGGAATTATACAGTCGTCCCTCAAATGCTGTAAGGTCGCTTCAACTGTATTAGCCTCTATGAACAGAGGTCGTTTCCCCTTTGTGTCGTCCGTTACAACCGTTGCATCCTCTGCAAATTCGCCTAAATTGCTGTTCCTTCTCTGTGCCATGACTGGCATAATCTGTAATGCTTCCATAATCTGTAAATTATTAAGTTGATAATTAGAAATTTCTCCATCTGAATGCCATATAAATGATAATGTACAGCACTATGGCAAACATTGCCTGCGGTGCTGCAATGAACGGTACAACGAGTATTGCACCAACCGTCAGAATTGCCTTCAAATCTTCCATAAGCGATAATTTATTGGTTAGTAATGAATGAATTGAAAGGGAATGATAGCCAGAAACAAAAAGCCTCCCAGCCTTGCACGCATGTGTATTTCTGTAATAAATCTGTATTTGCCCGTAATGGCTGTTACAGAATTTCAAGCGTTTGGGGCTGGAAGGTGATTTCGCATCTGGTGTTCATTTCCCATCTAAGAAAGGTGAGGGACGTAGGGGTAACACAACAGAAGCGCTTGAGACATACACCAGATACGGATATACATGCCAGCCATTTTTCTCTACTGCCAGTAATTCCACTCTATATGGCTCTGTACCTTATATGGAAACACTTCCCGTATCTGGAAGGGAGGGGTGTTGTTTAGAAACTACCTAATTTGAGTTGGGGTATATAATGGAAATATATCCTATTAAAAGGTCGTATTGTGACAATACTTATAACATGATTATGGGGTTATCTTCATCCTCACTGTCAACTGGCGGTATATTCAATGTACTTGCTATATATTCCAACGTCATGTATTCCGGTTTGGTAACAAGTCTCCGGCTTAGCACATAAGGGAGGTAACAATGAATGAGGGGCTGTTCGGTCTCTATTGCATTCTGTAGATACACATTGACACTTACATGACTGGCATCTGCCAACTTTACAATATCCTCATTGGTCACATTAAATTTGGCGGCTATTCTGGATAGTATCTCATTGCTCCTTTTCACTTTATTGCCCACTTTATGTATTGTGTCATTCCTATCCGGAGGAATAATCCCATTATCAAGACACCAGTTATAGATTGTATGATATACCGATGTCAATAGAGGCTTGCCTTGCCTATTATTATGTGCCACTATATAATCCGGTATGATATGCCTGTTGGTAATCAGTATGCCTTTGGGTATATACTTCACTTGTTTAAGTTCTACAGCAAGTTTCAGTAACCTGGTCAGAGTATCTCTGTCGGTTTTAAGCAGTCTTGACAGTTCACTGATATTTACTCCACCTTTATAAGGTTGTCTGCTGATATATTTATTGGTCTCATTTATACATACGGCTTTTAATTGGAGTAACAGACCTTTGACCTTGTTGGCTTCCTTGATGCTTGCAATGCCACTGCTTATGTCTTCACTAAAAAAGGCATTATTGATGTAGAAGTAATTGGGATAGCTTGAGGCAAAGTAGTATGTATTATGCGTATGTATCTCTCCTTTCTCATCTGGCATAGTCCTCCCGTCTACTTTAGTGAATAGCGCCCCCTTGGAGATTAATGCAGGTACAATATTCTCGACTGTTCCTTCTGCCACCTTTATATTCTTGGCAATATTAGGATAAGTGAGCCTGCTGGTAACATTTAATTCATAGTTCTCTCTTGATTTTATATAGGCATATACTAATGTAGCCGTAAATTTATTATTACCGTCTATCTCCGTTATTCCCTTTGTCAGTACTGTATATTGTTCCATTGAAAGCAATGTGTGCGTCATTAATGAATAGAATATCTTTACCTTCTCTCAGCATCTTACAGAAGTATGCCGCTCCAAAGAACTCCTTTGCTTCACGTCTGTTATTAAAAGCTGTCTTTGTTGGTACATGTATTATCATACCGTTATTTGGATTTATTAATTGGTAATGGTTGTATCTGCTTGCCTGCATGGGATAACACGACTTGTCAGCATCCCTATTACCTGCTATCGCCATTCCGTCATTTGTAAAGCAATGCGGAGCGTTGCGATACTATGGTAGGTAATGATATAAGGTATTGTTATAGGTAGTGAATAGGTCTCCAGTTTACCGCAAGTCATCCCTCCAGTTTCCCACAACTTTATACCTCCAGTTTCCCGCAACGGGTCTGGGATATAATAATTGGACTGTATCTGTTTCTAAAATAAATCTTTTAGTGGAACGGCTTTATTGAAAGGATAATAGACGGTACATCTTTTACCCTTAATCCCTTTCCTTGTCTTGACGTATCGGTCAGAAGCCCAAAGTCCTATATGGAGTTTGGTGTCCTTGACACCCTCTTTTATTGCCAGTTTCCGTATGTCCTCATAAGTTAATTCCTGCATTTGACTGGGGTTTGTAGTTGGTTGGAACAATCTGGTGGAATAGGTAATCTCGCTCCAAATTCATGGGCTGGTACAAAGATACGGACTTCAAGGGAGCATGCCAAAGGGTATGTCCGATTCTTTAACATCTTGAGTTGAGGGGTCGATAAAGCAAAAATTTTTCCCATAACCGTAGCTGTTCGGGGAGAATGTGATGTTCAGATTTACCGAAAGCACTGATTCTTTGAGACCGGAGAACACTATAAAACAAAAGAGGCTGAACTCAAAATCAATTTGAGACAGCCTCTTATTTTATGTATCATGTACAATCCCGGTTATTCTTATTGCTGTTGAGCTTGTTGTTGAGCTTCATGCATCTTAAGAACATGTTCTATGATTAATTGCTGAATACAACTGATTTTATCTTCGCACTTGACTGTTTCAACCTGCAACTTCTCTGTTGCGCCGATGTTGTCAAGCACTTTACAGACCGTCTCAAAGTCATATTGCGAGATACAATAATTAATGGCTTTAATGTATCTGGTCTGTTTTGCAGCTTTCACGCCAAAGGCTTGTACCGTTGCTTTCATTAACCGCTCTGCCTCCTCATAGCTTCTGTGTTTCCCATTGTAAGGGGAAGAACTTGCTGCAAGAGCTTTGCTTTGTAATAAAGAAACAGTAGTGCTCATACCAAAATATCCTTGTACGGCAGTACCGGGCATAGAGTACCTTATGCCGAACTTGCGGATATTCTGAAATAATTCATCTCCCGTTACAATTCCAGCATATCCTATCCATTCATCTTTTGAGGGGCATTGGGAGAGATATGCGGTTGTTGCCACTCTGCGGTAAGCGTCAGAAACGCTATCACATTTTACCAATTCGGCAGGCAATGGCTCATCTATCAAACCAAGCAAGTTAACATTGTCGGCTTTATCCAAATAGACCATTACAGCCGGAGCATTATCGGGAAGGGCTTCAATCTTCCTGCCATCATAATCATATAGAGGAACATTCTCTGCGTAGAATGGTTTTGCTTCTGTGAAGCAAACCACAGTCGGCAAGAACTTGCTCTTATCTATAAATTCGCACACTTTATCCTTCTCAAAGTCTTTACGTTTGATAGAATAATCAGTGAAGGCAGGAATGATTTCTTGTTCCTTGCCATTTATTATTACTTTGGTAACAAAGTACCACTTGGGAGCTTCTTCACTCCCTAATTTTACGACTTTCATAATTAATTAATTAATTAATATATAAACGGTATATAAGAGCAGGCATACTTATACCTTCATATATACCCGGCAATCCGAAAATTGCCTAATTAATAATATTAACAATTATGAATATATTCTTTAATTGTTACAGCGTACCATCCGGTGGTAGCTTATAGCACCGAGGTGCTGGTATTGGATTGTACATGATGTCAAAGAACATGTTGCTCAATACTTAACTCATCAACAACATGAGTTAATCATTTAACTGCTGCAAAGGTAAACCATTCTACTGATAAATTCCAAGAATTTACGGTCTTTTATTTGTAATCACTTGATTTAGTCCGGATTGGAGCACAAGTCCGGACAATCAGTTAACGTCAGTTAATGATATTCTATCATCTCTCCTTGTATCCGAACAATCAGTTAACGTCAGTTAATGAGTCTTATCATGTACGGACCTTACAGCCGGATAATCAGTTAACGTCAGTTAATGGCTTTCTATCATGTCTGAACTCTCCTTACAGCCACATCTGTCCGGAGGATAGCATTTCATTCCAGAATTACTTTCCGCTTTCCTTCTCTTTAACCTTCAATATTGCAGATACAATCTCTTTCATGTCATTAAGGCTGTCATTATCCAGAATGCCCATTCTGAAAGCCTTGTCAATAATCTGCATGACGGTTTCTGTATTCGCTTCTATCCTCATACATCTGACTATTAGCAATTTCAGCTCATCTCTCAAATTGGATAGATTACCGACAGACAACCGCTCCACATATTTACAAGCTACCTCAAAGCCGGGGGCAGGAGACTGCATGAAAGCCTCCAATTCTTTTACAATGCCGTTTATCTCGCCATTGTAGTCATACAGTTTGCCGTCCTTTACATACCCCATCCGTTCTGCCATGTCACTGGCTTCATTGATTCGGGATGCAAGAAACTGGGTGTCCAGCAAGGTTTCAAAGGTTATGTTGCCCGCAGTTGAAACCGGTTGCCTGGCCGTCCTTTCCTTGTCTACAACTGTATCTGCCGTATTGTCTGCCCCTTCGACCTTGAAGAATGCACTACCCTTGATTCTCTTCATGGAATTGACATACCTCGTCCCCTTGTCATTTACGGTCTCGTGCAGATAAACCTCGTCTATCATTTTAATGTCCGTATGCGCGGTTGCCACTATGACATCCTCTTTAGGTACACCATAACGGCACATTAGAGTGATGAAGGTATGCCGCGCCGTGTGGGTATGAATTAGCTCGAACAGTTTCTTTCTCCGTGCGATTCTCTTACTGCCTATCTGTTCGACATAGTCTATATCTTTGTCCAGCCCGGCTTTCCTGCACACCTCTTTTATGGTCTTGTTCAGCTTGGCTTCATTCCTGGCGATTACCTTCTCGTCCTCTGAAAGCAGGTCTATGTGTTCAAAGCCAGTCTGCCTATACCGACCTAAAATTTCCTTTACTACCGGAAAGAGATACAATGTGGCTTCCTGCGAAGTCTTCTGGGCTATGAATGAAATCACCTCGTTGCCGTCCTCCAGCTTCGTTATCCGGTAGTCACCCTTAAGAATTTTGGGCAAATCCGATATGCGTTGCCCCAGCAGGCACTGGCAGATGAACAAGTCCCTGGTTTCCCTTTCCTTGGCGTTCAAGTCCGTGTAGTTGTATATGGCTAACAGCTGGCTTTCCGTCAACGTAACCTGCTTGCTCTTCCTCTGCTCCTTGCTCCGGTTGTCTTCCAGGTATGTTATGCCGTTGGTGTTTATGTTCGACCTTACACTCTTGTCCTTGTTGGCATGGTTAATCAGCGTTACAATGCCCTTGACCTTGTTCAGAAGGGTCTTGACTACCGCAGGCCTCCTTTCCTGCAAATATTGCTGGTAGTCTTCCAGCACGTCCCTATTTATGGCGGATAATCTGTCGCTTATGCCTTTGGCTTCCAGATATTCCTTGAATGCCGACACATACCCCAAATAAATTTTTTTACTGCTCTCCGAAGCGATGTTGCTCTCTGCCATCCGGCTTAATATAAGCGTTGCGGATAATTCGTTGTTCTCTTTCATGGCTGCATGACGGGTTTTAAGATTAGGATTGATGGCCTGCCTCAGTTCTTCAAGAAGGAAGTCCATTCTCTCCAAGTTCTCGCAAAGATAGCTCTTCTTCTCTTCAAAGGCGGCAAGTACGGCCCTTATTCTTTTATTGACTATCTCATTGTTGCGGTTATCCAACCTTGTCTGCCCGTTGCTGACGGTGGCTATCTGCCTCCGCTTGTTCCATTGTGCCGGATAAACCTTCGCGCCGATATTGACCTTGCACCGTCTCCCCTGAAAGGTAAACAGAGCGTAAATGATGGTCGGCACATTCCTCCTCGTCTGCCGTAAATTGAAATTCAGACTGAAATCCAGAAATAACTGTTCACTCATTCCTTGTTGTCACCAAACGTTATTAAAATCGGTTATCACATTTGGTTATCAATGGAATATTTTAGAAAGTATCCTTGTATTACAACCCCTTACACAACATATTGCAATAAAGTTTGGTTATCAGACAGAAAGTTGTTATCTTTATAAAGTCAAAAGCATTTCTTATAAAGCGTATTGGCACATTAACCTCATATATAAACCTTTAAAGCATTTGATATGTTCAACTCATTTGGAAATATTCTCCGTCTTACCAGTTTTGGGGAATCGCACGGTAAGGGTGTGGGAGGAGTTATAGACGGATTCCCTGCAGGAATAGTCATTGATATGGATTTCGTCCAGGCAGAACTCGACCGACGCCGCCCCGGACAGTCACGTATCACTACCGCCCGGAAAGAAGGTGATAAAGTGGAGTTCCTCTCCGGCATCTTCGAAGGAAAATCCACGGGCTGCCCCATAGGATTCATTGTATGGAACCAAAACCAGCATTCTGACGATTACAATAATCTGAAAGAAGTCTACCGCCCGTCACACGCCGACTATACTTATAAAGTAAAATATGGCATCCGCGACCACCGCGGAGGCGGACGTTCATCAGCCCGTGAAACAATCTCGCGTGTAGTAGCGGGTGCCCTGGCCAAATTGGCGCTGAAGCAGCTGGGTATACACATCACGGCGTACACTTCACAAGTAGGTCCTATCCGCCTTGAAGAAAACTATACCGCATACGACCTCGACCTGATAGAGACCAATCCGGTCCGCTGCCCCGACCCGGCGAAGGCAAAAGAAATGGAAGAACTCATCTTCAAGATAAAGGGAGAAGGAGATACGATCGGAGGAGTGGTGACCTGTGTCGTCAAAGGATGCCCCATCGGACTGGGACAACCCGTATTCGGCAAACTCCATGCAGCACTCGGAGCCGCCATGCTCAGCATCAATGCAGCAAAAGCATTCGAGTATGGAGACGGCTTCAAGGGATTAAAGCAGAAAGGCTCGGAACAGAATGATGTGTTCTACAATAACAACGGACGTATCGAAACCCGCACCAACCATTCGGGCGGCATACAAGGTGGAATCAGCAACGGGCAAGACATCTATTTCCGTGTAGCCTTCAAACCCGTGGCAACCGTACTGATGGAACAACAC
>CDZF01013058.1_pt1 | contig 11806 bp, 9 predicted proteins | sample 557591 | NCBI WGS metagenome assembly CDZF01 (sample SAMEA3182093, study PRJEB8094) | gut metagenome | biome: human; feature: gut; material: Stool; isolation source: human stools | place: Canada | collected 2012-02-04
GTGGAACCGGGGTTGATGATCAGACTCTTGATTGCCATTGTGTGTTTCCTCCTATATTCACTCTTATATTCGCTCTTATGCTTTACCGCTTTGTCCACTACAGCATCTATACCTGCCGACAGCAGTTCTCCCGCAGCTTCCACAGCGGCTTCGATCACGATATCCATAGCTTATTTCTGATTCTTTTTCATCTCTTCTGCTACAACTGCAGCCAGTGCCAGGGAGTATACCTTGGTCTCGAAGGTATCGGAACGGCTGGTCAGGACTACGGGTACCTTGGTACCGGTCAGGATGCATCCGTTCTTTACTTTTACCATATGTACGATTGCTTTGTATACCAGGTTGCCGGCATGGATATCCGGGAACAGCAATACATCTGCATCACCCTGGATCTTACGGTCGGTAGCTCCCTTATGCTTGGCTGCCTCGGGATCGATCGCCAGGTCAAGAGACAGCGGGCCGTCTACGATACAGCCGGGGATCTGTCCTTCTTCACACATCTTAGTCAGTTCTGCCGCATCTACGGTAACGGGCATCTTGGGATTTACAACCTCAACTGCTGCTAAAGGTGCTACCTTAGGCTCTGCAACGCCGCAGGCATTACATACCGGAATGGTGTTCTTGATGATCTGAACCTTCTCCTCCAGTGTAGGATAGGTCATGAATGCAACATCGGTCAGGAACAGAAGTCTGTCAATGCCGGGAATCTCAAATACACATACATGAGACAGGGTTCCACCGGTACGAAGGCCTACTTCTTTGTTCAGTACGCTCTTTAAGAAGTTCTTGGAGTCGATCAGGCCCTTCATATACATATCTGCACGGCCGTCATGTGCCAGCTTTACAGCTTTCAGGGAAGCTTCGATCATATCCGGCTCATTGATGATCTCATAATCGGAGAGGTCCATATTCAGTCCGGCTGCAATCTCACGGATCTTTGCCTCATCACCTACCAGGATTGCATCTGCAATGCCCAGTCTCTTGGCCTCATGTACAGCTTCCAGTACTGCACTGTCCTGTGCAACGGAGACTGCGACGGTCTTCTTCCCACACTCTTTTACTTTTGCTACGATGTCATCAAAATTCATTTTCTTCCATTCCTTTCCGCCCCTCGTGGGCTCCAAGTATGAATACATTCCACACATTATTCGCAAAATTGCACGATAAATCGTGCTTTCGCTGCTGCGCAGCTATTTTTGCTCATATGTGTGGCGGTGACTCTATTCGAGTCACCTAAAATCAAGCAAAACTGCTTTTTACATGCAAGCATGACAAAGCAGTCCAGCTTGATTTCATTGTCTTCCGAATAGTCACTCTAATCGTTAAAATAATAACACACCGGAATACAAAAATCAAGCTACTATGACAAATATAGCCACCTCTAAATGAGGTGGCTGATATCTGCCAGGGTCGGTACGCAGGCGTACAGACATTTTTTTAATTTTTCATCTGGCTGTGTCTGATCCGGCACCATCACGACCTTACAGCCGGCGCGGTAAGCACTCATGACTCCGTTGGGAGAATCCTCCACGGCCATGCACTCTTCCGGTGCCAGTCCCAGCTGCTTGCAGGCATAGAGATAAATATCCGGGGATGGCTTACCTTCCCCTACCATAGTGGCCGAGATCAATTTTTCAAAATACGGCCGAAGTCCTGTCAGTGCCAGATATTTTTCCGTCCGCTCCAGATCCGTCGCTGTGGCAACCGCTGCGGTGATATGCCTTTTTTTCAGATCTTCCAGAAGCTCCACAGCGCCGGGCTTGCATTTGATACCATCCCGGTCCAGTGTTTCTTCCATCATCTCTTTTCGTTTGTCACGCACCACATAATAGTCAAAATCTTCACCGTACCAGTCCTTGAGCTGTCTGGGGGCAAAGGGGCGTCCCAGACTGCGCATCGTAAGTGCCTGCTCATCTGTCATGGTATACCCACAGGCTGCCAGTGCCTTCGGCCAGAAAATACGGTAATATTTTTCGGTATCGATCAGCGTACCGTCCATGTCAAATAAAACTGCCTGAATCATTGTTATTCCTCTGCGTCAGCCGTCTGTCCGGCATCTTCTGTTGCATCCGTAACATCAGTACCTTCTGCTGGGCTGTCCTTTGAATCACTTTCGTTTGTGCCGCTCTGGTCCTCGTCAGCTTTTCCGGCTTTCCGGTCACGTTTTGCCGCCTTGCGCGTCTTCCGGCGTTTTGCCGCTTTTTTCCCTAACAATACGATCAACAGGATCACGACTGCACCACCGACGATGCAAAGTACGATCAGCAGTGTATGACTGCCCTCGACCTCTACCGTGCGGAAGCTGCCGGGCACTTCCATGGTAAACTGTCTATAGCTGCCGATCACAGTGGATTCCACTTCCGTGTACTCTCCATCCTGTGCTACCTCTATGACAGTGTTATCCGCATCCTCACAGTAGACACGCAAGGTTGCTTCTCCGGTATAGTCCGGTGCATCCTCTTCCATGGAATTGGTCATGGATACTGTATAAGTATTTCCCTCTACCTGCAGATGCAATGCTGCATTGGGATAGAAGTTGCCTTCTGCCATAACCAGTGCCTTATTGTTATCGTTTTTCTCTGCGGAAGCAATGGATGCGGTCCATTCCTCATACTCTGCTTCCAGCACTTTATTACCGGTAATATCACTGAAATCATAATCCGGCCACACACCGTAATAGCCATCCTTCTCCGGTACTTCCGGAATCTGGTCTGCCGACAGATAATCCCCGTAACCGCATTTATAGGAAGCCACTTCTACACCATCCGCCTGGAAGGTAATGGTAAACTGTGAGAAAGCGTCCGGAACGTCTTTGCTGCAGAATTCCTGGTAGGACAACGGGGTAGCACCGCCCTGATAACCAATGCCGTCTACGCCACCGGCTCCGCCTTCCACATAATAGTTGCCATACAGAGTTCCATCATCACTGACTTTTCCGGCAATGCTGCCCTGGCCTTCGCCGGACATATCCAGATCATTGTACGCATAGCTGTAGAAAATATCACAGCCTTCTCCGGCAATACCTCCGATATTATTTTTACCGGTGATCCTGCCCATGCTGTAACAGCTGCGGATCGCATAGCTGGCAGATCCGGCAATTCCTCCCACATAGCTGCCTCCGGTACTCTCTACGGGTGCATAAGACTCACAGGAAATGACTGCGCCATATTCTGCTTTACCGACCACACCGCCGACATAGTCTTTTTTACCGGTCACGTCTCCAAGGTTGCGGCTGTCTCTGATGACTGCCTTGACCGTCTGCTCCACATCGAAACTCTCCGTTCCGGTTAAAGTGATATCGTCCTCAGGGTCAAAATCGTATTCCGTTGCCACCTGTCCAACGATACCGCCCACATTCGTATCGGCTTCCACCGTACCGCGGTTCACACATAAGGTGACCTTTCCCTTCTGGAAGCTGGAAGTATCATAGCGCGCTTCTTCGGTTCCTTCCGGTTCTGCGGTGTCATCCTCCGCATCGGGATCTCCGGGGTTCACCTCTTCCTTGCTGGCTGACTCATCCGAAGTATCTTCTACAGAAATTCCTTCATACCGGAAGAGATCATCCCGGATTTCGCTGACCAGATTCCGCAGAACTCTGGCCTGATCCATCAGCTCATCCATGTGGGCACTGGTGCTGTCTGTCCCGGCTTCCAGTACATCCCCCAACTGACCCAACTGGTCAAAAGCCTTGTCGAGCCTGTCATTCAGTGTATCCAGATTATCTTTGATACCGCCACTGCGATCCGTGAAAGCATTCGTCATGTTATCCAGACGCTTGGTGGCATTCTCTCCGAATTTTTTCAGTGCCGATTTATAGCTCTCCGTATCGTCCGGTACGGTGATGGTAATGTTTCCGCCACTGACGTCATGATCGCCGTCGCCACCCCAGTTACCATTCCAAATATCATTTCCACTGATGGTAACGTCATGACTGTTGCCGTTATTCTTGTCATTATCCGCCTGCTTGTTCAGATCGTCATTCAGGACTTTCAGATCGTTGCTGACGCCGTTCAACTCTTGATTGTAAATATACCACAGATCATGAGCGGTCCCGGTCAGAGAACTTCCCGCATTGTTGGCATCCTTCAGGTTCGAACTGATACTCTTAGCAATACTGGATGCCTGTTTGCTATAGCTGCTCACATCTTTCTGGGTGGCATCCAACATATCCAGGAATTTGTCTGTCTCCGTATCCAGTTCCTTCAGCTTGTCACTGAGATACTGGATTTCCAGGAACGGCTCCATCTGACCCACGATACCGCCCACATCTTTTCTGCCCTGCACATATCCGGTGTTGGTGCAGTTCTGCAGATAGCCCTGATGCAGTCTGCCTACGATACCTCCGGTATTGTAGCCTACGTGCTGGTAGCCGATGGCACCGGAATTGGAGCAATAATAAATCTTACCATCCGAAATACCTGCGATACCGCCGGTGTCCGTATGAGCTGCCACATTGGAGGTACTGTTGATCTGCTCCAGATTGTCCATGGTGATATCTTCCAGATCATAAGTCACTTCCGTGCTGTACGTATTGATATTGCCATTGTTGCTGCAGTTATTCAGAATACCGTGGTTGTTGCCCACAATACCGCCTGCGGAATGATTGCCGATCACATTTCCGGAGGATTCACACCGACGGATCTCTCCGCTCTCGGCATTGACTCCGGCAATACCGCCGACATCCGTATCACCGACCACATTTCCGGTAAATTTACAATTTTCAATGCTGCCATAGTTCACACCGACGATACCGCCGACCTGATCCTGACTTCCAGAGGGAGATACTTCCCCCGTGACCGTAAGGTTGCGGACTTTTGCTCCCTCCTGTACATAGCGGAACAATCCCACTGCCGAACCGTCTCCGGTCAGTTTCACATTGGAAATAGTAAAACCGCTGCCGTCAAAGATTCCTGCAAACGTAGGAATACTGAGTTCACCTGTCATGCTCAGAACAATGTCGTTCTGCAACACTACTTTTTTATCTCTGGACCAACTGTCCAGTACACAGTTCTCCACCAGTTTCCGCAGATCCTCCTCCGTGCTGATCTCTATGACTGCATAATCCTGCTCCTTTATCGTGCTGCTATAACCGCTGCCGCCTCTGTACTGCTCATAGGTCAAAGTTTCTGCTGCATAGGCGGTGGCCGGTGTCTGCAGGATCAATGCTGCTCCCAGCAGGAAACATAATAATCTCTTACTGTTCATCTTCTGTTCCCTCGCTTTCTGCTGTTTTTTCTTTATCCGAAGCTTTCTTATCCGCAGCTTCTGTATCTGCTCCGGTTGCTTTCTGTCCGGCTGTCTCATCCTCCGGCAGCTCCTGTGCTTCCAGTCTGGGATAGCTTTCTTCCGGGGCATCGTCCCGCTCCTCCATCGTCACGGTATCCTTGGGACGCACCACCGCACCCATCTCACCATCAATGACACCGATGAAATCACCCTCCAACACACCATTGACATAACCCTTGATGTGACCGTTCATACGGATTCTTCCGGCGGAGGGCAAGGGCTTTGCCAGATCCCGTTTCAGTGTAAATGCTGTCTTCTGAATAATGATATCTCCGATCAGCAGTGTCTGCGGCAATGCCAGCAGTACCAACAAAATAGATGTCAGAGTACCACGACCAAGAGCCAGTCCGATGGCCGCTACCGCTGCATTGGAAGATACATAGCTGATAATAAATCCCGCAGATACCAGCATGGATCCGCTGGTAACAATGGTAGGGAACGCCTGGTTCAGTGCTTCGATGGCGGCTTCCTTGATCGGCATATAGGTCTTCAGATCCATGTAACGGCTGGTGATAACGATAGCGTAGTCGATCGTTGCACCCATCTGGATCGCAGATACTACCAGATATCCCAGGAAATATACATTTTCATTCAACAGATACGGCAATGAGAAGTTCATCCAGATACTACCCTGAATCGTTACAACCAACAGTACCGGCAGACCGGCGGACTGGAAGGTAAACAGCAGGATGATCATAACAAACAATGCTGTCAGCACCGTGATGATCGTATTATCCGTTGCGAAGGAATCGCCCAGATCCTTATCACTGGTGGCGTTACCGACCAGCAGAATGTCATCTATATTATAGAACTTTGCCACGGTATTACGGATCTGATCCAGTGCTGCTGTGGTCTCTTCTCCCTCATAAGGAACATTCAATTCCAGAACAAATCGGGAATTGTCTTCGCCCAGCAGCTGATCTTTCGCAATACAGATCTGGGAATAAGCATCCGTCAGAGTTTCTTCCAGATCATCGTCCAGTGTGATGTTGCCGCTTTCTTTCTGATCATAAATGAACAGGAACATATCAATAAACGGAACTTCGTATTCACTGACGCCACTGACCAGCGCACCATAATCACTCTGATCCAGTGCATATGCCGAATACAACATATCCGCCACTTCAATATCCAGATCGATCAGTTCCGCAAACTGTCTGGGATTCAGCTTATCCGTCAGCATATAGCCGTCCATGGCCTCGATATTGCCAAGTCCCTGACAGGATTTCACCACATCCAGCTTTTCCAGAGCTTTCAGTGTCTGTGCCTCTTTTTCATAATCACCGTTGGGCACAATGACTGCCAGCTGGTTCACCATGCCGAATTCCTTATTTACCATGCTGACGGAAAATTTATTATCACTCATAGTACTGGATTCCAGAGTGTTGGTATCGTACACGTAGTTTGCCTTATTGGACAGGAAAAATGCTATAATAACACCTACGATCAGAATAGGCGGTATAATGTAGCGGGTAGCCACACAGAATTTACCGACCGCCGTGATCTTCGGCACGAAGCTCTTGTGGTGAGTATTGTCAATGGCCTTGGAAAAGGTCAAAAGCAGTCCGGGCATCAGGAAGAATACGGCCACCATACTGAAAATAATGGATTTTGCCAGAATGATACCCATATCATAACCAATTCTAAACTGCATGAACATCATGGCTACCATACCGGAGATAGTGGTCAGGGAACTGGAAGAAATCTCCGGGATTGCCTTACTCAGGGCCACGATCACGGCCTCTCTGGCATCCTTGTCCTCATGTTCTTCCATAAAACGGTGGGCCAGAATGATGGCATAGTCTACCGCCAGACCTAACTGCAGTACCACCGCAATAGAGTTCGTTACAAAACTGATGGTTCCGAACCAGTAGTTCGTACCTTTGTTCAAAATAGCTGCCACAATAAATGTAGTCAGATAAACCGGGATTTCCGCATAAGTCGTAGAGGTAAATAACAATACGGCTACGATAACCACTGCTGCCAACAACAGAATGACGATCATATCATTATTCAAGTCATCCGCGTCACGCTCTTCCTGACCGATATCGGAAGAATAGTAAACATCATAATCGGACAATGCATCCAATACCTCATCCAGATGCTGCTGTGTAGCTTCCGTGTCTGCTTCCTCATCAAAAGTGACAGACAATAAAGCCTCCATGTCATGATAATGATCCTCGGTGTCATCGAAATCCAACATGCTGACACCGTCCATCTCCTCCACCTGATCTGCCAGTTTCTGTGCCTCGTCAAACGTCACGTTACAGATCAGGATCCGGGCGGAGCCATACGTGGTAAATTCCGAATCCATCAGATCCAGTCCCCTTCTGGTCTCTGTTGTGTCCGGCAAATAAGTGGTCAGATCGTTATTAACCTTGACTCTGTTCATGGATAATACGCAAAATATGCATAAAACAATAAAGATCAGATAAAATCCTTTTCGTTTGTCTACAATGAGCGTGGCAAGTTTCATCATAAAGGAATTATCTTTTTTGTCTTTTTCTGCGTTGTCTGCCATAGTTCCCTCCTGCTTTTTCTCTCTTTGTACCCTTGTTTATGTATTTGATTTTATACACCTCTAGTTTAAAATGTTTTTGAACATCTGTAAAGACTTACTACAAAGATAAGAAATTGTATTAATGTCATTTAATGAACTTGTGTTGATTTTCTGCCACATGCAAAATATAATAATGGGGAAGAAAAAGCAAGCTACAGATTTTTTGTGATTGTTTATTTTTAGACATTTTCGTGATGTTCGTCTATTATTTTAGAAAAAATTCAGATTTGTATTACATATAGGAAATGATTTCTTCTTTTCCCGGAAAGGCTGGTGGATTGTCTTATGGAAAAAATGGATCGCCGTGTGCGCAAGACAAGAGCTCTCTTATTACAGGGGCTGGTAAAAATGTTAGAAACCCATGATATTCAGGATATCTCCGTCAAGGAGCTGACCGAACTGGTGGATATCAACCGCGGAACCTTTTATCTGCATTATGATGATATCTACGATATGCTCCATAAAATCGAGGATGAAATGTTCCTGGAATTTAATGAAATCATGGAGCAGAAACCGGTCATTACCAATTCTCTGGCCTCTCAGGGGCCGTTGTTGGAATTCTTCCGTTTTCTGGACCGAAACAGGGATCTGGCCAAGGTCATGATCGGCCCTCATGGGGATCTGGCTTTCGTCAATCGTCTGAAAGATCAGATTGAAAAACGCACTCTCCAGGTTCTGGAAAGTGCGCAATCCGATGCTAATTATGAATATCTCTGCTCCTTCATTATCACCGGCTGTGTCGGTGTCGTAGAGACCTGGCTGAAAGAATCCGATCCCCAGTCCCCGGAAGAAATGGCAGAAATTCTGGGAACCATGCTCTTACGTCAGCTTAATTTTGCTCCGGGGCCTGCATAGGCTGTGTCGGCTCCGGCATACCTACGCTCAATGAAGTCACTGTCTCACCATCCAGGAAGAAGGATACTGTATCACCTACCTGAAGTTCATCCAGAGTGGCATCTTCTCCGTCAATCGTAATGATCGTATCGTCATTGACTGTGATAGTCATAGTATCTCCGCTGAGAGTTAAGGTCATCTCATCCAGCATGTCTTTCTCAGGTTTCTGACCATTCGGTGCTTCTCCGTTGGGCGCGCTGCCATTGCCATCAGGAGTCTGGCCGTTCGGCTTTTCTCCGCTGGGAGCTTCGCCGGTAGGGGCTTCACCATTGGGAGCGCCACCGTTGCCGTCAGGAGCCTGGCCATCCGGCTTTTCTCCGCTGGGTGCCTCACCGGTAGGAGCTTCACCATTGGGTGCTTCCGGCTTCTCTGCCAGTGCGATGGAGATCACATTGCCATCAATGGCAGTGATCTGGCCGAGATAAGATTCCACCTTCTCTTCACCGCTCTCCGTGCTCTCCGTCGTACTCTCCGGTGCGATCGTCTCTTTATTTTCCGATGCTTCCGTGCTTGCTGCACTTGCGGTGGTCGATCCGCCACAGGCTGTAAATCCTGTCATCACCATAGCAGCTGTCAACACTGCACACATTACTTTTGTATTCACCTGGGGTAAATTCCATCTTCTCATATTCTCATTCCTCCTGTTCCATTAAAAATCTTGTGAACATTTCTTTCCCCTTATCTGTCTCTTATGATAAAGGACATCTGCGAAGGAATTGTGAGAAAAATGTGGTGATTCTGTGAACTTTTCACGCATGACGCATTTGTCATATGTACAGTGTTGGCAGTGTCAGATCATGTGTCGATTTTGCTGTTTTGTTGTAAATATTCAAGGAACGCGGTACAGCCTTCCAGAACGTCATCGTAGGTCGTTCCAAAATCTCCCGTATACCATGGATCCGAAATATCCCGTTCCGATCCCGCGTAGGAAAGCAGCTTCGCTACTTTCCCCTCCGGATCTCCCCCGAATATCCGCAGCATGTTGCGGATATTCGCACCATCCATACCAATCAGATAATCATATTCCGCATAATCCGCTCTCGTCACCTGCCGGGCCCGCTTCCCCTCACAGGAGATCCCATGCCTCGCCAGCTCCGCCTTCGCCGGCGGATACACCGGATTCCCGATGCCGTTCCAGATTTCCTCTGTGCTGGTGGCCGCGGAGGCGATCTGGAAGTGGGCGGTGAGTCCGGCATCGGATACTAATTTTTTCATTACGAATTCCGCCATGGGGGAACGACAGATGTTGCCGTGGCAAATGAATAATACTTTAATCATCTTTTTATATCTCCATTTAAGTCTTGTATTTCTTCTCAAACGCTTGATATTTCAGGGTTTTCCGACTTTTGAGTTTTCCTTTCTTTTCAAGGTATCTCTCAAATCTTCTCGTATTTTCTTGTGTTTTTCCCTGCAATCTTGGTAAATCCGTTGGTAAAGCAAACGTCCTTACCAACGGGCTTTTTTAACTATTCGCTATCCGATATACTTCTTCCTTTGCATCATCAAAATTCACATGGGTGTAAGTGTTCAAGGTTACACTGATGTCTGCGTGACCCATGATATACTGCAAGGTTTTCGGATTCATCCCGGATTTTGCCATATTAGAGCAAAAGGTGTGCCTGCATACATGAGGGGTAACTTTCGGCATCTGGATACGGTAAATTTTATTGTATTTCTGAATAATATGCTCCAGATACTTTTCCCAGTGAAGGGCAACCATCGGCATATCGTTTTTATCCAGAAACAAAAATCCTGCATATCCTTCCACCATCGGTTCAACTTTTGGTGTCTTGCGGTTGGCAATGATTCTGCGAAAACACGCTGCGACAGCTTCCGTCATCGGCACATAGCGGATGCCTTTATCTGTTTTTGGTTCTTCAATTACATACTGCATCTGTGCAGTACGCTGTAACTGATGGTCTACCTTGATACGCATTTCTCCAAACTCGATTTCTGAAACCGTCAGCCCACAGAACTCTGAGATACGAAGCCCTGTGTGAAAAAGAATATAGATTGCATCATAGTATCTGCTGAAATGTTTATCTTCCTGAATAAACTTCAGTAAATCTCTCTGCTGCTTTCGGGTAATCGCTTCTCTGGTAACAGAATCATTGACAATGACGGATGCAAGTTCAAATTCAAATGGATTTTTACGGAGCAGGTCATCATCTACTGCCATCTGAAATGCCGGTCTGAGAACTCCCCTGATAGAATGAATGGAACTGTATCCCCGTCCATCAATCTGCTGGAGCTTAATTAACCATGCCTTTGCATCTGACAAACGCACCTTATCAATTCGCAGATTCCCAAAACTCTCTTTTTTCAGCATATTGATGACCGTTTTATATCCGGCAACCGTATTGTGACGAACTCCTGTTTTCAATGAAACGTACTTTTCTACCAGTTCCAAAGCAGTATAGTTGCCACCGTTGGTTACGATACGGTCAAACAAATCCGCTTCAATCTGTTTTTCTTTCTCACGCAGGGAAGGCTCCCGCTTCTTCCCTTTTGGCATTGGGTCATTCTTGTCCAAACGCCAACTGTATACATTTTTCTCTTTTCCGTCCTCATCAATATAGCGGAATCGATACCTCCCATCCTTACGCTGGTACTCGCCCTCTCGCAAAATCCGATTACGGTTATCTCGTCTTTTCTCACTCATCGTGAACTCTCCTTTCAAAAAAAGAGAGCCAGACTTGCACTCTTATCATAGCACAAATCCGGCTCTCCGCATAGTTATATCATGTGAAATTGGTAAATCTGTCAGCTCTGTTTACACAGCCGTAGCCTGATCCAGATACCTCTCAAATTTCTCACGCTTAATGAGGGCACGATTTCCGTTCATCACATAAAAATCCTCATTGGGATGTGTGTCAATAAGCGTTCTCAATTTTCCTTCGCCGATATGATAATATCTGGCTGCTTCCTCAATGGTAAGCGTATATCTACGCCACACCGGAATATCCGAGTAATTTTTTCCTTCTATATTCATCTTATTATTTGCCATAGGCAGTTATCCTCCATACATGAAAATAGCCAGACAGAGGGTGTCGGCAACGAAGTCCG
>CDZF01033501.1_pt1 | contig 11757 bp, 6 predicted proteins | sample 557591 | NCBI WGS metagenome assembly CDZF01 (sample SAMEA3182093, study PRJEB8094) | gut metagenome | biome: human; feature: gut; material: Stool; isolation source: human stools | place: Canada | collected 2012-02-04
GTATTAGAAGCGGAAATATACATTCAGGTAATAGGTCGTCCCCAGCAGGTAAAAGTACTTCGAATCGAACGGCACGTAGTACTGGATCGGCTGGGCGGCCGCACCCTCCTTGTTCACATAGGTACGGCGCGAAAGGCGCATCTGTTCGTAACCGCCCGTGCGGATCGTCTGGTCGTTGAGGATATTCTTCACCTCGAGGCTGAAGCCCAGCTGGTAGATGCGGTGGATGTACCAGTTCTTGCCGACGCTCAGGTTGAGCGTATAGGCCGAGTCGAATTTCTCCTGATCGCGCAGGTTCATCAGCGCCGTGTATTTCACGGCGCCGGGGAGCTGTGCCGCCTCGTCGGGGCGCAGTACCGTGGCATAAGCGGCACGGGTACGGCGCGCGGGGTTCATCGAGAGGTAGATACGGTCGTAATAGTTGAAATCGACCGAGGCGAACCAGTTGCGCGGGCCGCGGTAGCTCAGGCCGAGGTTGAGCGCCGTCTGGGGCGTGCTTTCGACGTAGAGGTCGTCCCAGAGCACCTTGTCGCCGCGGAGCACCTCCTCGCTGTTGTCGCGCGTCTGCGTGAAGTTGGCGTCCGACGTATAGCGGTAGTCGCCCAGGCTCAGGGCGCCGTTGAACGAGATGCCGCCCCAGATGGGAACCACGACGCCCACTTCGAGGCCGTAGTAACGCTTGTCGATGCCGCTCATGGCGAAGTTGGTGAACGACGACTGCGTATCGTCATAGTACGAGATGACCTTCGACTGGTCGGCGACCGAGGTATAGTAACCCGAAACGCGCGCCGTGATCCACGGCAGGTTGAGGTTGTACGACAGGTCGACGCCGAGTACCTTCTCGGAATCGAGGCCCGGCGTAGTCGTATTGCGGGTACGCGCCGAAACGAAAGCGTCGCGGAACTGCGGGGGATTGACCATGTAGGCCACATTGGCGTCGATGGCATGCGCACCCGAGAAACGGTACGAGAACTCGCCCTTGAGCTTGTAGGTCAGGTAGTCGAGCGTCTTCGATTTACCGAGCGAGTTGTTCGCGAAGAGTCCCTTGCGCAGCCGGCCGTCGCGCCACATGGCCGTATAGCCGACCTCGCCGCCGAGGCTCATCGTGAAACCGCCGAACGAGGCGTAATACTGCGCCCAGACCTGTGCCTGGCGCAGGTTGGCGTAGTAATCGTAGCTGAACTTGTCGCCTTCCCCGACGCGGCGGGCCTCGCCGTGCTTGAGGTAATAATCCAGGTCGTTCTGCGAAAGCAGCGGGTTGTAGTTGCCGTTGTCGCGCAGGGCGAACTTATCCACGTCGAGCCAGTAGTCGGCGCCGAGCAGATCCTTCACCTGGTCGTAGTACTCCGTGCGGTTGATACGCGCCGTCAGGCCTCCGCGCAGCACGGACTGGTTGCGGAACGTATGGGCGATGTTGGCCGCGAAGTTGAAATCGCGCTGGTCGGTATGGCGTTCTTCGATCATGTAGATGCCCGAAGCCCCGGACTTGTTGCGGTTGTAGTTCATGCGGAACATGTTGTCGTAATCCATCAGGCTCTTGCTGGGGTCGGTGATCCACTCACGCATCGAACGCAGCGCAAGGTCGTTGTACGTCCCCAGATCCGAACTCTCGATGCCCTCGGACAACTGGAGGATACGGTTCGTGTAGAAGCTGGGCAGGTAACGGTAGTAGTCGGGGCGCGGGTCGGGGCCGTCCGTCCACGTCAGGGCCGAATAACCGTTCTTGCCGAAGCGGAACGAAGCCGCGGCGGCAAGTTTGGTATTCGACGAAATGTCGAACCCGTAGTTGAGCATCACAATCGGCTCGTGGTAATCGCGCACGCGCGAGTTGCGCAGCTTGCCGTCCTGCTTGCCCACATTGGGGTTGTAATAGTTGTTACTCAACAGGTCGTAGGCTTCCTGCGTCGACGCCTGCTGCGCTCCGCGCTCGGTCGGTGCGCCCAGGATGGTCAGCGCCAGGTTGTGGCGGTCGCCGCCGAAACGCTTTTCGACCGATGCGAAGTAACCGTAGGCATTGTAGTACACCCCGTCGACATAGGAGTTGCCGCCCTGGCGGGTCGAGAACGAGAAGGCGTACGACCATCCGTTGTCGAGCAGGCCCGAAGCGTAGGAAACCATCGCGCGGAAGCGGTACATCGAGTTGCCGTTCACGACGCTGGCACGGAAGCCCTTGCGCATCTGCGAAGCGCGCGCATTGACATTGGTCGTGCCGCCGATGCCGTCGATGCCGTAGCCCGACGAGCGCAGCCCGGCGGTATTCTCCTGGTTACGCGTGGCGTCGTTCAGGCCGCTCCACAACGACCAGGGGCCATAGCCCGTCATGGCATCGTTGAACCGGATGCCGTTCAGGTAGATGCTCGAATACTGCGAGTCGTAACCGCGCACGTTGAAACGCATCTCGCTGAATTTATACGAGGCGATGTTGTTGAAGACATCCTTCGACGACGAAAGCGACGAAGGCAGCGACTGCCCGTCGGCCGCCGTATCGGAGTCGAACTCCGCGAACACGGCGTCGTCGATGACATACTGCACATCGGGGGCCATCACCACCGAATTGAGGTTCTTGACCATCTTGTCGACACGGATCGCCAGGTCGAGGTTCTCGAACTCGGGGGCTTCGAATTTCAACTGGTATTCCCCTTTGGGCAGCTGGTCGATATTGAAATTACCGTGGTTGTCGGTCATGACGGTGACGCCGAGCGGTTCGACGACCACCTTGACATTGCTCAGTGCGACACGGCCGTCACGCGAGACGACCTTGCCTTTGACGCCCCCGTCCTGGGCATACGCCCCGGCACAGGCCAGCGTGAGCAGGATAACAAGTAAAGCTCTGATCTTCATAATTACTTTGTTGGGTTATTTACCGATGTAAATGAATACGGGAAGGTGGTCGCTGTATCCCCCCTGGAAATTGTTGCCCACGAACGTACGCAGCGGGTAGCCCTTGTACTGGCCTTCCTGCTGGAACAGATAGGGGGCACGGAAAATATTGCCGTAATATTTCCCCTTGGGGGCACGCTCCAGCTTGAGCGAACCTGTCGAGCCGGTAGCGAGGTTCTCCGACACGACGATATTGTCGAACAGGTTCCACTGGTCGCGGTAGGCAAGCGAACCGATGCCCGCCTTCAGCATGTCGATAAAAGGATTGTAGTATCCGCCCGGTTGGAGCTTGCGGATGTTGCCTTCGGCGCCGAGCACCTCGGTGATGCTCTTGTCGGTGGCGTCGTCGTTGAAGTCACCCATCATCACGACCTTGGTCGCGGGGTTGATCGCCAGCACCGAGTCGGCGGCATGGCGCATGATCTCGGCGGCGCGCTCGCGCTTGGGAGCCGAAGCCTCCTTGCCGCCCAGGCGCGAAGGCCAGTGGGCCACCATGAAATAGAACGGTTCCCCGTCGATCGTCCCCCACATCGTCACCACGTCGCGCGTGCGGAAATTCGGCAGGCTCTCCATCGTATACGGGATCGGGGCGCTGCCTTCGAGCTTGAACACATCGGGACGGTAGTAGAACGCCACGTCCACGCCGCGGGCATCGGGCGAATCGTAGTGCACGATGCGGTAATTGGCCGGGGCGAGTTTGGGCGTAGCGATCACGTCCTCCATGACATTGCGGTTCTCGATCTCCGAAACACCGATCACCACCGGGTAGTCCTTGTTGATAGCGGCGATGTCAAACAACACGCGCGAAAGGTTATTGATCTTTTTGGTATACTTGGGCGTATTCCACTTCTTGGGGCCCTCGGGCGTAAACTCCTCGTCGTAAATCTCCGGGTTGCGGATCGTATCGAAGAGGTTTTCGAAGTTGTAGAAAACGACCTTGTAGGGTTTCTGGGCGAAGCAGGCGACGATCAGCGCTGCGAAAAGCCCGGTAAAAAGCAGTTTCTTCATATAGTTCAGATTAATTTATACCCCAGTCCGAGGGATTGTTCTGTGCCTTCACGTCGACGGCAATGGCCTCGTCGAGCATCGTAAAGAATTTATAACCCGTTTTCTCTTCGATGTCGGCAACGCTCGTAATATATTGTTTTATACTCCCGGTCGTGGTTGAGGAATTTTCAGCCCAATAACCGATTGCCGCCAATTGCGATGCATCGGTAATCTGGTCGATCCGCTTCCCCGTCCTGCCGCTTTTGGTACGTAGCAGCACCTTCCAGCAATACTGTGGAATCGCGACCCGATTCCCCCCTTTATCCGTCGTATATCCCTGTACCCCATAAGTTCCCGTAACATTGTACAAGGTATCGGGATATGAAATATATTTCAGGGTAAGATCTTCCAAATCCCCCCACGACCCGCTATTAAAATCAGGATCCTGAGGCATAATATTGGTCGAATAGAACGTCTGCTCATTCAATAGCGAAGAATAGCTGACATAACGATGGTAGGACATACACTGATGCCCGCGGATAGGCCGCCCATTATATGAACCGCGGCTCAAATCGACCTGAAATTCCTCCGGCACTTCAGGATCGTATTTCCATGCATTAGAACGCTCATATTTTCCTACCCGGTAACAGGAATGGATCGGATAGGCAACCCAGTTGGCGATACGTTTCTTCGTGTCGTAGCAGATCGTAAAGTTGCGGGCCGTCTTCCCTTCCGAAAGGGGCGCATAATGCGTTACGTAACAGTAGTCGGAGGCTTCGACATAGGCGGGCAATTCCGCCCACGCGTGATCCATCGATGCCGGAACCGAGTAGTCCGCCTGGTCGATCGTCAACGTGAATTCGTGTCCGCCGTCGAAGACGACATCGACCGCGGCACGGCGCGAAGCGCCCGTTTCATTATCGTCCAGGTAGAGGTAAATGACCTCGCTTGCGGCGACCAGCTGCGCCGATTTGGTCGTGGCTTGCGTCCTGCGCGACGTCCAGCACCAACTGCCGCCTTCGGTCACGGTGACGGTATAAGCCGTACCCACGGGCCCCGTCAGCACGAGCCGGGGGTCGGTCGCATAACCTTTGGCCGCGAGCGTGGTCGTCTCCGTATCGAGGAACAGCGCGGAAATATTCGCCGGGGTGCCGTCGTCGGAGGAACCGCACCGCCCGAAAACCAGCAGGAGCGCCCCGAGCACCATAGCCCGCCCGAAAAGTTTCAATAACCCGTTTGTCAAAATCATGTGGGAATTTGCAGATAAAAATGTCAGGCAGAAAAACCGACAATCATCCCCGGCGGAAGCCAATCCGCCGGGGATGGATTATCGGAATCAGAGAGTTGCTATTCGCTCAATTCATAAAGGGCGACACCGGAATACTTCACGCCATCGGCGTTCGACGAAGCATATGGGCCGAAACGATTACTTGTAGAACCGTCTTCAATCTGGTACAGCAATTGACGTTTTGTCTTCTCCGTAGAGGTTGCTACATCCATAATTGCAAACCAATTCTTGTCATTATCATAAGTGATCGTCCAAGTCTTCGACGAAGTATCGGCCAGTTTAAAATTGGTACCAGAGTTGTGTTCAATATATTTACCGGCACTATTCTTAATCACATAGGCATCGCCATTGGCTTCGATTGTCACAGCATAGGCATCATTTGCCTCATTCGATTCGATCTTACCACCCGAAACCGTGATATCGACACCAGTGAACTTACTCGAAGTCATCGCAGCTGCAGCGGGCATCACAACATATTTCGAATTGACTTCAGCCACGACTAAATACTTCTTACCCGCTGCTATCGCATTGACTCGCGTATATCCGCTACCGCCCGGTACGGATTTCCCGGCCTGCGAAATCGCAACGGTCTTGGTATCCACAGCGGCACCGGCCTTCATCAGTTTGATGGTCAGCGTGGCGGTGATAGCCTGCTCCGTCGTGTTTTCCTTGGGCGTCACAGTTACAACCATCCCGTTTACGGAGGTCGTGAACTGCTCCGATTTATCCGTAGCGGCTTCGATCGTGCAGTCGTCGGCATTGGCAGCCGTGACCGTCACGGTCTTGGCATTGTCCGTCGCAGCGAAAGAAAGCGACGTCGGGTCGAGCTTGGTAATCTTCGGTTCAGCGGGTGCATCACCATCCTTTTCGACCGATACGGCAATCGTGCTAAGCATCTTACTCTGGTTGGTCATACCTAACGTATAACCCTTGACAATAACAACCTGTCCATTAAGGGAAGCATCGACAAAACCATCGGCGGGATATGCCAGAGAGCCCTGCAGATCCGTACCTTCGACAGCTATATTATAGTAATACCCGTCTATCGTAAGCGTGCCCGAATATTCGATATATTTAATAACGGGAGTGGCTGCCGCATAGGCATCGAAAGCGGCTCCGTCGAACTTTTCGGGAGTAGGCTGTGTGAAGGAACCGTCAGATACCTTTTCTATTACCAGGTCGGTTTCAGAGAACTGTACCAACTTACTGTAAGTAGTCGTCTTGCCGGTCACCTTGACAGTCTGGCCAATCGTAGCGGAATAATCTACCACAGGCTTATTATCTTTCCATCCAAGATAGACCAGAATCTTCCCGCTATTGTCCTGAATCAGGAAACTACGTCCGTTAATCGCCACGACTTGTCCCTGCGTAGTATAGGTCGCGCCTACCGAACCGGCAATGACTTCAGCAATGGTCTTCGTTTCAGTTACAGGAGGAGTAATATTGTCCAGGTCGACCTCCGTACCACCGATGCCCTCGAAAAGTTTCACGTCGTCGATACGGTGTGCGGATGTAAGATCCGAAGTAAATTTAATGTAAAGTTCCGAAGGCACCTGTTTCAGCGTGAAATTGGCCGTCGCCAAAGCCCAGGTACCGTAGTTAGAGTGCTCGTCGTCCCCGACAGGGCGGTCATAGGTAATTTCTGCCCAGTTTTCACCGTCTTTGCTCAGATATACATGGAACTCCGAAGTCTTGAAGGCATTGTCCTTATCTTCAAAAATACTACGGTATGAACCGAACGTAAGTTGAAGGTTCTTCTGGGTAGATTCAAGTGCGATTTTCTGAATCTCAAAAACACCGCTCGTTCCGAAAAACATATTGTTGACACCGGAAGCGTCGTCCTTGTACTTCGAATGGCTATCGTTCGAAGGCGAATTCGAACGAACACTTATACCGCTCGTTTTATAAGCAACATTGTCGGCACCCGTACCAGTCTGATTCTTCCAGCCCTCGAATGCATCTGCGAAGGGGAACTTACCATCTGACCCCTTTTGAGCCTGCTCCTTATCGAAATCGTTAGCATAGATAGGATCGCCCGTGGGGGGGGGTGTAACCCCGCTGCCGTACTGTTTTACGGCTACGGACGACTCGGCCTGACCCCATTTGCCGAATTCGGGGTGGATAAGCGTGAAGGAGATTTTGCCTTCGCGCAGGTTCGTACCGGCAGGCAGCTCGGAAACCGTAACGGAGATCGTTCCGTTGCCTTTGCCGCTCATCGGGGAAATGGTAGCCCAATCCAGGTTACTTGCAGTAACCGTCCATTCGCAGTTCGCCGTGATAGCTACGGTCTGCGTCGTCGCCGTCTCATCGGTGAAATCGAGCGCCGTCGGATCCGCCGTCAACTTCGGCGTCAGCGACTTGTCATCGTCGTCGGAGCATCCCGTAAATGCCGTGGCAGCCACAAGGAAAAATGCACCGAAGACCAACCTAAAAAGATGTTTACTCATAAAAATAGTTTTAATTAGGTGATTATAAACTAATATCCGTTTGCAAAAATAACTTACGATTCTTCCGTTTTTTAAAGGGGAAACTATTACAAAGATAACTTTTATTTCAAAAATACAAAAGGATTTCGGCATATATTTACTGTTAAGGTTCCGTTACATAGCAAAAAAACGTTCCATGCTGCCTCGGAAAGGACAACCCGTGCGGCATACAGCCTCGCCAGCACCCAAATCAAGGCATCGGCGGAGGCTTCCGTCCGGAACCGGTACCCCCCCCGGCACACCTTCGGCCAGGCAAAAAAAATTCCGCCCCGGAAACCGGGACGGGCGAAGTTTCAAGGCTGGTTGGCGGATTGCATCGGCAGGGGTCATAAACCGGCATCGTTTCCGATGCTGCAAAATTACCCTACGGCTATTTCATCGTTGCGACAGTCCCGTTACAATCCCGGGAATATGGCATTGCACGCACGTTGCAGCAGCCGGCAAAGCCGCTCGGCCACACCACCCGGCCACAAAAGCAGCCTGCCCGGACTGTAAACGTCCGGGCAGGCCATGCCGAATAACGGGTTCGGCAACGATTGCAATACGGCGGCGGCCTGCCTCACACAGCGGCCGCGCAGGGATCATACCCTATTCCCACTCGATGGTTGCAGGCGGTTTCGAGGAGATGTCGTAGACGACGCGGTTGACCCCTTTGACTTTATTGATGATGTCGTTCGACACATTGGCAAGGAACTCATAGGGCAGGTGCACCCAGTCGGCGGTCATGCCGTCGGTCGAGGTCACGGCACGCAGTGCGACGCAGCTCTCGTAGGTTCGCTCGTCGCCCATCACGCCGACGCTCTTCACCGGGAGCAAGATGGCCCCCGCCTGCCACACCTTGTCGTAAAGTCCGGCATCGCGCAGGGCGTCGATGTAGATTTTGTCCACGTCCTGCAGGATTCCGACCTTTTCGGGCGTAATGTCGCCCAGGATACGGATCGCAAGGCCGGGCCCCGGGAAGGGATGGCGCCCGATCAGCTGCTCGGAGATCCCGAGCGAACGGCCTACGCGGCGCACCTCGTCCTTGAAGAGCAGGCGCAGCGGCTCGACGATCCCGAGGTGCATCTTCTCGGGCAGCCCGCCGACGTTGTGGTGCGACTTGATCGTCGCCGAGGGGCCGTTGACCGACACCGACTCGATCACGTCAGGATAGATCGTCCCCTGCGCCAGCCAGCGCACGTCCTCGATCCGGATCGCCTCCTCGTTGAATACCTCGACGAAATCGCGGCCGATGATCTTGCGCTTGGTCTCGGGATCGCTCACGCCAGCCAGATCGCCCAGGAACTTGTCGCCGGCCTTCACGCCCTTGACGTTCAGGCCCATGTTCTTATACGACTCGAGCACGTCCTCGAATTCGTTCTTGCGCAGCAGGCCCGAATCCACGAAGATGCAGTAGAGGTTCTTGCCGATGGCCCTGTGCAGCAGCACGGCGGCCACCGACGAGTCTACGCCGCCCGAAAGCCCGAGCACGACCTTGTCGTCGCCCAGTTTCTCCTGCAACTCGCGCACGGTGGCCTCCACGAAACTCTCCGAGGTCCACTCCTGCCTGCAGCCGCAGATACCCACGACGAAATTCTTCAGCAGGTGCGTGCCGTCGGTCGAATGGTAAACCTCGGGGTGGAACTGGATGCCCCAGGTCTGCTCACCCTCGATGCGGAACGCAGCCACGCGCACCTCCTCGGTGCTGGCCACGACCTTGTAGTCAGCCGGCACGGACGTGATCGTATCGCCGTGCGACATCCACACCTGCGTGGTCGCAGGCAGGCCGCGCATCAGCGGGTCACCGGCATCGCCCACCGTAAGCATCGCACGGCCGTACTCGCGGCTGGGCGCAGGCTGCACTTCGCCGCCGAAGGCCGATGCGAGGAACTGCGCGCCGTAGCAGACACCCAGCAGGGGCAGTTTACCCTTGATGGCCGAAAGGTCGGGGGCAGGGGCATGCTCGTCCCTCACGGAGAAGGGACTGCCCGAGAGAATCACACCCCGCACCGAAGCATCCGGCACCGGAATTTTGTTGAAGGGGTGGATCTCGCAATAGACATTCAGTTCGCGTACGCGCCGCGCGATGAGCTGCGTATACTGCGACCCGAAGTCGAGAATCAGGATTTTTTCCATAATATAATGTAAGTCCGACGAATCGGGGTTCATCAATTTCGGAAGATTTACAAGCCATGAAACTCGCCGGACTCACTCTACGGCGTCTCCGACGCCGGTTTCAGGCCTAAAATTCCTCCGGGCCTTCTCGTTGCCAAGGAAGACCTCGAATCCTTATTATTTTCTTTTTACCGGACGGTTGTAACTTCCCGCAAGGCGCATCTCCGCGGTGAAAGCCTCGTTCCCGACTTCGCGGATGCGTGCTATGCAACCGCGACGGTCTGAGCGAAAAACGACCTGGAAAACCCCGGCGATGAAATTATTGAACTTTCCGCAGGCATCCAGCGGCACCAGCGTGCATTCGGCGCAACTCTGCCAGCCGTTCTCCCGGCAGCAGAAACGAACCTTGCACCACACGGCCTTTTCGTTATCGCGGCACCCCGGACAACTCCCTTTCCGGAATTTCCGGCATGAACCGCAAAAAAGCCCGCAGGCCGCAATCCCGGGATCGGAACTATTCACCGCGGGAATAATTGGGCGTTTCACTCGTGATGGTCACGTCGTGCGGGTGGTTCTCCGTAACGCCGTTCGAGGTGATGCGGATGAACTGCGCACGCTGCAAAGCCGCGATGTCCCTGGCACCGCAATAACCCATGCCCGAACGGATGCCGCCGATAAGCTGGAAGACAGCCTCGCTCAACGTGCCCTTGAAGGGTACGCGCGCCACGATCCCTTCGGGAACGAGCTTGTTGATATTGCCTTCGCAGCCCTTCTGGAAATAGCGGTCGGCGGAACCCGCCTTCATGGCGTCGATCGAGCCCATGCCGCGGTAGGTCTTGAACTTACGGCCGTTGTAGATGATCGTCTCGCCGGGAGACTCCTCCGTGCCGGCGAACATCGAGCCGATCATCACGCAGTCGCCGCCCGCAGCCAGCGCCTTGACGATGTCGCCCGAATAACGCAGGCCGCCGTCGGCGATAACCGGAACGCCCGTATCTTTGGCGGCCGACGCCGCGGCATAGATGGCCGACAACTGGGGAACGCCCACGCCCGCGATCACGCGGGTGGTGCAGATCGAGCCGGGGCCGATGCCGACCTTGATGCCGTCGGCGCCGTTCTCGATCAGGAACCGTGCGGCCCCTGCCGTGGCGATATTTCCGACCACCACGTCGAGCGACGGATAGGCGGCCTTGATCTCCTTGAGCTTATTGACGATATTCATCGAATGCCCGTGCGCGGAGTCGAGCACCACGGCATCCACATCCTCCTCGACGAGCGCCTTCACGCGATCCAGCGCATCGGGCGTGATGCCCACGCCGGCTGCGACGCGCAGACGGCCTTTGGCATCCTTGCAGGCGTTGGGATGATCCTGCACCTTCGTGATATCCTTATAAGTAATAAGCCCCACCAGATGGCCTTCGTCGTCGACCACGGGGAGCTTTTCGATCTTGCAGTTGAGCAGCACCTCCGAAGCGTTGGACAATTCGGAGCTATGCGTGGTGATGAGGCGGTCGCCGGGGGTCATCACCTCCTCGATACGGCGCGACATGTCGCGCTGGAACCGCAGGTCGCGGTTGGTGACGATACCGATCAGCTTCCGATCCGCGTCCACGACCGGGATACCCCCGATCTTGTTCTCTTTCATCAGGTTGAGCGCATCGCCGACCGTATGGTCTTTCGAGATGGTCACCGGGTCGTAAATCATGCCGTTCTCGGCCCGCTTCACCCGGCGCACGTGGGCGGCCTGCTCGGCGATGGACATGTTCTTGTGGATCACGCCGATCCCGCCTTCACGAGCCAGCGCAATAGCCATCGGCGCTTCGGTAACGGTGTCCATGGCAGCGGACACAATGGGGATGTTGAGTTTGATATTTCGCGAGAAACGGGTCTGGACACTGACCTCTCGCGGCAACACTTCCGAATAGGCGGGTACAAGCAGCACATCGTCGAACGTAAGTCCTTCGGGCTGAACCCTTTCATTGATAAAAGACATAATGAACGTGGATTTTTGTTGCTCGCAAA
>CDZF01033868.1_pt1 | contig 11753 bp, 9 predicted proteins | sample 557591 | NCBI WGS metagenome assembly CDZF01 (sample SAMEA3182093, study PRJEB8094) | gut metagenome | biome: human; feature: gut; material: Stool; isolation source: human stools | place: Canada | collected 2012-02-04
GTGCGCCAGTCGCCGGTCTCCACCACGGCGGAGGTCCCGCCTTCAAAAATGTTGCACCCCGGGGTGATGTCCTTCCAGGTCACGTCGGGGGTCATATCCTTTGCCAGATGGCTCATCCTACCTGCACCTCCTCCAGAGATCTCTTCAGCGCCCGCATGTTCCCCTCGATGACCTGAGGCTTGCTGGCGAACTTATGCTTGAAGGAGCCCTCCATATCCTTGACGAACTCCTCTTCGCCGATCACACCGGACACCTTCACGATGGCTGCCAGCATGGGAGTGTTGGGGAAGTTCTTGCCCAGCTCCTCCTCGCTGATCTTGCCGGCGTCGATGGTGCACACCTTGCCCTCATAGCCCTTGAGCAGAGGACGCAGCTCCGCGGGAGACTTGCCGGAGTTGATGACGATGGCGCCCTCTTTCTTCAGTCCCGCCGTCACATCCACGGCGGAGAGCAGCGTCTCGTCCACCACCACCACATAGTCGGGATAGTAGATGTTGGAGTGCACGGTGCTTCGCTCCGAGCTGATCCGGTTGTACGCCGTGATGGGCGCGCCCATCCGCTCCGGGCCGTACTCCGGGAAACCCTGGACATACTTGCCCGTGTTGAAAGCAGCGTCCGCCAGCAGCAGCGACGCCGTCTTGGCGCCCTGGCCGCCCCGGCCGTGCCACCGGATCTCTACGATATCGCTCATGCTTCTTCCTCCTTTTTTCTTCTCAGGCCCGCATGGAGATCTCCAGCCTGATCCTGATGGCAACCAGGCTCTCGGGCTCGTTTATTATAATACTACAAAAATATTCCAGATGAAAGGACTCAATTTGTACAAAAAGCGCGCCGCAAAACTTTCATTTTGCGGCGCGCCATGTTGCTCATGGGATCAAGCGCCCGGCAGCCCTGTCAAAATCACACCAGGGTATCCAGAACCGCCTTGAAGTCGGCAATGATATCCTCGGGATCCTCCAGGCCCACGCTGATACGCACCAGGCCCTCAGAGATGCCCGCCACCTTCAGCTCCTCGGCGGAGTAGGTGGAGTGGGTCATAGTGGCAGGATGCTCCACCAACGTCTCGGCATCACCCAGGGAGACGGCAATGACGCACAGCTCCAGCTTGTTGAGGGCGGCGGCAGTGGCGGCCTTGTCGGCCTTGAGCTCAATGGAGATCATGCCGCCGGGCAGCTTCATCTGACGGGCCGCGATCTCGTGGCCGGGGAAGGTGTCTAGACCGGGATAGTAGACCTTGTCCACCGCCGGGTGGCCGGCGAAGAACTCCGCCACCTTCTTGGCATTGGCACAGTGGCGCTCCATGCGGATGTCCAGGGTCTTCATGCCCCGGGCCATCAGGAAGGCGTTGAAGGGGCTCATGACGGCGCCGGTCATATCCTTCAGGCCGAACATCCGGCAGGTGCCAATGAACTCCTTGCTGCCCACCACCACGCCGGCGATGACGTCACCGTGGCCGTTCAGGTACTTGGTGGCGCTGTGGACTACCACATCGGCCCCCAGCTCCAGCGGGCGCTGCAGATAGGGCGTGCAGAAGGTGTTGTCCACCATGACCTTGATGGCAGGATTGTAAGCGTGTGCCAGCTCCGAGACAGCGGCAATGTCCACGATCTTCAGCGTGGGATTGCAGGGGGTCTCCAGATACACCACCCGGGTCTTGTCGGTAAGGGCGGCCTTCAGGGCCTCCAGATTGGTCATGTCGATGAAGGTGACCTTGACGCCGAACTTGCAGATGCCGTGGTTGAGCAGCGCATAGGTGCAGCCATAGAGGGTATCGCTGGCCACGATCTCGTCGCCGGCTTCCACGCTGCTCCAGATGGCGGTGGAAATGGCGCCCATGCCGGAGGCGGTGGCCAGGGCGTCCTCGCCGCCCTCCAGCTCCGCCATCTTGGCCTCCACCACGCCTACGGTGGGGTTGCCCAGGCGGGAGTAGATATATCCGGACTCCTGACCGGCGAAGCGGGCACCGCCCTGCTCCACAGTCTCAAACTCAAAGGTAGAGGTCTGATAAATGGGCGCGCACAGAGCACCGGCATCGTTGGAAGTCTTGCCCGCATGGATCTGACGGGTGGCAAAGCCCAGGTTCTTCTTGTTCATAAAAACGTACCGTCCTTTCTCGACCGTTTCACGTCAATGTTTTGTCTGATTTCCGCTGTTATTTCTTTTTCGTTGTTGAGCGTGTTTTGGCAATAAGAGGTCTGTTAGAAGAGAAGGAGAGCAAAGGGTGTTTCAAAGTCCGTTTTTTACTGGCATGATTTCACAGAAGTTTCGTTTTAAAGAATCACTTTTTTGGTTCTTTCAACTATACTGTAACATGGCTGCCCGAAAAGTGTTAGTACGGTATTTCCTGAATCTGTTCACGCTTTTTTTGATAACCATTTGACAAGATCCGACTGCGGCGTTATAGTGGAAACTGGAAGCGCGGATGAACGGACGAATCATGCAGGAGGGCTGTATATGACGTTCCAGCAGCTTACATACGTGGTGGAGATCTCCAAATGCGGCTCCATCAACAAGGCCGCCCACAAGCTCTTTTTATCTCAGTCCGGCATTTCCACCGCCGTTCGGGAGCTGGAGGAAGAGCTGGGCATCCGCTTTTTCACCCGCAGCAATCGGGGGGTGGAGTTCACACCGGAGGGCAAGGAATTCCTCAGCTATGCCGTCTCCCTGCTGGAGCAGAAGCAACGCATCGAAAGCCTGTACGGCGAATCCTCCAATACTGCCGCCCCCACCCGCTTTTCCGTCTCCACCCAGCGCTATCCCTTTACGGAAGACGCCTTTTTGCGGATGCTGCAGTGTACCCAGGACAACCGCTACTGCTTCTCCATCCGGGAGGCGGGCATGGACGCCGTGATCGACGATGTTTACGACCACCGGGCGGATATCGGCGTCATCTTCTTGACGGAGCTGACGGAAAAGATCATCCGGCGGCTGCTGGACGCCCGGGAGCTGGATTTCCACGAGATCGCCTCCGTATCCCCCTGCATCTACGTTCGCAAGGGCCACCCGCTGGCAAACCGGGACGGGGTCAGTGAGGAAGATCTGGCAGGGTATCCCTATGTCTCCTTTGAGCACAGCCAGGGCGTGGGAACCGACTTTTCCGAGGAGTACCAGATCCTGTCCATCAAAAAGCCTGCCCAGCAGATCAGCGTCAATAACCGGGCCACCATGATGAACGTCCTTGCCAATACGGATGCCTATACCACCGGCAGCGGCCTTCTGGTGGAGCGGCTCACCAGCCAGGCGGTGGTGACCATTCCCCTGTCCGGAAAGACCTGCATCCGCCTGGGCTGGATCCGTCCCCGCAGCAGCAAGCTCACTCCCCAGGCAGCCCAGTTTGTGGGGCTTCTGGATCAATCCATCGCAGAATCCATCGCCTTTACCGATCGCGTCCACCAATCCCTTTGCCATGGTCCCTCTCATTGAACCAGACGCTCAGGTGAAAACAACGCCGGCCCTTGTGGGCCGGCGTTGTTCCTTTGTTACAGCTCCGCTTCCAGATTGGCGGCCTCGGCCTCCAATTCAGCGGCTTCCCGCTCCATGGCGGCTTTCTTCTCAGCCACGCCGGACTCCGCCACATCATACTCCCAGTTCCAGGGATTGCGGCGGCAGACGCCGTCGGCAAAGGGGATGAAGATGGACAGGAGGCCAACCACGGCCAAGACCCAGCAGTACCACAGGTTGGGGATGATCTCGGTGGGGTTCATGGTAATGCCGTAGGCGGTGGTCAGCGTCGCCGCGGAGAGCAGCTGCGCACCATAGGGGATGGCTCCCTGAAGCACGCAGGAGAACACGTCCAGCAAGGACGCAGTGCGGCGGGGATCCACATGATACTCCCGGCTGATATCCTTGGCCATGCTGCCGCTGAGAACGATGGCCACGGTGTTGTTGGCGGTGGCGCAGTCCGCCAGGGAAACCAGGGCGGCAATGCCCACCTGGGCGGACTTGTTGCCCTTCATCATGCCCCGCAGCTTGTAAATGAGCCAGGTTACGCCGCCGTTGTGGGTCACCATCTCAGACATACCGCCGCAGAAGAGGGTCAGGAAGAACACCTCGTTCATGCCGGTAAAGCCCGTCCAGATGTTCTGGGCAAAGCCGAAGATATCCAGGGCGCCGGTGGCCATGCCGATGATACCGGCGGCAAAGATGCCGATGGTCAGCACCAGGAACACATTCATGCCCAACAGGGCCAGGATCAAAACCAGCAGATACGGCACCACCTTGACGATGCTGTACTCCAAAGCACCCATATCAGGCACCACTTCCGGGCGGCCCACCACCAGCAGGATGATAATGGTGATGATGGCGGCAGGCAGTGCGATGAAGAAGTTCACCCGGAACTTGTCCCGCATCTCGCAGCCCTGGGAACGGGTGGCAGCGATGGTGGTATCAGAGATCATGGAGAGGTTGTCGCCGAACATGGCGCCGCCCACGCAGGCACCCACCATCATGGGAATGCTCAAGCCGCCCTTGTCCGCCAAGCCCACGGCGATGGGAACGATGGCGCTGATGGTGCCCATGGAGGTACCGGTGGCGGTGCCCATGAACGCGGAAATGATGAACACGCCGGCAGCCAGGAAATGAACGGGGATCAGGGACAAGCCCAGATTCACCGTGGCGTCCCGTCCGCCCATGGCGGCGGCCACACCGGAGAAGGCACCGGCCAGAAGATAGATCATCAGCATGGTCAGGACGTCCTCGTTGGCGGCGCCCTTTGCGAAGATGCGGAAGCGGTCATTGATGGAGCCCTTGGTCATGCAGAAGGCCACCAGCACCGCAATAAACATGGCCGTCACCGAGGGGAACTGATAGAACGCCATATCCGTTCCCTGTGCCTGGAGGATCAGACCGGCGCCCAGATAAATCACCACAAATACCAAAAACGGGATCAGTGCGGAGCCTCTGCCTTTCTTATTCAAGGTATTGTCCATAATCTTTCTCCTCTACAATTCTGTTTTTCCCGTGTGCACACCCTCGTTTCGTCTGATTGCATAAATTTTTATGGCATCTTGCTCTCTCCTCTGTGCAAAATCATATCATATTTTGCGTGAAAGCCGTTAATACCGATTTCGAATAATGGATTCCCTGTTTTTATGATAACCAGCACCGCCCCCGGCTCCCGTTCCAAAAAGTAAATATGTGTAGATATCAGGTAAAAATCCCCATAAAACTTCCGCAGGAAACGATTACCTCTCACCTTTTCCCGGCAGATTTACCGATATGCCTGCCGCCTGCCTTCCCGGTCCGGCATCTCTTTCTCTATAGTCCGCATCTATACTAAGAATGATACACGCTTTCCGGGGCAGTCCCCGCATCTGTTGCAGCCGGGATATGCGGCCCGTCGGGAAAAGGCGTCAAAAGAACCCGTTCCCCAAAGAGAACGGGTTCTTTTTTCAGCTGCTTAGGAAAGGGCGGTTTCGGCTTCCCCGGGTATCCGGCCCTGTGGGCCGTCCTCCTGACGGGGCATTTCAGAAGGCCCATGGCCGTCACCCATCTGTCCGCCGCCCCGGCCGCCGGTCATGGCGCCGGGATTTTCCTCGGAACCGTCGTTGGTGGTCACCTCGCCGCCGTTGTTGGTATAGGTACCGTCGGCATCCAACGCGGTATCCCCGTTTCCGTTGCAGGTGAGATCCAGGGTGCCGCCGTTGATGGTGAGGGCTCCGTTGGAGTCGATGCAGTCCCCCTGGGAGACAATGGTGAAGGTGCCGCTGTTGATGACGATCCAGCTGTCGGAAGAGGCAGAGAATTGATCCTGCTGGGGCCACCCGCCGCCGAAGCCGGAGCTGTCCGCCCCTCCGGCGGCGTTGATACCGTCATCCTGAGAGGTGATCGTAAAGTCTCCGCCGTCAATGGTGACCGTCAGGCCCTCGATCCCCTCGTAGCAGTACGGGATGTCGAAGGTGCCATTCTGGATGGTGACAGCCCCATCGGAATGGAGCGCGTCATCTCCGCTGCGCAGCGTGAAGGTGCCTGCCGTGATCAGGATGTCTCCGTTGGCATGGATGGAGTCATCCGCCGTATCCGCCGTAAAGCTCCCCCCGTTTACAGTAATGGAACCATCTGCCTTGAGGCCCTTTTCACTGACAGAATCCGTCTCCGCCTCCTCCGTCTGGGCAGGCTCCTCCGGAGCGGCGGGAGCCTGGCCGGGGACTCCCCGCTGGCCGGGATCAAAGCTCTCGCCGGTGTCCATGGTCACGCTGGCACTTCCCTCCCCGGTGGTCAGGTCAAAGGTGCCTCCGTCCACCCGCAGCGCCCCGCTGGCGCTGACGGCGTCTCCCTGGGCCCGGATGGTATAGCTGCCGCCGGCAATGTACAAACAGCCCAAAGCGGCATCGTCGGCATTCTCGGCGTGGAGGCCGTCCTTGCCGGAGGTGATGGCAAAGCTGCCGTCCGAGATGGACAGGCTGTCCTTCCCTGTCAGACCGGTGCTTGCGGCCGTGATAGTATAGTTTCCCCCGGCCACCACCAGGTCGTCCTTGGACACCACGCCGTGTCCCGCCTGAGCCTGGATGGTGAGGCTGCCGGAGCCGTTGAGGGTCAGATCCGTCTTGGCAAAGATCACCGCGTCGATGTTGTTGTCATCGATGGCCTCATAGGTCCCGCCGTTGGTCAGGGTATTCTCCGTTCCCTCCGCCAGGGTCACAAATACCTTATCCGCCTCCAGGGCGTAGATGGCGGCGGAAGCGGCACTGGTGATATCCGCCCCGGCCAGCACCAGCTGGACCTTGTCCGTGTCCCCCGCGTTGACCACGATCTGTCCCTCCGTCAGGGTTCCGGAGAGGAGGAAGGTTCCCGCGTCGGTGATGGTCACCCGGCCGCCGTCAACAGTGACCGCGTCGGAGGAACAGGAAGCAGTCTCACCGCTGAGTTCAATAGAGACTGCCGTGCTCTCGTCATAGGTGCCTGCCAAATCCCGGTCGCTGAACAACCCGTCCGGATCCACCACCGCGGTACCGGCAGTATCCGTTGATTCACCCGGGCTGGCCTCATCGTCGGCGGAGGCTCCACACCCGCTCAAAAGCACCATCAGGCAAAGAGTCAGGGAAAGCACGGTTTTTCTCACGAAGATACGCATATACTCCTCCTTACAGGCTGACCGCCGTGGTATCCTGATGGCACAAAGAGAGCTCCAGGTTTCCATTGCGCAGCCGCAATTCGTCCAGGAAGCGTTTCTCCTGGGCGGGATCCTTCAGTGTCAGGTCATAGGTCAGCTTAAAAAGGCTCCCCATATTGGTGGTCTTCACCTGGGTCAGGGTATACCCGGTGGCATACTGCTCCAGAACCGGATCAAACACACCGGCATAGTCCAGATCCTCGGGGATCGTGATATGCAGGGTGCGCAGCCGGGGCATCCCCCGCCGCCCGCCCAGATTCAGGGCGGTGTACACCATGGTCACGCCTCCCAGGATCAGCGTAAAGAGCACCGCATAGCCCAGATACCCCATTCCCGTAATGAGGCCCGCCCCCATGGCCACGAAAATGGCCCCAATCTCCCGGGCGGAGCCGGGAGCGGATCGAAAGCGCACCAGGCTGAACGCTCCAGCCACCGCCACGCCGGTTCCCACGTTGCCGTTGACCATCATGATGACCACGCACACCACTGCCGGCAAAATGGCCAGCGTGACGGCGAAGCTCCTGGTAAATGCGGAGCGCCACAGGGTCATGGCGCACAGGATCAGACCTATGACCAGAGAGACACCCACGCACAAAAGGAATTCCCCCGGCGTGATGGTGGCGGTCAGCTCCGTGTCAAAGATCCCGCGAAACAGGCTCTCAGGCATACCGTCTCACCTCCTGCTGTTTTTCCAGCAGCATCTGCCGGTAGGCACTGCCGTATTTGGAAAAAGACGTCTGAAAAATCTTCTGCTCCGACAGGGTCCGGGCCATCCAGAGGGGCATGGCACCGGCCACTTTCAGCTCCATAAGTACCTGATCGGGATCCAGCAGTGCACTGCCCCAGGGGTCGGAGTCCAGGGTCATCGCCTGACGGCGGTAGCGGATCTCCCGGTCAAAGGTCACCCGGAACTCCGCGTCCTCCCTTCCTCGGTAGGCATCCCGTTCATAGGAGAGGAACACCGCCGGGGCAAGATCCTGATAAAATCCCACAGCATAGGCAAGTTCTCCGCCAATCTGGGTGCCGGGCCAGGGTGCCTCACCCGCCAGGCACGCAAGAGCCTGCTCCTGAGGCAGGGCAAGGCGGCGCTTATACACCACGGAGCGATATTTCTTCTTCAGCTCCACAAAGACCTCCTCCCCCATGGCGGCACGGCCATAGCTGCGCACCCGCAGCTTCTCCTTGTACACGGGCTTCTCCAGACTCCGGCGGATCAGCCGGAACCCGGGCGTATCCAAATAGAGATTTCGGATGGAGCTGTGGCTGTATTCATCCGCCACCATATACGGCGCCATGGCAGCGAGCACTGCTTCCTGCTGCCGCCGGGTCATAAGGTACTTATATTCATAGCGTTCAAACACCATTTTCCTGTTCAATGGCCGGTTCCCCCTTGTGTTCTGGAATGCAGGTGATTGTACGGGGTGAACCATAACTGAACTTAAAAGAGGGGCGTTTTTCCTGTTTATGGGAAAATTTTTCCCATACTCCGGCCAGGCTTTTAGCTGCATTTAAAGTTCCTGCGCTATCCTGAAGTTATAATATCCCCTGACGGCAAAGGAGACATGGGAAGATGCGTATTTTGCTTGCGGAGGATGAGCGCTCGCTGTCCCGGGCCATCATCGCCCTGCTGGAACGAAACAACTATTCCGCCGACGCGGTCTATGACGGCCAGGAGGTCTTGGCCTATCTGGAGGCGGGAAATTACGACGCGCTGATCCTGGACTGGATGATGCCCAAGATGGATGGGCTCTGTGTTTTGCGGGCGCTGCGGCAGCGGGGAAACCGGATCCCCGTGCTGATGCTCACCGCCAAGTCTGAAGTGGACGACAAGGTTCTGGGCCTGGACAGCGGCGCCAACGACTACCTCACCAAGCCCTTTTCCACTCAGGAACTCATGGCCCGGATCCGGGCCATGACCCGCAGCCAGACCGGCCAGTTCACAAGCCGCCTCACCTTCGGAAACATCACCCTGGATCAGGCCACCTTTGAACTCTCCTCCCCCTCCGGCAGCTTCCGCCTGGCCAACAAGGAGTTTCAGATGATGGAGCTGCTGATGCGCAACCCCCGGCAGCTGATCCCTACGGAGCGGTTTTTGGAACGGATCTGGGGCTATGACAGCGACGTGGAGCTGAATGTGGTGTGGGTCTATATCTCCTACCTGCGCAAAAAGCTCGCCGCCCTGCGGGCAGACATCCAGATCAAAGTCACCCGGAACGCCGGCTATTCCCTGGAGGGCCGCCCATGATCAAAAAGCTGCGGGCCAAGCTGATCTTGGCCTCCATGTTCTCCCTGGCATTGGTTCTGCTCATTATCCTGGGCGGCGTCAACCTCATGAGCTATCAGAACGTGGTCTCCGACGCGGATTCCGTTTTGACGGTACTGGCCTCCAACAACGGCGCATTCCCCAGGCCTCAGGGAGGGCTCCGGGGCGAGGGCAGCGCAGCCCCCGGCGCTCCGGAAGGGGGCAAGCCCTTTCTGACCGGCCCCGGCATGTCTCCGGAAACCCCCTATGAGTCCCGGTATTTCTGGGTGCTGCTGGGAGAAAACGGCCAGGTGATTCAGACTCAGACGGATCAGATCGTAGCCGTGGACGAAGCGGACGCCGATGCCTACGCCGCAACGGTATGGGCTTCCGGGCGGACAAGCGGATTCCTGGAGGATTACCGCTATCTGGTCAGTCAGGAGGCAGACGGAACCCGGATCATCTTTCTGGACTGTCACCGAAGCCTGTCCTCCTTCCGAATCACGCTGATGGCCAGCGCCGCCTTGTCCCTGCTGGGTCTGGGCGCGGTGTTGGTTTTGCTGCTGCTTCTCTCCCGGCGTATCGTCCGTCCCATGGCGGAGAGCTATGAAAAGCAAAAACGGTTCATCACCGACGCCGGTCATGAACTCAAGACCCCTCTGACCATTATCAGCGCGGACACCGATCTTGCGGAGATGGAGTGCGGAGAAAACCAGTGGCTGGCGGACATCCGCCGCCAGGCCCAGCGCCTGACAGGCCTGACCAACGATCTGGTCTACCTCTCCCGGCTGGAGGAAGCACAGCCCCGGATGCAGTGCATCGAATTTCCCATTTCCGACGTGGTGGAGGAAATGGCCCAGTCCTTTGCGGCTCCTGCCAGAAACCAGAATCAGGACTTTACCCTCCGGATCCAGCCTATGCTGGCCTATACCGGAGATGAAAAGGCCATCCGGCAGCTGGTTTCCATTTTGATGGACAACGCCTTAAAATACACGCCCTCCGGCGGGTGGATCTCCCTGCAGCTGGAAAAGCAGGGCCGGGCCCTGGTGCTGACGGTCTCCAACTCCACAACCCAGGCTCTGAACCAGGAGAGCGTCGCCCACCTCTTTGACCGTTTTTACCGCGTAGACCCCTCCCGGAGCAGCCATACCGGAGGCTACGGCCTGGGGCTGTCCATTGCTAAGGGGATCGCAAGTGCCCACAAAGGCCGGATCCGAGCAGACAGCCCCGACGGATCGTCTCTTGTGATACAGGTCACACTTCCTCTCAATGCAGACCGCCGGGCCTCCAAACGGGAACGGATCGGTTAAAGCCCAATATCCCAGTAAAAACAAGTTCAGAAGGTGGAAAGGGAAAATCCTTTTCATCTGCCGGGCACGCTGCCCGCTTCGCAGGACCGGTGGGTGAAGTTCTCCGCAGCTCCCATATGCACCTTCACTGCCGGAAGACTGCCTGCATAACCGTCTGTGCAGGGGCATTTGGCAAAACATGACTGGGAACCGGCCGAAGGATTCCCAGTCATGCAGAAGAAACAGATCGCCTGCTGTCGGATACACGTCTCCATGAATTCGTACGCAACAATATGGATCAGACCATGAGAGATTCTATGTCCCGGGATATTCCCCAGCCCGGACAGCTCTCCTTTCACGGGATCACGTCCATACCGCCAGCTTATTTTTTGAAATATAAAACCTTGGCCAGCTCAATGTACAACCGGTCCCGCTCCCGAATAGCTGCATCCGCCTTATCGCCGCTGTAATCATAGAATCCCTGACCGCTCTTGACGCCCAGTTTTCCGGCTTCCACCATCTCATGGAGCCGCTTGTTCCCTACCTTGGAATCATCCAGCTCCGCATTCAGATAGCTGTTGATATGGTCGAACGTATCCAATCCGCCGAAGTCTGCCACACCGAAGGGACCCAGAGCCGCATAGCGAAGCCCCATGCCGGCCTTGAGTACCGTGTCCACGTCCTCAAAGGTGGCAGCACCGATATCCACAATGTGCAGTGCCTCCCGCAGCACCGCAAACTGAATGCGGTTGATGATGAAGCCGTTGATATCCGCTACCACCACCGGCTGCTTGCCAAGGCTCTGAACCAAAGTGCGCATCTTCTGTACGTTCTCAGGGCTGGTCTTCTCTCCGGCAATGATCTCGCACAGCGGCAGCAGATGAGGCGGGTTCAGCCAGTGCTGACCCATGAACCGCTCCGGGTGCTTGCAGGCTTTGGCAATGTCGGTGATGTGAAGTCCGGAAGTATTGGTAGCCAGCAGGGCATCCTCCGGTACGATCTGGGAGATCTCCCCCCAGAATTCCTGTTTGGCATCCAATTTCTCTACAATACTCTCCACCACCAGCGCCGCATCCGTAAAATCCGCTTTCTCCGTGGTCATTTTGATTCG
>CDZF01037581.1_pt1 | contig 11666 bp, 12 predicted proteins | sample 557591 | NCBI WGS metagenome assembly CDZF01 (sample SAMEA3182093, study PRJEB8094) | gut metagenome | biome: human; feature: gut; material: Stool; isolation source: human stools | place: Canada | collected 2012-02-04
GCATATAGTAGCCCAAATTCGTTATCCTCTGTCTCTTTATATTTCCGTAATACCGCTTTATATCGGTGATAGAAGTGCTTCACACCGTGCATAATTCGGTCAAGTTTAATCAATTCATGGATTGCCACATTTCGGGTGTATCGGTTATTGCCGAATTGCTTGTTTTCATCAATTTCTTTAACCATAATAGATATGTTAGGGTGAGGGTAGATACTATCAACTATCATGCTCTCAGTGGTTACAACCGAACAATATCCCTGCACTGGGTAATCTCCGTCATGACCGTTAAAAAGAAATGGCTCAAGATTCAGAAATTCCATTTGCTCCATTTTTTGCGGTTATTCAAGTAGTTCAATCACTTCTTGCAAGGTGTAAGACATATATTTCTGCTTCACTTCGGCATAGCGAGTGTTCACCTCCATAAAAGACTTCCAAACGTCCATGAATCGTCCGTTAAGGTGGGCTTTATGGGTCTTTCCTTTGCGGTCAACAGTACAGCAAGCGTTACGACCCGACAACGGCGAACCGCTGATAAACCATATCGGAAGCCCCTTTGCGTCAATTGCTGCTTCCTTATGGTAGAGCCACCACTCAATGTAAATGCCTAATGTGGGATTGCGGAAGCCGCTTGTACCCGTATAGGCAAGGCCATTGACTACGCCAACGGGAGCGAGAAACAATCGGCTGTCCGACAGAATCTTATCGGCATTGGCAAGGAAAAGGTGGGCGTGTTCGTAGAAAAGTTTCTGCGCCTCCTCTCGCTCTGCCTTATATTCCTCTGTATGTGCTATCGGTTTGGGCTTGTTGCCGATTTGCAAATACTCGCCAGTAGTGTCAAGTGTAAGATTTTCACTTTCTACAACTTCGGGTTGCAGGGCTATAGGGTAACATTCCAACTCGCTACCGTCAATCAATGTTATTTTGTCTAACATATAACCGTAAAATTTGGGATAACAACAAAGGGTTAATAATGTAGTCTTCGCTTGCGTTTGGAATCAGCCGTAGTAACGCGGTCTTATATTCCTCGAATGCCTCTTTTTGCAATACAATGCTTCTCATCTTCAACCATGTACGTTGATGGTAAAGGCTTTCTTCCAAGACATTATTCTCCACCATCAGTTTTGTGAGGCGTGAGAAGTATTCTTTGAGTGCCGCCTCATATTATGTGGCGTATTGCAGTACGTATTCCACTTGTTTAAGTATGGTTTCCAACTCCTTAAGTGCATATTCTTTGGCCTCATCGCGGTCTTTGAAATAGCGTTTTTCGGGCTTAACCGTAGCTCACAGACCTCGATAGGGTTCAAGCATAAATATCTGTAAGGATATTCCGCCCTCAACCGCACAACGGGCTTTTACGATATGGTTGCCGATAACCGTATACACTCTGAATCGGTCTATATCCTTCGTCAGTTGGACGAAATGGTTAAGCTCGTCTGCTGATAGTTCCCTCTCCAAATAGGGCTTGAAATCTTTATAGTAACTCATTCTTAAATGACTTTATCGTTAATTCTACTACTTAAAAATTGATATGATAATGCACAAGGCAAACGTGGCAACGGATGGATGGTTGCTACTTCGATACTCCGACTGAGCATATAATACGTAGTGGTGAGGTTTAATCTATGAATGTCAGACGCTTGCCAAGAAGGTAGATATTCTTGCTGCGCAACAGTTCAAGGTCTATGTCGGGATATTCACCGCGTTTAAGGCAGTGGCGGCAAATCATTAGTATCTTGCCGATGTTGTTATGTCCTCTGAATATGCCGACATTGCGAATAGCGTTGGTCTTGACATTGATAAGGAAGTCGAGATTCTTCTTGCTGAGGTCGCTATGTTTTTCTGTAATCGACTGAGCAACAGCCTTACGAGCCTCCACAAGTTCACGATTGGAACACCCCCAAACCTGGCTGCTGCCGCCCGTGTCGGTTGTGGTCTCCTCTACGAGTATCACGTCATCGGGGATGGATATTAGTTTGCGCCGAAAGTCGGTATTGCCCATGCACTTCTGCCACACGCACCACAACATCCACTGCGTACGAAACTCCGTAAAGTCCTCTCTGACTTGCTTTTTGTGTTTCCCCTTAACGAAACGTTTAGCCGCATACGGACTCTTTGCCGCCCTCAGTTCCTCTTGGATGGCTTGATGCTCGGCGGTGTCATTTGAAAACTCGCCTGCAAGATACAGTTCCTCCGAACTGCGCCACTTCACGCCCTCAACTTCAAATGGATAGCAAGATGTCATGTTGCAGAGGTCGAGTTTTATACCTTCGACAATATCATCAACGTGTTTGAACGGCCAAATGCGCTGTCGCTTAGGACGATATACTTCTTCATGGTCAAGGACAATGGCCTTATCAACCTTTACGTTGATACCGTTAAGCGTTGGTATTTCGCCCAAGTAGAGCTGTACGCCGCACAGGTAGATGTGTTTGGAGCGCAGCAATTCAAGGTCGATGTCGGGCGTTGTGCCACGCATGGCAGCATCACGACAAAGCATAAGAATCTTGCCCATGAGGTTCTTACCTTCAAAAACACCCTGCTTGCGCCATTCGCCAAGTCGTTTCTCGTCACACGTCTTCTTAATAGCGGCCTTACTGAGGCCGTCAGCCTCTAATTGCTTCTTGTATTCGTTGGTTAATTGCCTATGTACCTTGTTCTTCGTACCCCATATAGCGGCAGTCCGCCCGTTCTGAAACGTGGAATCCTCGATGATGATGGCATCCGATGGAATATCAAGCAACATCTTGCGGAAAGCGGCGTTGCCTACGACCTTGCACCACACACAATAGAGCATCCACTGCACATTAAACTCCTCCCAATCAGCGCGTTTCTTATCTTCATTGAAGCGTCTGATTTTCTTTTTGGCCATGAAGCCGTTGGTTTCATCTCTAAGAGCCTCCTGCAAATCTGTATGGCAGTCGGTATCTTCGCTGAACATTCCTGCGATATAGGCGCACTCTGAATTATAGAATGTCACGCCCTCAACCGCAAAGGGAAAACCGCTTACCATATTGCCAACGGCAAGTGCATGACCTTCAACCGTATCAGTGCCACGGCGAAAGGCATAGCAATTAACCGTTGAGGCATCGTAAGCCTCCTCGCGGTCAAGGATGATGGAATTTGAAAGGGATTTTTCGTTAATCATAAGAGTTGAGTATTGCTGTTTATTACTAAACCACATGCCCCTTGCGGAGATACACCGTTGCCCTCAACTTCTCTAAGTCTTAAAATAGGCTGGTTGTCAAAGTAAGTCGTTGATCAGACTTCTTACCCTTCATGTTGGTATAACCGATTCTCGATTACAATGCAAAGTTATAGCTGAATTTGCGCGATTCCAAATATTTGCATCTTAAACGGCTAATTTATATGCTTGTTAACACATAACTCATCGAAATTGATAAAATAAAGGCTTTATAAATATCAATCCTTGCGTTTTGTCCCTTTCCTTAGTATCTTTGTAGGCGATATGAAGCCATCAAGAATTACATCATACGACCCGACATTATCGGTTAAGAAAAATGCGGACATCAACCATGTTACGCCCGCAGCCATACGAGCATACATACAAAAAGAGGGCATAGACCGTGCCACTGACCGCCAAATAGTTCTGTATAATAAGGTCAAGGAATACGCACGCAAACACCCCAAAGAGAAAGCACCTCAGTTTGTAGAGCCTCTTGGTATATCAGCTAACACTGTCCGAAAGTATCTGAAAATGTCGGAACCGCCTAAGCCGAAAGAAAAGAAGACAGCGGTTTCTCTCAGCCCCATAGATAAGATGAAGTTTATCTCCATCTTAGACAGTCAGACCGATATCCTCAAAGTGATTCTCGCTATCCACCTTCCCAAACGTGACCGATTTCAGTGTGACCTTACGGCATGGAAATTGGGTTTCTATAAGGATGGACTTCAAACGCCTCTATATTGTTATGACAAATACGCCTCAATTCTGAAAAATGACGATATAGACGATTTAGCCAATTTTGAAACTGATTGGCATGACGGCACATTTAATAGCATTGTTATTGACCTTCCTTGTTCGGTTGAAGCCCCATCGACTAAAAGTAGATTTGATGTATCGACACATTTTGCGAGCCTTGGTGAATTGCTTGATGAGCATGAAAAAATGCTCCGCCTTGCATACCGCAAAATGCAAACAGATGGAATCCTTGTATATAAGACAATGGATTTCACCTACCTAAACTCCCCCTATTGGCTATCGGATGAAGTTTTGAAAATGGCAAAGGAGATTGGCTTTGAGTTAGTGGATAAATATATCTACAACGATTCCAAGAACGGCAAAATTGACCGCCGCCGCACTCGCTTTACCGCCTCAGTTCCAGCCCACGCCTATTTCTTTGTGTTTAAAAAGAAAAGGGTTGCTACAGACATTACACCATAGCAACCCTTATACGTTTAATCTACAAGTGAAGTAAGACAAAGGTCAAGTATCTTCTCGAAGTCGGCTTTCATCTTCTTATGTATTCGGCCGCTCTTTGAAAGGAATCCTCCTACTTTCTTATCCATAGGGAATGAACCTTTGAATACATCGTTTTCTGTGTCGATTTCCAACGAAGGATAACCGTTTTCTTTTGCCTCTGTATTGTACTGTTTCACCAATACGGCTATTTCGCTTGTGTTCTCTGCTGAAAGCATTAGCTTAATGTCATCGTACTTGTTCGGCTCACTGAAAGAATCAAATTCAAGTTCTCCTTCAAATGACCATACTTTACGAACCACTTCCGAGAACAAATATGCAGCCATATCAAGGTCATCTCCAACCTCAAGGCTATAACCGCCTCCACTGTCAGAACGATACAAACAAGCATTGTCTAATGATTTGAACTTCATCTCTTCTGTTTTATTGAAGGAGAATTGGATTATTACATTAACTATGTTAGTCAAAGCGAGAGCGTTGTATAATCCCCAGTCAATAAGGAATTCATGACCTTTGATTTTGCCATCGGCTGTGGTAATGCAGTATGTGTTTTGTGGATTTGATTGGATGCCACCAACAAGCATATCCAACTCATCACGTAACCCTTTCAGAACCTTTACATCACTACTTATGACGTATTTATCAGTGTGTTGAGGAGGTATGACCTCAGTTTCATGGCATTGAGTGGGAGTGCCACACACAGGACACGCTTCGGACATTGCCGACATTTCGCATCCACATTTTGAGCATTTAATTGTGTTCATATATTATCGCTTTTCGTGCAAGATAAATGACTTATTGGATGTTTTATTAGTAAGTCTTACATAGATGTCAACCTTATGCGTACCATAAACATCACCATTTAACAAATCTAAGGACTCATAATCGGCAAATCTAAATACCGCAGACACGCGATAGTTATCCCCACTAGAACTGCTATTGTTTTCAGTCACATTGATATCCAAGGTATAATTAACAATCTTAGGGGATTCCCAATTGGCAGACAACAATACATTTGCTGTCCCAAGTTGATATTCAAGCCGTTCTTTATCCAATACTTTTATTCTTATTTGAGAACTACCCAACATATCTTCTGTCCCTTCATACGTGATGTTTTGAAAGCGAGATAAAAATTGAGTGCAAACATCATCCTCAACCTTAATTTTCAAAGCGTTAAACTCTCTTTCTTGTTGTTGCATCTCTTCTTGCAACCTTTCTTGTTCAATTTTGGAGGAATAGTAGTTGTACCCTACTATACCACCTCCGACAATTATGATAATTGAAATATACCAAAACCAAAAATGCCGCATCCGTTTCAGAAGTTTCTGTTTTAGAACTTCTGTTTCAGCAAAGTATAGATTTATTTCTGCGATACTTTTAGGCGTTTTATCGTCATCTTCCTCAAATTCTTCATCGTCATACTCTTCTTTAATCTTGGCATCTATTTCGGCGATTGCTTTTTTATCTGCCCCATGTTTCAAGAGATTATTACGCCTCTCGTATATTCCGAGAAGTGAGTGCATAGATTCTTGATTTTGATAACGTTTTCCGATACGCTCATATAATGAAATGTTTCGGACTAAGAATATTATCATTCCAACTAAGAATGATAGCATTCCCGAAACGAAAAGGAATAAATTCCATTTTGAACGTAATTGATTGGAGTTTCCCTTTTGGATGTCAATTCCCTCATCAACAGACTTATCTAAATCCGTTGGGGTATCATATACGCCTACATTATCGCAGTCTAACATAAATCCCCATTCATACGTGTCACCCTTATATGAATAGACAACACGAACAAATGGTATGTAATACAGTTCGCCTATTGTACCATTTTCATTCAGATGATACTTTACATTCAAATGCTCATGGACACATTCACGTCCTGCGATAACGGAATGGGGCAATCCCGAAGAACGAGGTATGAAATTCCCAAAAGAACATTTCTCGGCCTTATGTTTAATTGCCCTTCCCAAATTTGTCAATACAGATTCAGAATCAACCTCAATGGTGGATTTTCTAATTGAAGCAGATGCAGGGATAGGAGACATTCCTTCCTTTATCTGATTTGCATTATGCTCACCTATAATATAGAAATCAATACTTCTGTATGGAAGTTCCTCTTTAATTTTTTCGATGGCTGGCACCAATATATCAAATGTAGTATGCCCATGCCCTGATTTTGGGAGGTAATCTTCGTATGTTTCAAAAATCGCCTCCATTCTGAGAAAGTTCCCCTTGCTGTCATATTTTGCTTCTTCTCCAACTTTCCGTTTTTTATAAACGACCTTATCGCATGACCACTCCGTAGAGATTTCACCATTATATCGCCACATAGGGAGATATATCCATTTGACCGTCTTAACTTCAAGATGGTCAAATATATCTGCTGGCACATCGTCTTGTCCTACTAAATACGTTTTAAGAACATTCTCGACACCTTTTCTTGTGGAGTATCGGGATGGAATGGGAACAATATATTTTTCCTCAGACAACTTTTTACTTCCCTTGTCGGCTACTGTATCTTTGGATTTTGACTGTTTTGAAGTTTGCAAATGTAATAGTGTGCCACAATAACTGCATTCTTGACCGTCTTTCTTGGTGACATTGTTTTCACCACCGCAATTAGGACATATAACTGTTGCCATAGTTTATCTGATTTTCGTTGATACAGTGTTAGACATAAAGAGTATCAGCCCTTGTATTGCCATTAGAATAATAATTACTATCACACCCAAATTATCTGACAAACGAGAGGGCATGAATAACGAGATAACAAACTCTATAAAACCACTCAGTGTGAAAAGTATGGAGAGTGATACCTTAAACGCATCTTTCAGCATTATGCAATTTACCACATAGAGCATGGCAGCTGTAAGCAGAACAACCACACTACTAATAGCCACATTAAACCCATTGTAACACAATAGTATTGCTCCAAACAAGATGTTTGCAACAAGCAATATCACAGAGGAGATAATAATTACTCTTTTCATGATCTATTACATTGTTGGCAGTGGTGGAGGACAATTATGGATAATATCTGAAAATTCTGCAACTTCACCTATTTTTGCCCAGTCTGCCATGCCTCGCTTCCAAATCAGTACATTTTCATTGATTTGATGCGTTGCAATTAAATTTTTCAAAGCCTCATAATAATAAGGCCCTTGTTGTTGGCCGTTGATACCGAGGTAATATTGCGCAGTCTGTAATGGAGGAGGTGTTGAGGTTGAATTCAAGTTGAGATGTTCTTTTGCCATTTCTCCTATCTGAGTTCCGACACCTACGCCTGCACCTAATCCTACTGCCGCTCCTATCATGCCGCCTCCTTCATTTTCAGCCGCACTATCAAGAATATCAAAACTTCGCTCCATCCGATAGTTCTCTTTGCCCATGATAGTAATGCGAGCAAGAGAATCTTTGGCCTCTTTTAGTTTTTGAAAACTTGGGTCTTCCTCATTTACGTTTATTGCTATGGCAGTAAACATTTCAAGTTCTACGCCATACTCTGCAAATACATCTTTCAGTTTGGATTTAGCGTATTCGGATATTTCCTCAACATGAGAATTGATATTGATAACCGATAAGTTATCAGCATAAAGTTTTTGAGAAATTATAGAGGTGAGTTTCGCTAATATCACGCCACGAAAATATGCAATAACCTTGTCTACTGAAAATGTGGGCATATTGCCGATAAGCCTTTCTAAAAATACTCTTGGATTGCTTACGTTGAAGCCGTATTGACCAAAAGAGCGAATGGGTACGATAACACTATATTTCGGGTCTTCTATTTGAATCGGTGCTGCTGTACCCCATTTGCAATCAAGTAATGAAATCTGATTTACAAACCATACTTCCGCTTGAAATGGTGACTCTCCGCCAAACGGTGAGTTGAGAACCTTATTCAACAGAGGTATATTTTCTGACTTAATTGTATAAGTGCCGCAGATAAACTCATCAAGTATCTGACCGCCCTTAACAAAGAATGCCGTTTGACTCGGATATACGACCAACTGAGACCCTAATTTAAGGTCATCTATCGGGAACTTATGAACAAGTTCCTCTGTATTCGCTTCCCATTTGATAATATTAACTAACGCCATTTTGAATATCTTCTATTTCTTTTGTGAGCTTCTTGATATTTCGCTGATGCTCTTTTATTTTCTTTTGGGCATCTTCATTGCCGCTATTGTCACAGGACTTGCAAATAACATAAACAATTGGCAGAACAATTACAGAGACCAAGCCTACATAGCCTATACCATCTCCGCCTCTAAATATTGCTACCATGATGGCACAGATTACAATAACCACTATCGTTATACCTATACCAATTATTAAGCAACCGTTAGGAGAATTGTCATTAAGCAACTTTGTTATCTCTTTCTGCTCTTTATCAATTTCTCGTTGCAACTCTCTTATTTCATGTTTTATCCGAGTTGCACTTAATTGTTGCGAATAATCATGGCCGTTCTCACCATTACCACAGTACTGGCATACTCCATTCCTATCAAGGGAAGCTCCGCAGTTAGGACAGATATTATTTTTCATATTCATTTAAGTCCAATTCAACATTCCAAGAGAACTTTCCTAAAATTGGTTCTTTGCCTTTTATAATTTTGCCTTGGAGTTGTATTTCGGACAATGTACAACAACACACATCATCAACTTTGAGAGCATCATACACTCCAAATTTCCCATCTTCCTCAAGTTTCAAATATCGTTTTGCAGAATCGTTAGTGAAATTTGATATCGAATTGTATTTACATGCTTTGACAAGATTGCCAGAGGTGTCCATTATACCGTATTTCCCATTATCATCTTTGACAATGGAAACATTCTGAATAGTAAACTCTGTCGTGTGATTAGCCATAGACATAAGTTTTTTACACCCTATGGCACTCTCGGATGTGGTGAATAATTGAGTTTCGTAGGCACATAAAAAAGGTGAGCCACAATTCGGAATCATCTTTCATTGACAGCCTCACCACAAGGCTCAGAAGCAAGATAAAACGAAATAGCAACTCACCATACTGTATATCGTTTTGGGATATGCAGATACGTGAGAAGCATTCTCGACTATCTCTGACTTCTGATTGAGCAAGGTGGTGATTTGTCAATGTCAGAGGAAGCGAAAACCTTCCTATATATGTCTGTCAACGGGGAGCGACCGAAGCCACCACACCAATTAACGGCACAAATATAGCAAGAATTTGCTTAACACGCAAGGTTGAGCTGCTATTTCAATACAAAATTAACGCAAAATATCAAGAATCGGGAATCGGCGGCCGATTTTAACTTAAGTCCAGCGTTGAGGCCATATAATCTTTTAAGTTATACTGATACAGAAAAGGAGCATATCAATACCTCGCATAGAGATTAAATTGATACACTCCCGATATTGATACATTATTCTCTTAGAAAGGTAAATCATCATTGTTATCACCATTAAGAATCGGAACTTTAATCGCATACCTATCTTTTGAGACTTCCTTTGCCTTATATTCATTGGGGACATCCATGCCAAATCGTTCATAGAAGTTTCTCATCACTTCTTTATTGTCCTCCTCATTCTCCATGTTATTTGAATTTTGAGGTTGGACTATACTTCGTTTTACTTCCTTGTTCTCTTTGCCAAGCCATCCACAATCATACTCTCGATAGAAGTCATCATAGAATTTATTGTATGGCTCTTTGCTTAGTTTATTCTTGAAGTACTTTATCTTGCCTTCTTCAATCATCTTATATCTCTTTCTCGTTCTCTCGGCGATTTTCTCTGACATAGCCGTTGAGATTAACTTGTCAATATCTGTTCGGATATACTTAAAATCAGTCCATGTCTTAATATTGTATAGCTTATCCATCAACTCATCCTCTTTCTTCTTATACGCTTCAAAATGATTAGATTTCACTTCAACATGATTATACCATTCGCCTTCAGAGAGAGTATTTTCTTTATTATTTATATTCTCTGTATAGTCCTCACTTAGTGAAGATGTTGGTAATGGTATAGGAACATCAACCACATTACTACCAGTCTTTACTTCCAATTCTTGCAAATATGACGGTTGCCACCCCTTGTTCTTGTAATTATCCGTTTCAATCCTTAAATCGGGATGCTTGATACAATCTTCAAGGCTGCACTTCTCCCAATTCTTAAAAATATCAATATTCAATCTGAATTGGTTTGGTGTTTTGCTTTTACCCTTACCAACGGTCTTTATATCAACTATACCTATATTATACAAGGTACTAAGTGTTGCCCTAACCAAGTTCTCGCTTAGTTGGCTCTCCGCTCTTAAATCCTCATTCGTTCTGAAAAACCAGCCATCATTATTGGCATAATAACTTGACAACTGCACCAGTGTAGAGAGCATACTTCTAACATTGTTATCACAGCATAGAAATAAATTTGTGGGTATTGCTGTGAACTGATACCCAATTTCAATATTCTGTTTATCCATTTGTATTTAGTGCTTCCTAGCACCGCTTATTCCGTTATTTAAGTGGATAGGTATTTCGCCTACCTCCTCATAGTTTTTCCAAACATACCGCAAGCGAACCAAACTACAAAATCAAAACTCTTAATTTGCTTCAATTTTTCTGGACCAAAAATTTTTCAAATTCACATGACGCTCCGATATAACGACCTATCTCCCTATGCCCCCTATATATCAAAGTAGGGTTACACAGCCCCCTTTATATCCCCCTACCTTCCTTATTATCAGCACATTCATTTGTTTTGCAATTAAAAAGAGGCACTGAAAGTAATTTTCTAACAACACAGATATATCCATTCAATAGATTGCCAATATCTCTATAAATGAAATTGTTACAATATTGATTACCTCAAGGATTTTGTATAACTTTGCAGAAAAATAGAAATAGAATATGGATATTAAGAAAGGCGAAGAACTCCGAAAGGAATGGGGTGGTAAATATTGTGACCATCCATCTTTTGAGAAAGAGACACAAGGCGCACCAATAGTAAAAGGTATGGGCTATGTTGAAGTAAAGACGGGTGACTATATCTGTACTCAATGTGGTGAAGTGTTCGCTAAAGATGAAAAAGAAGCAATAGAGAAAAACCGAAAATAGTTACTCAAGTCATTCGGATAGTCGAATGATTAATAGGCTTTCCTGGCTCGGGAATCCAATGCCGCATCTCCCACAACCTATCCAAATCCGCTAAAATTGGTTCTAATACGGCACGGTTGGGGGTACT
>CDZF01020933.1_pt1 | contig 11611 bp, 10 predicted proteins | sample 557591 | NCBI WGS metagenome assembly CDZF01 (sample SAMEA3182093, study PRJEB8094) | gut metagenome | biome: human; feature: gut; material: Stool; isolation source: human stools | place: Canada | collected 2012-02-04
CTTTTGCGCCCGCCCGTCGATGTTTTACAGCCTGTCGGCGGTTGCTTTCAGCGCGTCCACGCGGTCGGTCCTCTCCCACGGCAGGTCGACATCCGTGCGGCCGAAGTGGCCGTAGGCAGCGATCTGCCGGTAAATCGGACGGCGCAGGTCGAGCATCTCGATGATTGCCTCGGGCCGCAGATCGAACTGGTCGCGTATGAGCCGCTCGAGGAGATCGTCGGGCAGCACGCCGGTGCCCTGCGTATCCACCAGCACGGAGACGGGATGCGCCACGCCGATGGCGTACGCCAGTTGCAGCTCGCAGCGGCGTGCAAGCCCGGCGGCCACGAGGTTTTTCGCCACATATCGGGCCGCATAGGCGGCGCTGCGATCCACCTTGGTCGGGTCCTTGCCGGAGAAACAGCCGCCGCCATGCCGGGCGTATCCGCCGTACGTATCGACGATGATCTTGCGGCCGGTCAGCCCGGTGTCGCCCTGCGGCCCGCCGATGACGAAGCGCCCGGTCGGGTTGATGAGCGTGCGCGTGCGCGCGTCCGTCAGCGATGCGGGGATGGTGGGGCAAATGACGTGTTCGTTCAGCGCCTCAGAGAGCGCCGCCATGTCCATCTCGTCGTGTTGGGCCGAGAGCACGACCGTATCCACGCGGCGGGGCTGCCCGTCCACATACTCCACGGTCACCTGGCTTTTGCCATCCGGCCGCAGGAACGGCAGCAGGCCGCTCTTTCTGACGTCGGCCAGGCGCCGTGCAAGCGCATGCGAAAGCGCAATGGGCAACGGCATCAGCTCCGGCGTTTCATCGCAGGCAAAGCCGAACATCATGCCCTGGTCGCCCGCGCCGGTACAAAAGCGGTCGGTCGTCGCGCCTTCGCGCGCTTCCAGCGAACGGTTGACGCCCCTTGCGATATCGGGCGATTGCGCGTCGATGGCGACGTCGATGTGCAGTGCGTCGGCAGAAAAGCCGTACTCCGGGCGGGTATAGCCGATGTCCGAGACGACCTGCCGCACGATGGCGGGGATGTCCACCTGCGCGCGGGAGGTGATCTCTCCCATGACGAACACCCGCCCCGGTGCGGCGCAGCACTCGCAGGCCACGCGCGCGTCCGGGTCCTCGCGCAGATGCGCGTCGAGCACGGCGTCGCTGATGCAGTCGCAGACCTTGTCCGGATGTCCTTCCGTAACCGATTCGGACGTAAACAGGCGCAGATTTTCCATACATTCAACCCTCCCGGTTCATAAAATAAAGGGTCTCATCAGATGAGACCCCGAAGAAACAAGCTCATCTTTCAGCATTTCTGCTGCCGGAATTGGCACCTTGTCCCACCGGGACAGGTTGCCGGGCGTCATCGGGCCGTTCCCTCAGCCACTCTGGATAAGACAATATTCGATTTCTATGGCATAGTACCATGCCGGGCGTTGCCTGTCAAGATGGTTTGCACAAACGGCCCAAAAGGGTGCCGCGCCGCCCGGGGGGGGATGGGCGGCGCGGCGGGATCAAGGATGGTTGGGGTATGTCATCGCTCTTGGCGCAATGACCGTTTCGGTCAGTTGTCGGGGGTCGCTTCCCCGAAGGTGACGGTGAGCTCCAGTTGCTCTCCGTCCCGCTGTATCGTTAGGGTTGCCTGATCGCCGGCATTGTATGCATTGATCAGGGAGGAAAGATCGTCCGTGGAGGAAACCTCCGTTCCGTCCACCGCAAGGATCAGGTCGCCGGACTGGATGCCGGCGGCTTCCGCAGCGCTGCCGGAGAAGACGTTCGTCACCAGCACGCAGCTCGTGCCGGAGTAGCCGAAGAAACCGCCCCAGCCGCCGTTGCCGCCCGTGGGCATCAGCGTCACGTTCTGGGTGTTCACGCCGAGGTAGGCGCGCCCCTTGACGTACCCGTGCTCGATGAGGTCGGAGATGATCTGCTTGACGCTGTTGACCGGGATCGCAAAGCCGATGCCCTCGGCGTCATCGCTGCTGGCCTTGGCGTTTACGATGCCGATGAGCGAACCGCTGCTGTTGAACAGGCCGCCGCCGGAGCTTCCGGGGCTGACCGCCGCGTCATGCTGGATCAGCGTCATGGTCGTGCCCTCGACGGACACCTCACGATTGAGCGCGCTGACCATGCCGCCGGTGGACGTACCGCGCAGCTCGCCGAGCGGATTGCCGATGGCGACCACATCCTCGCCGACGGTGAGCATGTCGGAGTCGCCAAGCGTGGCGGGGGAGAGGCCGGTCGCATCGATCTTGATGACGGCCAGATCGTTGCGCGCGTCGGTGCCGATGAGCGTGGCCTCATAGGTGTTTTCATCGTTCAAAATGACGGTGATCTTTGTCGCATCCTCCACAACGTGGTTGCACGTGACGATATAGCCGTCCGACGTGACGATTACGCCGCTGCCGCTGCCGGTCTGCACCTGGCCGGCGCTGTTGCCGCCGCCGAAGAAGTAGTCGATGCCGCCGCCGTAACCGGAGGACGGATACTCCACGTCAATGCCGACGACGGAGGGCGCCGCAATCTCAACGATCTGCGCGCGGGTCAGGCCGCTGGCGGCGCCGCTTTGCGTGAGCAGCGTGGAAGCGCTGCCGTTTGCGGTATTGTCCGAGGCGCTTGTGCTGTTGTCCGCCGTGGACGGGGTGGCCGTGGCCGTCTGCGCCTGCGTCGCAACCGGGTCATTCGCCACCTGCTGGCCGGATGCGCGGCCGATGAAGCCGCCGAGCGCGCCGCCGAGCAGTGCGGTCACAAGCATGCAGGCCACCAGCGTCGGCACGCCCACGCCGCTGCGCTCCCGCTTTTTCCGCGGCGGCTTCTGCTGGGGGTTGCCGGACGGCTGCGCGCTGTTTTGCTGGTATTGCTGATATCGTTCATACCAATCGTTATACTCCATTGATCCACATCTCCTTTTTTGTGGTTTCCGTCTGCCATTATATTAACCGAAAAATTTGAACGCGCAACATGCTTCTCATGTCTCATTTGTGTACGATTATGGATGGATTATGTCACTTTTGCCGATTGACGATTGCCGAATGATTCCAGCGGCGTTTTTTGGTTTCAGGGAGATACTAATGCCAAAATGCGGCGCTGCCGCATAGGATAAAATGAACTGCTTTGAGGGAGAGAGCCGATGATCGTGCGCACGCTGCATACGCAGAAATATGATGTGGATCTGGAGCGCCTGTTGGCGCGTCGGTTGGCACAGACGGGCTGCGCCTTCCGCACCGAGCCGTTGCCGGGCGGCGTCGCCGTTTCGGTACAGGGGCGCGATGCGCTCGAACGGTTGTCTGCAGCGGTGGCGGCGCTGCTTTGCCGCGATTTGCAGTATTTTGAACTTGCGCATATGGCGGATGCGCTGCCGCTTGACCTGCCGCAAAAGCAGGAGGTGCTGGCGGACGCGCTCGAGCGCGCGCGCTGCCTCGAACGGATTGACGAGGTGCGCCGCGAGGTAGAGGCGTATCTGGCGACGGAAAACGAGATGAACGTGGAAGGGTATCTGCGCTTCCGCATGCGCGAGCGGATGGAGACGTGGCAGCTCTGTGTGGAGCGCGCCGCAGCGGACCGGATGCTCTGCAGCGAATGGAAGGAACTCATGGGGCTGCTCACCTCGCTGTCGAACGGTCCCGGCCGCCGTATTGGGGAGATCTCCGTGTGCCTGAACCCGGATGGCAGTTGTACGCTGACGGACGATTCCGACGTGCGCATCGAATATGTGGACTGTTCCGAGGAGGGGATCGTGCGCCTGCTCATGGGCATGGCGCCGGAGCGGCTGACGGTCTATGATCTCACGGGCGGCAACAGCAGCCTGGCCGAGACGCTCGTACACGTGTTCGCCGGGCGCGTGCGCGTGTTTCGGTAACGGCCGTCAAGCCGCAGCGGCGCTCGACGGCTGTCGCGCGCCACAGGCGTATGGCTTGAATCTCTTCCGGTGTAACCTGAAAAGACGGAAAAGGACGGGCGCTTACCCGTCTTTACCATAATTTGATGGCTTTCTTTTTGGTTCTTTTTCTTTCTCGAAAGAAAAAGAACCAGCCTCCCAAAGCCCAGCCCAAACCTGTCCTGATAGCACCGGTTACGGCGCCAGCACCGCGCAGCAGAGCCGCATCCGGTTGCCCGTGCCGGTGGGATAGGTCTCGAATTGGAAACCGTCGTGCGCATCCTCTTTGCCGCCGTCCCCGCTCTGCAACAGCAGGAACTGCGCGCACCAGCGGGCGCGAACGGTAGCCGGCAGCGCGCCTTCGGCGTCAAAAGCGCTTAGCACTGCGCCCAGAATCGTCTCCATGGCCTCCGCCTGCCGGGCGGCCTCCTCCTGCGCGCGCGATTGCAGCGCCGCAGAGATCGCGCTCCCGTCCACGTCCGGCTGCTCCACAGCCGGAAACGAAAGCACAAATCCGGCCACCAGCCCGTTTGAGAGGGACAGCGTCAGCGTGCCGGCGGCGCTTGCGGCGCCGTCCGAGCCGGCAAGCGTAAGCAGATAGCCGCCGTCCGTCTCCACGGCCGTTACGCCATAGAGGGACAGGTCTTCCACAAACGCATAGGCGGGCCTGCCGAACGACGTGCTCGACGGAGACGGGGCGGTAGCGTCCTCCCCGCCGGCGGGCGCCGTCTGGCGCTGCCCGGTGAGCAGATAAATGACCACCAGCGCCACCACGATGAGGGTGGTGAACAGGTAGTTCAGGAGATTGGATCGTTTGCCGGAAGGGGTATCCATGGTTCATTTTACCATAATCTGACAAAACCGGCAACGCGAATTCTGCGGTGCGGCCGTTCCGTCCTCCGCCGCCCGGCAAAGCGCCGGCAGGACGCGAAGCAGTTGCGCGCCGGCGAGGCCGTCCGCCGGGAGGCCGAGCCTGCGCTCGCATTGCAGCACCGCCCGCTGCGTCCGTTCGCAGTAGGTGCCGGTCAAAGCAAGCCCGTCCGCGCCGCCGCGCAGCAGGAGCGCCTGCAGACGGCACACATCCGCGCCCGCATCGCCGGCGCGCAGCGTGCGCGGCGGGAGCGCTTCGAGGTGCAGGCAGTCCGGGGCAAGCGCGTCGGCCTCCACGCGATGGAAGCGCCCGCTGTCGAGCGCTGCGCGTCGCAGCCGCGCACGATCCGCCCCCGACAGTTCGCGGCCGAGGTCGAACGCCGTGCCGCCGCCGTGCGGACTTGGGCAAGCCGGATCGGCAAATGCGCGGCAAACGCAAAAGGACACGGGCGATTGCGCGCAGAGCGCGTCGAGCGCCTCGAGCGCGCGGCGGTCGCTCCACGCAAACGAAGCGCGCGAGCGGCCCACAAAGGTGCGCACGGGCAGGGACAGCCGTGTGACGAACGGCATCTGCGCCCACGGGGGCAGGGAGAACAGACGCCCGCTTCCCGCGACATGATCGTAGATCCAGAGCGTGATATCGATGAAGATCCCCCTCCCGCACGGCTTCCCTTTCAGGATATGTCAATCCGGGCGTTTTGCGTGCGACGAGCGGGAGAGCATTACGCTCACGGCGGCGAGGGTTATGCACAGCCCCGCGAGCATGCGGTAGTAGAGCGCGAAGCGCGTCAGACAGGAGGCGAACAACAGCACGGCGGCGGTGAGCAGATACTTTTTGACCGCCCCGCCCGCGCGCAGCCCGGCCGCCGCCTGCACAACCAGCACCCGCAGCGGCGCGCGCCGGGCACACTGCGACGCAATATAGGCGTGTACCGCCTCGTCGCCGGGCCAAAACGGGTCGTTCTCCTTGGCCGCGGCCGCCAGCGCCGCCGGCCCGATCAACTCCGCCCGGTGCGGCGCGCGCCGGACGAACGCCTCGGCGGCAGGCGTAAAGCCGGAGCTTGAGCAGACGGAGACAGGCCCGGTTGCGGCGCGCAGCAACGGCAACAGCGCATCCGCGCCGACCGGCTCGGCGCGCTGCAGCGCCACCGGGCTGCCCGGACCGCAGGCGCGCCGGCACAGCAGGAGGAAGTCTGCCGGGTCCAGATAGGGCAACTGTTCGCACACGAGCAGGCGGCGGATGCGAAGGGTCTCCGCGCGGACAAAGCGCGCCATCGCCGCCTCCCGGGCCGCGTGCAGCAGCAGCGTGGCGGCGGCAAGCGCGATCAGCGCGAGGATGGCCGCGTGGACCGTGTCCATGCGCAACCGGAAGAACAGGAAAGCGGCGACCAGCAGGATCAGCCGCAGTGCGACATAGTCGAGCGCGCGCGCCGGCGCGCTGCGGCCGCCGTAGCGCAACCGTTTGAAATACCGCGTCAGTTCCCGTTGCGTGAGCATGAAATCCCTCCTGATCCGCCGGCCGGGGCCGTATGTGTTTCATCTGAAAAGAGCATTGCCGCCGCCGCCCGCTCCCATACCCGGCGCTACGGGGGCAAAAGCGAAAAACACGGAAAAATAGTGCTTGCAAAAGTGCGCGGCGCATGATAGAATAGCTCCGTTCGAGTTTTGACAAGGAGGTGGACTCTATGGGTAAGTATTGCGAAGTCTGCAATAAGGGCGTCATGTCCGGCAATCTGGTCAGCCACTCCAATCGCAAGACGAAGCGGAGCTGGGCGCCCAACATCCAGAGCGTGCGCGTCGTCGTGGACGGCAAGCCGCAGAAGATGAACGTTTGCACCCGCTGCCTCCGTTCCGGCAAGGTCGTCCGCAGCGTCTGACCATCCGTATGGCGGCCGCGGGGATGTTCCCTGTCGGCAGCGGCGGAAACCGCAAAGACGGTTAAGCGTCTCACCCGGGAAGATCGGGCGGGACGCTTTTTTGCTGCGCCGTCCTCGGCTCCGCAACTTCTTGGCTGAATTTCGGTCGTGTTTCGCCCGCCCGATTCCCCGCCCCGTCGGGCTCGTCGGGCATGCCGCTCCGCCCGACGCACCCGCCTGATTCCTCCCTCCGTCCGCCCCGCCCACCTTGCTCGTCCCATCCCGTCCGCAGGCTCCGGCAACGGCTGTTGTCCGTTTCGCCGTGCCGCCCTCGCCCTCTCCGGCCCACAATCCATCCCGTCCGGCTCCGTCGGGCTCGTCGGGCATGCGATCTGCCCGACGCACCCGCCTGATTTATCCCTCCGCCCATCCCGTTCGCTCCGTCGGGCCGCCTCGCCCGCCGTGCTCGTCCCATTCCGTCCGCAGGCGCTGACAACGGCTGTTGTCCGTTCCGCCGCGCCGTCCGCGTCCGGTCCGCCCCGCATGCCCCGCCCCGTCGGGCTCGTCGGGCATGCCGCTCCGCCCGACGCACCCGCCTGATTCCTCCCTCCGTCCGTGCCGCCCACCTTGCTCGTCCCATCCCGCCCGCAGGCTCCGGCAACGGCTGTTGTCCGTTTCGCCGTGCCGCCCGCATCCGGTTCGCCACTGTTCATAGTTTGTTTCCTTGTTGCATACACCGCCGGGGCAGTATACTGTATTTATCTATATACTTTTGAGGATGGGATGAAGCAATGGGCCTGTTCGATACCTCCGACATCGGCATCGACCTTGGGACTTCCAGCATACTGGTCTATGTGAAAAATCGCGGCATCGTGTTGCGCGAGCCGTCCATCGTCGCGGTGGAACGGCGCACGGGCCGCCTGACGGCCATCGGGGAGGAGGCGCGCGCCATGATCGGCCGCACGCCGCCGGAGATTGCCGTCGTGCGTCCGTTGCAGGACGGCGTAATTTCCAATTTTGACGTCACGGCGCGCATGCTGCACCATTTTTTCAAAAAGGTCGTGGGGACGCGCTTCCTCTTCAAACCGCGCGTGGTGATCTGCGTGCCGTCCGGCGTGACGGAGGCGGAGAAGCGCTGTGTGGTCGAGGCGGCGGCCGAAGCGGGCGCGCGTTACTGTTATCTGATCGAGGAGCCGATCGCTGCAGCCATCGGCGCCGGGGTGGACATTGCGGCGTCGCGCGGCAGCATGGTGCTTGACGTCGGCGGCGGCACGACCGATATCGCCGTGATCTCGTTCGGCAGCGTGGTGCTGTCGGATTCGGTGCGCGTGGCGGGCGACAAATTCGATCAGGCGCTTATGCGATATATGAAGCGCAAGCACGAGCTGGCCATCGGCGAGCGTTCGGCCGAGGATATCAAGATCGCCTATGGCCGCGCACACATCGAGAAGGAGCAGCAGGTTGTGGAGATCCGCGGGCGCAGCCTCGCCACCGGGCTGCCGGAGTCGGTGCCCGTGGCGACCAACGAGCTGGTGGACGCCATGGCCGAACCGCTTCGGCAGATCATGGAACGCGTGCGGGCGGTGTTTGAGCAGACGCCGCCGGAGCTTGCGGCGGACATTACGGAATCGGGCATCTGCCTGACCGGCGGCGGCGCGCAGCTGCGCGGGCTCGACCGCTACATCGCAGAGCATACCGGCGTGCCCTGTCGCCTCGCGGAGGACCCGGTTTCCTGCGTGGCCATCGGCACCGGGCGCGTGCTGGAGGATTTCGCCGCGTACGGCAGCGCGATTCAGGACTACCGCCGCGGGGAGTTTTATCGCATATAGGGAAGGGCTTTCGCGGTAAGAATTTATCCTTTGTTCAAGGAATGGACACAGTTGTCTGGTATACTGGTTCCATGCGGACAGATATCGACACAGTTAGGAAAGGGGAAGTACTCGCATGAAACGCTTTTGGCGTCGGACACGGGTGCTGCTCAAAAAGATTGGCAGGATTCTTGTCGCGTTGTTCAAAAAGCTGGGCACGCTTGCCTGGCAGGCGCTCAAGCGCCTTGGCCACCGGCTCTATCAGTTCCTGACGAGCCTGCCGCCGCGCACGCTCTGGTACGGCATCGGCGGGATGAGCCTGGTGCTCGTTGCCGTACTGATCCTCGTCATCGCGCTGCCCTCCGGCCGCACACCCACGCAGGCCGCCGTCGGCGGCGATCTCAGCGCGCAGCTTGCGGCGACCAACGTCCCGGTGCTTCAGGACACGCCGGTCGAGTCGCCGAAAAGCGACGCAATCGTGATTGACGGCGCCGATGATGCCGCCGGCGACGCGCAGAATGGCGGCGACACGAACGACGCCGTCGACGATGACGCCGCGGTGGCGGAGCCCACGGCCACGCCGTTTGAAATGCTCGAGGAGGGCGATGACGGCGAGATCATCGCCACCATCCAGACGCGGCTGATGGAACTCGGCTACATGGATTCCGACGAGCCGACGGAGCATTTCGGCCCGCTGACCGAGAGCGCAATCGAAGCGTTCCAGCGCCACAACGGCCTGACCAGCGACGGCAAGGTCGGCAGCCAGACGTATGCCATGCTCATGGGTGGCGAGGCCAAGGCATACGTCATGCAGCTCGGCGACGAGGGCGAGGACGTCAAGGCCGTGCAGCAGCGGCTCTATGAATTGGGCTACATCACCGACAAGGGCAACATCACCGGCACGTTCGGAGAAAAGACCGAAGCGGCCGTCAAGGAATTCCAGGAGCGCAACAAGCTTGCCGGGGACGGCAAGGTCGGCAACGTGACGATGGAAAAGCTGTACAGCAGCGAGGTCGTCTCCAAGTTTTACTCCGTTGGCGACGAGAGCGACGAGATCAAGACCTTCCAGGAACGGCTTCAAAAACTCGGCTATTACGACGGCAAGGCGAGCGGCGAGTTCACCAAAGCGACCGCTACCGCCGTGCGCGAGTTTCAGGCGGCCAACGGGCTCGTCGTGGACGGCAACGTCGGCCCGGCGACCAAGGCGCTGTTGCTGTCGGATGATGCGCAGGCCAAGGTCATCAAGCTTGGCGACAGCGGCAGCGATGTGACCGCCATCCAGAAGCGGCTGGCCGAACTGGGCTACATGCGCGCGGCCAATGCGACCGGGTACTTTGGCGAGATCACGCAGGAAGCCGTCATGGCGTTCCAGCGCCGCAACAGTCTCGGCGCCGACGGCAAGGTCGGCACGGTCACGCTGAAAACGCTCAATTCCAGCAGCGCCAAGAAGGCGGCGTCCTCCTCAAGTTCGTCGGGCAGCTCGTCGTCCGGTTCGTCCTCGTCGGGCAGCTCGTCGTCCGGTTCGTCGTCCTCCGGTTCGTCGAGCAGCTCCTCCGGCGTGGAACGGCTCATCGATGTGGCCGAGAGCAAGCTCGGCTGCAAGTACGTGCGCGGCGCCAAGGGGCCGAACTCGTTCGACTGCTCCGGCTTTGTGTACTGGTGCCTGAACCAGGCGGGCGTGAAGCAGAGCTACATGACCTCCATCGCCTGGCGCAGCTGTACCAAGTACAAGAAGATCACGAGCATGAGCGACATCAAGCGGGGAGATATCCTGGTGTTCTCCGACACCTCCATGGCGACGGGACACGTGGGCATCTACCTCGGCAGCGGCAAGATGATCGATGCCAGCTCCGGCGCCGGCAAGGTTCGCATCACCTCCACGGTGCTGAGCGGCTCCTACTGGCCGAGCCATTTCCTGATGGCGTTCCGCATCTTCTGAGCGAACAAGCGGGCAGGGATAGGAAGCACCCTGCCCGCGCATACTGTGTGCATAGCGAGAACCGTCGAATGGGAGAGAATGGATGAAGCGAGCGCTTTCCTGCCTGCTGTGCGCTCTCGCCGTGATTGCGGCTCTGTCCGTGCCGCGCCCGGCAAAGGCGCTCGATGAGCTGAAGAACACCGATCCGGACAAGTACTATATTCTCCTCGACCTGCGCAACCAGATCGTCACCGTTTACGAGCGCGACGAGGCGGGGGAGTATACCCGTATCGTCCGCCGTTTCCTGTGCACCACCGGCCGCACCGAGCTTGACCCGGAGGACCCGGAGGATGAGGGCACGCCCACGCCCTCCGGCATCTGGAAGATCGGCGGGCGCGAGCGCTTCGGCAAGTTCGCCAACTTTGGGAATGAATACGCCCGGTATTGGACGCAGATCGTCGGGGACATCTATTTTCACTCCATCATGTTCTCTTCGCGCGATGTGAACACCCTCAAGCGCGGCGCGTTCAACAACCTCGGCGACAATGTGTCGCACGGGTGCGTGCGCCTGTATGTGGAGGACGCCAAGTGGCTCTACTATTATGCCTGCCCCGGCACCACGGTCGAGGTTTCCACAAACGAGCCGTCGCAGCGCGCGCTGCGCAACGCGCTCAGGACCACGCTGTCGTTCTCGGAGTACAACGAGCTGCAGAAGAATATCTTCGACGAGCCGGAACTCCCCAATCCGAGCGCCTGGATCACGATGGACGGGGCGCGCATGCGCAAGGAGGGCAAGGACAGCGCCGCATCGGTGGAGAAGCTGTCCCTTGGCGATGAGGTCGAGGTGCTGCTCGAGGGCGACGCCTGGGTGAAGGTGCGTCATGACGGCAAGGAGGGATATGTCAAGCGCGGGTATCTCTCGATGGTCGAGGGAGAACTCGACACACGCGAGGACGCCAACCTCATCCGCCAGACCGTATGGCTCATGACCGAGCCGGGCGGCGGCGAGCGCATCGTCAAGGTGCCGACCGATACCTCCGTCCGGATTCTCGAAACGACCGAGGACGGCAAGTATATCAAGATTACGTATTGGGGAGAAGAGGGCTACCTGCGCGCCAACGCCGTCAAACAGGCGTGGGGGAAGGACGTCGGCTGACCGACGGACGGCGGCGCCGGGGCGAGCCTTTTCCCTGCCGCCCTTTTTGATCCGGCGTTTCCGGGCCGACGTTCGCCGCCGCAATGATGAAGCCGGCGCGCCGCCGCCATGAAGCAGTCTCTGTACCCGCCGCTCTGCGGCGGGGACGG
>CDZF01012416.1_pt1 | contig 11593 bp, 8 predicted proteins | sample 557591 | NCBI WGS metagenome assembly CDZF01 (sample SAMEA3182093, study PRJEB8094) | gut metagenome | biome: human; feature: gut; material: Stool; isolation source: human stools | place: Canada | collected 2012-02-04
CTTTATCTATCAGTATGGCTGTATATGTTTGGTTTCAAATTGGGGGTAATGTATATATGTATCTTATTAATGGAACTAGTAAAGTCAGATTACAGTTGATGGTTTATTTAATATTTGCTGTTGTTTCAATTCCAGTCATAAATATTTGTTGTATTCATTATGGCATTGAAGGAGCTTTAATTGTTCCTACTATTGTTTTTGGGTTACAGGCATTAGTGGGAAAATTACAGATAACGAAAATTATAAATAAAGAAGCTAAAGGAATTTGGCTCAAATAAAGTTTAATAGTACTCTGTCGAAAGCATATACCATATCTTTGAGGGCGATTCTGAAATAATAATCTTTATACAAATCGCTTGCACGTTTGATAAGAACTTGAGCGAAATTTTTATAAATAAGACAATCTTTATTCTCATTCATCTTTGTAATAGTCGATTTATGTATGGGGTAGTCCCAAATGATATGGTTTGGAAGAGAATGCAGTAAGGGTAGCTTCTATTACTACTCGAAGACTAGAACTCCTTGTGAACTGAGCATAACTCATAACCATGAACTGGTCACGACAAGTGAACTTCTTGGTTTTGTAGTCTCCGTTATATTTGTCAATACATTTTTCAAGTTCATAATCAGGAACAAGATCTATGATTTGAGCAAAGGCAGTCTTTCCGTTTGGCATGATGAATCTAAATAAGAGGATTACATCTACCAAAAGTATGGATTCTCTATCAAAAATTTGACAAAGCATTATAAATTATTGAATATTAATTAAAAGTGTTTCGGAATCCTATTCCGGACACTAGTGAATTAATTTCTAAAAAAGATAGGGGAACCATATCTTCACAGACACGCTTCCCCAGATATGAATTTAAATCCAGAAAATACAACTGAAATGAATCCATTCATTATATTGTTGGTACAAAATGCAACGAAATGCATTTTTCACACTCAAGAATCATGAATTTCCCCTTCTGTAAGAACATAGCCTTTACAATTTCGAAGGAACAATACAACATAATTCCACATTTTGTATATCTGTTTTGTGTTTGTCAAACAGCGATATTGAATATCGTTGTTTATTTCTGAACTTTCAATCTGCCTTTCATGGCTTCGCTAAAGAATTTCAGACCTTCAGTGGGTTCATATCAATTCTTTATTATTATGGATTGATGGTATATATTCACAGATACTCATAAATTGAACCCTAATACCTCCAATACAGGCTTCTCACCATATGTATCAGCATCATAAAGCCGTATATCCACTTCTTTTACTTCTCCGGGAAGTAATGAGAAATAATTGTCGGAATAGAATACAGGAAGCAGCATCCTACCTGATTTCTCACCTGCCACCTTTAAACGGAGCATCAGAGCCGGTGTCCGGGCTTCATTCTTCAAAACAGCCCTTATGAGCCATTCCTTACCGGTCTTCTTTACGGTAACATTTTTGCATACCGACACTTTTGGAAGCTGTAACAGAGACTTGTAATTACCATCTTCCTTACCCCTCCAATAGAAGTTGTCGGACAACTGTTTACCATCACTGTCCGTCAAGGACAGTTTGATAAAGTAAGTGTCAGATAAAGTTTCAGGTTGTTCAAGGGGGAAACAAGCAACCGTCTGGTCTTCCTTAATGTCTAGTTTTGTTTCCCTTGTCCATTGCAATGTCCCATCCTGATTAAAAAGCGAGGCCGTAGCAGTCAGTCCAGTCCGGTCAAATGCATGATAATTGACAACTTCTATATCGTCACGCAATGGATTCCATTGGATATGGAGCGGCTCAGAGGCCTTCTTGCAACCGAAGTATGCTGCATTCGGATCAAAATAATAATCGTAGGTCTGCCATACCATGGAAGGCCATGCTGAATGACTCATCCACAACAGCATGCCACGGCGGTGCTCACTTCTACCCTCAAAAATTGCACGATAGCCATCATAATTGATCCATTGTGCCCATTCTGCAAACTGCTTTGCATCCCGGGGGCGTCCGAATGCCTTCTCTATCATATCATTAAAAGAGGAAGCCGCTTGGGCAGATGATCCCTTTCCTCCTCCCAATGTATAATCGTGAAGGCCATAAACCGGATTGGGAGTTTCCGATGTATTCACAGGTTCTATTTTATCCGTACCAAAAGTAAGCAGCATACTTTCGTAGTTCATTACATTAGGCATCCCGCGTTCACTGTGGAATTTGTCGTGCCCATAAGACTGGAAATAGGATTTCGGGGACAGTGCTCTATACGGACCTCCACCACTTACCACCCCCATGGCTGAATTTGAGATGTAATACAATCCGGGATGTTCCCTAAACACCAATCCACGCAGATAATCATCTATTCCAGCAGGGGGATTTCCCTCGTTCCGTCCTACATAAATACCTATGGAAGGATGATTCCGGATACGCTTCAGATAATCACAAGCATTGGCATTGAACATCTCTGTATAGTAAGGATTGGGACCATCCACAGGATTGGCAAGCCAAAAATCCTGCCAGACCATAATCCCATGTCGGTCGCACGCTTCGTAGAACTCCTTGTCACCAATCTGTCCTACCCAGTTTCTTATCATGGTAAAGTTCATATCCGCATGATAAGCCACCGCAATATCATATTCCCGTTCCCGGTAATTGAGGTTTGATTCTCCGAACCCCCAATTACCTCCGAACCCTATAAAACGCCGGCCGTTGATAAACAAGCTTAAACGTCGTGGCTCACTTTGCCCGAAAGAGCCGAAGGCCAGCCCTCCACTCGGTTTATATGTATCTTCACTATAGGTCATCTGCCGCACACCGGATTTGAAAGAGGTCCTATCTGTTACCTTGCCATCAACTTCAAAACAAAATTCAACGTCGTAAAGATGAGGCGCCCCATATCCTTTCGGCCACCACAACTTGGGGTTCTCTAAATGGAGCTCCGGTATCCTTGTTGCATCAAGCTTTACCAGATGTTCTTCACAAGGCAAAAGAGTGACAGCTTGCTGAAAAGAAGCTTCTCCATAAGAACCTTTCAACATTCCTTTCACCTCGTTGTCCGAGTGATTCTTGAGGGTCAGGTCAATAAAGACATCGGCAGATGTAGTATCAGGCAATGGAAGCTCAGTACGGACAAAGGGATCTTCAATTGTAACAGCTCCATTGTATGTGAGGAAAACGTCATTCCAGATACCGATATTACGACCACGGATAGTGGGAATCCAGTCCCAGCCGATAGTAGCATGAAAAGTGGGATTGTCCGCTCCCGGAATTCCCCCATTCTGGTCTGTACTGTAAGCCGTCTGTTCCTTGATGGCCCCCGGATGAGCGTTTTTGATAATCTGTATAGCTATGGCATTCTTTCCCTTTACAATCTGCTTCGACACATCGAACTTACCTCGCATGAATGCACCGTCTATTTTTCCGATCTTTTGTCCATTCAAGAATACATTCGCTTTCCAGTTGATACCATCAAAATTCAAAAAAACATAATCTGCAGGATTGGTTACTATGAATTCATTGCGATACCAGAAATCAGAGAGAAAGAAGGATTCTGAAATTTGTAGTTGATTATCTGCAAAATTGGGATCGGGAACGGCACCGATATTCATGTAACTTGCCAACACTGTGCCAGGAACGGTGGCAGGAATCCAGCCGTTATCCGAATAACCAATTCTGGAAATGGTCTCACCCGAACCGTTAACCAGCGATGCGCGTTGCAGTTTCCAATTGCCTCCACTCAGGAACTGTCGGCTGTCTGATTCTATAGGGGCCTGCCGTGGACGTGGGACCAGTCCTCCCCTACCGAAGATCTCCACTTCACTCAGTTGATAGGGGGCTCCGGACTCTGATTCGGTAAGCAGCAAGCGGACGAAGCGGCTCCTGACCGTTTCATCCAGTTCGATAACATCCTTTTTTCCGCTTCCCCCCGGCAGGTCAACGATAGAAGTCCATATTCTGGCATCGTCAGATGCCTGGATTACTCCCTTTATGGCCTTGTTTATCCAATAGAGATTGATCTTGTCATACTCGGCTGGGGCACCCAAATCAACGTATATCCATTCTTCATCGGCAGAAGCACTTTTCCACACACTACAGAAAGAAGTGGAAGGGAGTGCGGGAACCAGACTCCCATCCTTATAAAAGTCCAGTGTATGGAACGCCCAGTCCTTGGCAGCATTCATCTTGAATACAAATCTATATGACTTATATTTCTTGACGGATTTCAGGCTTACTTCATAAGTCAGTGGACGGCCTACGCGTCTGTTGTTGAACGACATCATAGGAGGTTCTTCTGCAGTAGGCTTATAGTCATATTTGAATATTACGGGAGAAGCGCCCGGTTCTGCCTTCACGGCACTGCGTGCACCTCTCCCCCTCATTACGGCAGGTTCTGCACCAAGATAGCCATTGCCTTTAGTATTATTCAGTTCCTCCCACTCCACACCATCAGCGGTTGCATACGCCGCCACTTCATATCCTCCCAACTTTTGGCTATCAACTACCACATCTCCACGTAGCACGATCTTGTCAGTCTCTATATCCATGTTGTCAAAGTCAAACTGCAAGTAGATATCATTACCCTCAACAATATATTTAGAATCGGGCTTGTCATCAAAGAACCATTCGCGCTCATTTTTCTTCAAAGAACCGTTTTGAGTCGAAACGTTGATAATGCCGGGCTCCTCGGTACTTATGACGCCGTCTGTTACCAGTTGTGCCGTAAGGTTATAGTCATAGCTTGAAGAATGCCAGGCCGCCTTGAGAGCAGCCACATTTCTGTATGTTTCATTGTCTTCCACCAGTTCAGGCGCGAATGTCTCATCTGGGTTTCCGGGATAAATACCCACCCCCCGTGAATATTTGTCTGATGGTGCTTCGCCACAGCCGGCCAACAGAAGACCGACTGAAACGAATACCATTATTTTCTCTATTCTCATGTGTTATGGGATTTATTTAATGCTCTGAATATCCTTCAAAAACAAATACCGTTTGTTCGCTTTCATCAATTTAAGTAAGTCCTCATGCTTAGGTTGCTTCAGCCTGTTCTCATAAGCTGCACGCGCATCCGCAGGCAATTGGGCTATCTGTTCGGCCGTAAGTGGTACAAAACGCTTTCTTCCACCCCGTGGAGGAGCATTACGCCATGTAAGTACGTACGAAGTCTTATATTGGGCAAGAATCCTTTGCAAATCAGCACTGATAGGGCCGCACTCGCTCAATGCGTGCAGTTTTTGTTTTTGTTCTGCGATCTGTGTGGTAAATTTCAGCGCATTCTCTATGTTCTTGTTGAATTCATCCCCTTGCCCATACCAGTCTATGGAAAGCATGTCAATATATTCATCACCGGGGTATCCATTCAGATACTCTTCCGCTGAATAAACCTTATCCGTGTTATATGCATAAAGGATATTATGTAGTCCCTTCTCCCGCAAGAAGTTTACAGTATACCGCCACAATGCGGCATATTCTTCGGCATAGCAACGTTCGGTCCCCCACCAGAAGAAACTACCCGAGTGTTCATGGTAGGGACGGAAAATGAATGGAATCAGCACTCCTCGCTCATCACGCCATTGATGGAAATTCTTGGCAAGCCTCTCTAACCAGGAATTGAACATCTCATGATTGCAACCGCCGGGCAATATACTTCTTACCGCATTCATTCTGTCGGCAGAAAGCATCTTGACCTCCCATGCCGAACCGGCACCGTTGGGTTCTTTCACTCCCGGCCACTGTGAAGTGATGGGGTTCACGCAATGCCAGCTGACAGTGATGATACCATTTTGTCCATGGAACCAGCGCACTCTTTCAGCCATATTGGCGAATGCGACCGAGTCGAGGCTCAAAGTCCCTCCCAATTCTATTTCACCCAACTCGAAACCCGCCACAGCAGGATAATCGCCTACAGCCTCTTTGGTATCGGAACGTCCCGGTTCATACCACCAAGTATGCCCCGTCATCAAATCGTCCTGATGCCCGTACATAATTCCTTTGGATTGGATGTTCAGTAAACGTGTGAAAAGCTGTTTGGCTTCCGGAGTTGCGTCCGGATCGGCGGGTTGCCATGTCTGTGCAGGCACCGACAAGCTGACAGCAAATGCCGCCATCAAAATACTAATACTCTTTTTCATATTCATAATTTTATATGTTAAGGATTACTCCAGTATAGGGATGAACTTTTTCTCAAATACAAATTTGCGGTTGTGCAAATTTAGTACGGTCACATCAAGCTCTTCCGATGTTTGGAAACTGGGGGCAATAATTGTAATGCTGGTTGCAGATTGCGACACAATGGTGCAGATTTCCGTACCGATTGTAATACCAGTACTTGAGACAAGGTCGGAGCCCAGGTTCTCGCCCTGAATGGTGATGGCAACTCCCGGTACTGCGCTCAGAGGGCTGACTGCTGTTATCGTGGAGATTTTCCATGGAATGTCATAATTTTCAGAAAACTCGAATTCGTTGTCACTGCATCCCACTACCAATACAGCAAGGGCAAGTAGGAAGATATAGGTGAAATGTTTCATTGTTTGCATATGTCAAAAGATAAAATTAATTGTTATGATTCGGTTCAATGTTCCAGTAGGTGATTTCAGTGTTGGGAATGGCCAGTAAAGGCAAGTAACGTTCACCTCCACCGATTCCAGGCACATTTACCTTAAGGCAATATTGCTGGATGTTGTTACCTATGCCCGGTATGCGGATTTCCATGTCTGCATTGTTGTTGGTATTGACGGGACCTGCACCTCCGGTGCGATATTGGTCTTTTACTTTGCTTAGTCGGTCAAGCAAACGGCCTGTACGAATCAAGTCGTATGTGCGTATATTTTCCATGCCTAGTTCTAGGCGGCGTTCATTCCAGATGGCTTCAAGCAGTGCCTGGCCTGTTACGGAGCTATCAAGGTCTGGGATGTTAGGCGTAATGTCAGGGTAGACGAATTCCCTAGGTGATCCAATCATGAACCCTTGGCAATAAGAAGATTCTCGGGCACGCCTACGCACTTCATTGACTTTTTGCCGAGCTTCATCTTCTCTTTGTAAATAATAGGCAGCTTCGGCATGCATTAGCAGTATGTCGGCATACCTGATAACAAATATGGCTTTGGTTGTACCAGTCAGCAAGGCATCTCGCCCTGATTCACCGTCATAGGTAGCCATTTTGCGACTATAGTAGTTGGTCATCATCTGTCCAGCTCTGTCAGGGAAATTAGAAGGAATACCATACAAGATTCCGTTGTTATAGCCGATGCCGTAAACTGTACAGCTCAGACGTGGGTCGGTTATATCGAAGGCGTCTACCAGATCCTGGGTGGGTTGGTTAAACCCCCAACCGCCGGCTGCGCTTCTATTTCTCTCGAAGAACCAAGAAAGAACCATGCCTGCATTCTGACTTCCGTTTTTACCAGTGTATTCAAACAATGATTCCCTTCGGTAATCGCCGTCAGTGATTTCCTCGAACAAGGTGGCGTAATTAGGCACTAACTGATAACTTCCGGAAGTGATGATGGAGTTTGTGATGTCATATAGGTCTTGCCAAGTGTTCGAACATTCAGCATCTGTACCTAGTCTGTAGAGCATGACACGTGCCAACATACCACGAGCAGCGCCTTTAGAAGCACGTCCCAAATCACTTGAGCCGTATTCTTCCCGGTTGGGCAACAATTCTTCGGCCTCTTTCAACTCGTCAATGATGAACTGCATGGTTTCCGAGTAGGAGGAACGAGGAATGGAACCGAAGTCAGAGGCCGTGACCGAAGAACGGAAGATAGGCATGCCACCATAATGCTGCAACAAATAATAATAGTAGTAAGCTCGGAAGAAGTGTGCTTCACCCATCATGCGTTGTTTTATATTAGCAGGAAAATTGGCATTGGCTATATTGTCCAGGATGAAGTTTGCACGCGAAACACCCCAGAAGCCATGTATGTAGAAGTAGTTGTTCAAGGCTAGTGAAGGCGTGAGCTGGAACATGGTGAGCTGTGTTAGGCCATTGGGATTGTCAGCAGGCTGACTCCCTTTCTCTGAATCGTCTGACATCATGCTGCCAAAGTAACAGTCAAAATGATTGTCCACCCAATCGCCATCCGGACCACTGCCGCGGCTGAATGTAAGCATATTATACAGCCCAACAATAGCAAGTTCTACATTGTCTTGAGTCTGCATGAAAGTGATACTTGATTCTTGTCCTTGTGGCTGTACTTTGTTTAGGAAGTCATTGCAGCCACTATTTATCAGAGCAATGCTCATCAACGCACCAGCTATGATTTTATTATTGCTTAGTCTGATTTTCAATTTCATAATGAAGATATTTTAAGATTATAAGGAAATGTTAAAACCCAATACGAAGGTACGCGGACGCGGATACGAGGCAAGGTCAACTCCGATGCTTAGCGGATTCCCCAGAAGGTCTCCCATCTCAGGATCAAATCCGCTATATTTTGTCAATACGAAGACGTTGTCTATTGAGCCGTAAATACGTAGTTTGCTGACATTGAATTTCTTGGTGAACGTGCTGGGTAACGTATAGCCAAGCTGGAGGTTTTTCATGCGCAGATAAGAACCGTCCTCCACATAGCGATCGGAAAAACGTGCGTTTTCATTCGGGTCAGAGGCAATCAGTCTGGGATAGACGTTGGTGGTTCCTTCGCCATGCCAGCGATTCATCATCTTCTTAGACATGTTCCATTGGCCAAATTCAGAAGAGTATATGTCCATCACGAGGGCATTGGCTATCTCATTGCCCACGCATGACTGCATGAACATAGAGAAATCGAAGCCTTTGTAGTTGGCGGTCAGGTTGAGGCCAAATGTAGCATCTGGCATGCCGCTACCCAAGTAGGTACGATCTTCGGGATTCAGAGGTAGTCCGTCATTGGCTGTCTTCAGAAATTTTACGTCACCAGGTGCTGCGTTGGGTTGAATCAGTTGGCCGTCGGGGGTCTTGTAATTGTTGATTTCATCCCAGTTCTGGAAAATACCGTCGGTCTTATAACCATAGAAATAGGCCATTTCCCGTCCTACTTCCGTACGGGTAAAGTTCTCCGCTTTACGGGCTACGCCGCCACCGTATATTGGGTCTGGTGAACCAAGGGAAAGTACTTTGTTCTTGACGAATGAAGCATTGGCAGAAATAGAGTAGGAAAAGTCTTTGCCTATTTTGTCATTCCAGCGGAGGGTCACTTCCAGACCTTTGTTACGCATAGAGCCAGCATTGGTGTTGGCACGTCCCATTCCAACATACAGAGGGATTGGGGTACGCAGAATCATATCTTTGGTAGTACGTACAAAGTAATCAATTGTACCGGTCAGACGCATGTTTAAGGTTCCGAAATCAATCCCGAAGTTCACCTGTTCAGCTGTTTCCCAAGCCAGCTCGGAGTTGGCGAATGTGCGTTGTATCTGTCCCTGCTGTAATTGATCGCCGATGACAGCCCTGTAGCTGGAATTCATCAGAGAGATGTAACCGAACTGTGCGGCACTAGCTTCATTTCCTACTTGGCCCCAGCCCATTCTCACTTTCAGTTGCTCGAAAGGTGTCTTGTCTTTCAAGAACTCTTCTTCGTGGGCATTCCAGCCCAGAGAGAATGATGGGAAGAATCCCCACTTTTGGGAGTCTGCAAACTTGGACGTACCGTCATAACGACCGGTTACAGTCAACAGGTATTTGGAAGCAAATGTATAGTTGATGCGTCCGAAGTAGGAAGCCATACGCGAGATAGTGGGCATGGAGTTCGACGATGTTTTGGAAGACTGCGTCAGTGAGTTATCTATGTACCATAAGTTAGGATTTTCAGGTACATCGGCAGCCGTACCGCTCAGGGTTGAGTAACGAAAATCCTGAATTTCAGCACCCAATGTAGAATTGATACTGTGCTTGCCTATCACACGGTTGTACATCAAATAGCCATTCCACAACCAGGAAGTGAAGTTGTTGCGTGACATGGTCAGCGAGCTATTGGTGTTGTTCTGGTTAGAGGCTACGTACCAGACGGGCGTATAGCGTTTGCTCTCATTAAAGTTGGCTCGTATACCATATTGGGTACGAAATGACAGGCCTTTAACCTTGGCAATATTGTCCATTTGTAGCGTGAAGTTACCTACGAACATATTGCTGATGGAGTGTCCGTATTTGTCTGAGCCCAAATAAATGGAACGTGCAGGATGGTAAGACGGATCGCTGAATAGAATCTCGCCCCAGTTGTCGTTGTATTCATCCCATGCTGGAATCATCGGATCGGCACGCATCACGGCCGGCCAAATGGAGCCGAAGTAATTTCCGTCACCGTTTCCTCCCTTTGAACTACGATGCGAATAGACCGCATTGATGCCCAGTGTCAGGTCCAAGGGCAATTTGTAGGTGTTGTTGATACGTCCTGTCAAGATGTCCATAGAATTATATTTCAAGACACCTTCTTGCTTAGCGTAAGTAGCACCTATGCTAAAGGTTTGGCGATCCGTACCTCCGTTGATGTCCAGATTGTAATTCTGTGAATAGCCCGTGCGCGACACTTCGTCTTCCCAATTTGTTCCTTCGTATTTATTGTCGATGACGTAGTTGTACATCGCTTCATCGCGGGCACTTAGCGGTGTATTGCTGTTGGCAGCAAGCTCTTTCTTTAGTGTAGCAAATTCCCAGGCATTTAGTAAATCCATATGCTTGGTCGTTTTGGCCATACTAATATAGGCGGTGGCGTTGATGCTTGTCTTTGAATTATACTGTCCTCCTTTGGTTTTTATCAGTACCACTCCATTAGCACCACGTGATCCATAAATAGCTGTAGCCGATGCATCCTTCAATATTTCAAGGCTTTCAATATCCTGTGGTGATAAATAATCAATGTCAGATACAGGAAACCCATCCACCACATATAGTGGGTCAGAAGAGTTTATAGTTCCATAGCCACGTACTCGGATTTTAGTTCCGGCACCCGGTGCTCCTGAATTGCTGGTTACGTCTACACCTGCTACACGACCGGCAATAGCCTGACCAATATCGGTAGTAGAAAGCTGATTCAGTTCACTGGTAGTGACCTTGCCTACTGAACCTGTCAAATCCGATTTTCTTACTGTACCATAACCTACCACCACCACTTCATCAATCAACATGATGTCATCGCTTAAAGTGACATTTATTATCCGACGTTTGTTTACTGCTATTTCTTGGGAAGTATATCCCACAGAAGAAAAAACCAATGTTCCATTTTCAGGAACGGTCAACTGATATTTACCCTCCACATCAGTAATTGTTCCGGTTGATGTTCCTTTCAATAGGACATTAGCACCGATAACGGCCTCCTTGTTACTGTCTGTTACGGTTCCTGAAATAGTAATACTCTGGGCAATGAGTTCCGTTGGCATTACGAATAAAAGAAGTAAATACCTTAGAAAAAGAAATAGACTTTTCCTCTCTTGAATAAGTACATGTTTCATAAAAAATAATTTAAGTTAAACAATAGGTGTTTGCGAATCCACATAATGATTCCATACTGATCATTATGAGTGTATTTGATTATAGGGTCACTGTTTTTTATGAGTTTCAGGCAAAAAACAATCCATTATTTCCATGTACATACGTCCGTTGTGATACGGACATTTCCAGAATCCCGCCTTGTCATCATCGGTGTTC
>CDZF01016086.1_pt1 | contig 11467 bp, 9 predicted proteins | sample 557591 | NCBI WGS metagenome assembly CDZF01 (sample SAMEA3182093, study PRJEB8094) | gut metagenome | biome: human; feature: gut; material: Stool; isolation source: human stools | place: Canada | collected 2012-02-04
GGGAAGATACGTTATATAATAAAACGCGATACGATGAAAAAGAGAACGGTAGAACTGGTTATGGCGCCGCCCGAAACACACTGGGTCGGCGACGGATTCCGGGTACATAACTTCATTCCCGGCGGCTACCATCTGGAGATGGAGCGCATGACGCCATTTATTTTGTTGGATTACAACTCCAAATATACTTTCGAACCCTCCGAACGCCCGCTGGGCGTCGGCGTACATCCGCACCGGGGTTTCGAGACCGTGACCATCGCCTACAAGGGGCGCGTGGAGCACCACGACAGTCACGGCGGCGGAGGTATCATCGGCGAAGGCGACGTACAATGGATGACAGCCGCCGGAGGCGTGCTGCACAAGGAGTACCACGAAAAGGAGTGGAGCCGTCAGGGCGGCGAGTTCCAGATGGTGCAGCTATGGGTCAATCTGCCCGCTGCCGACAAGATGTCGCAGCCCAAATACCAGGCGATCACCAACGCCATGATGGGCAAGGTGCAGCTTGCGGACGGAAAGGGAACGGTCGAAGTGATCGCCGGAGAATACGACGGCGTCTGCGGACCGGCTTCGACCTTCACGCCGATCCACCTCTATAACCTCCGGCTCAAACGGGGCGGGAAGGTCGGCCTTTCGTTTCCGGCGGAGTACAACACGGGGCTGCTGGTCATCGAGGGTTCGGTGCGCGTGAACGGCGAAGAAGCGCCTACGGACCATTTCGTGCTGATGGACAACGATGGCGAAGCGTTCGAAGTGGAGGCCGGTGAGGATGCCGTCGTACTCGTGCTGAGCGGGGAGCCGATCCGAGAACCCATCGCGGTTCACGGCCCCTTCGTGATGAACACCCGCGAGGAGTTGATACAGGCATTCGACGACTTCAACAGAGGGAGGTTCGGACACCTCGAAGATTGAAGCACGTACACGTAAGACTAAAAAGATGAATGTCTCTATTGCTATATTATTTCCGTAAAAAAATCTTTCTATCAAACGATATAATCACGGTAATGCATGGTCAAAGGTTCACGCTTAGACAAAACCTATTCAACCGATGCTATAATGGGGTTCAATAATGCCGTAAAATCTGACAAAGCAAAACAGCCAACACAAAATTCAGTAAATGATATACATAAACAGGGCAGGCCGCTTAAAGCGGCCTGCCCTGTAAAATCCGATGCACGGTTATGCAGGTTACGTACCTGCCTCCGCCCGCACATAGGTCGGGATGGACTGCAATATGCGCAGCACCTTGCGACGTCCGATCGCTTCGGCCATAGCCGCGAAGTCGGAAGCGTTGAACAGTCGGTGGCCTCCGTGGTCGATGAACCGTACCTGGTTGCGCTTGGTCGCGTCCAGCACCTCGCGCGGGGTCAGTCCGAGAATCCCGCACCCCTCGTGCAGCGTGATGTCCGTTTCGATCCTGTTCTTCTCGCACAGGGCTGCCAACAGCAAAATCATGTAACCTTGCCGGTACCGGCATTTGATAAGTTCCTTCAGGGTCTCTTCCCCGATCAGTTTGTAGCGTGTTTCCATAATGAAAGGATTTATTGGGTTGATGATCGTTCGTTCTCCTTCTTTTTGCGGCGGATGAACGCCTGTACCTCCGAATCGGGCCAGAAGCGGCGTTTGCCGATCTTAAAGCCGGGCAGCTCCCCACTGGTGCAGTAGCGGCGCACCTGGCGGACGCTGATGTGCAGAATGTGGCACAGGTCATGGAAGTCGTGCATCACCTCGCCGCCGATCATGTTCTGCCGGCTTTTGAGCTGTTCCAGAACGGCAAGTACACGATCCACTTTGCGCTCCAGTTCCGCGCATCGTCCGATGATCTCTTTATATTCCGTATTCTCCATGACATTTCCGGGCAGGTAATGCAAAGGTGAGCAAGCCCGCCCGGAAAACTTGGTAAGTTAACCTGGAGCCTTTCCCAAAACGTTTCGGGCACAGATATGACAGGGCGGTCCGCCCCGGATTAGGGACGGATACGCCTGCCGTATTTGTCGTATAGAAAGGATTGCGCCTCGGCCCGGATTTCACCGAACGTACTGCGCCTGCCTCCGGCAATCCAGCCTATCAGCTCATCCTCGAAGAAGTAGAGTTTGCGTCCCCGGCGGTAACAGGGAATCTTTCCGTTGCGGGCCAGCGCATAGACCGTCTGCCGCGCTTTGCCCACGATCCGGCACGCCTCCTCCACGGGGATGGGACGACGTGCCGGGGCAGGCGGCTGAAGGTTGCCCAACAGCCTTTTGATCTCTTCCAACTCCGCGAACAGTTCGCTTACGGCCTGCGGAAGCTCTTCAAATGTAATATGCGATTTATCCATGATTAACGTGATTTGGGTGTGACAATGGTTTCGGTTTACAGGTTTCCGGTCACGTCAGTACCGGCCGCGAGCGGCAAGGATTCACATTCTGTTCATGCTCTTTTGCTTTTGGGTTCGGATTGAGGGTGCGGCCTGAACAGGCGTACCCGGTCGAGTGCCTTCATCCTGCACTCCTCGACGATATGGGCATAGATTTCAGTCGTCTGCACGTGCTTGTGACCGAGCATCCGGCTCACGGTGTAGATGTCCGTCCCGGATGCCAGCTGCAAGACGGCATAGGTATGCCGAAAGCCGTGAAACGACACCCTTTTGTCAATTCCCGCCTCGCGCAGCCACTTTTTCAGGGGTTTGTCCGTCATGGACTCCTCCAGCCCCTCGAACACCCGTCCTTTGCCGCGTTCACCGCACAGGGTCCTCAGTTCGTCGTTCAGCGGGATATTGATCTCTTCGCCCGTTTTCTTCATACGGATACGTGCCATGTGTCCCGACAGGATGCCGGGAATGATTTGGGGCCACTCTAAGGCCAGAACGTCGCTCTTCCGAAGTCCCGTACCGATAGAGAAGAGAGAGGCCCGTTTCAGCACCTCTATGTCGCAGGGCGTGGCCGAGAGCCGGAATACCTCCTCCTGCGTAAGGAACTCACGGCGGGTCGGCTTCACGTCTATCCAGTCCACGTACATACCCACGTTCTCCGCAAGGATGCCCTGTGAGTGCGCCACCCACAACATTTTCTTAAACGTGGCGAAATACCCCGCGGCGGTGTTGCAGCCCAGCGTCTTGTTCGGATTGCGTATCGAGGGGGCGGTGACGATCCAGTCCCGGTATTTCTGACAGAGGGCCCGATCGACCTCTCCCACCAGACACCGCCCGTTGGTGAAATGGTAAAAATGGTAGTAGGCACTTTTCCAGTTGGGGCCGTTCTTCTCGGCCAGCTCACGGAAGTAGGCCAGAAAGTCGCGCTGCAACCGGCCCTTATCCATGAAGCCGTACTGTTCATTCACCACACTGATCGCCCGCATGTCCCGGATGGCGTTGACCCGGGTGAGCATTTCCCGGTTGTAGAGGCGCTGGCTTTCGTCTTTGGGTTTGTCGTAGGTATAGATGCCCAGGTAGTGATGGCGTTTGAGCTTCAGCGTATCCGGGTCGCGCACGGGCGGATATATATCGAGGTAGTACGACCGGAGCTCTCCTTTGGAGATCAGGTCGTATCGCAGGGTCACTTTGCGCGTGACCCCGCACGGTTGTTTCGCCTTCACAGAGGCGGCGGTACGGTCGTCTGTATGATACTTGTTCATAGTGCTTTCCAGGAATTAAAGATACGAAAAAAAGAGGATATTTCCAAATCCCTTAGCGGAGTGAAATTGGCTGATTTACTGTGTTATATGGTGTGTTTCATAACTGAATCGAGGCGTCTGGCATCGACCTTCACAAGGCGCCCGTCGTACAGCTTCGGAACATCGTTTTTCCGGATGATATAATAAAGCCGCTGATAGCTTACGGGATACCTGCGGAGCGCCTCTTCGAGCGTGATATAAACCGCAGGCCGGGTTTTCTTCGGTTTGAAGATTTCATCTGCCTCCCGTTTGGGCAGGTAGGTTCTGCCCTTGTGCAACACCTTTTGTACGCCCCGGCTTTTGGCGACCTTATGGATACGGCTCTCGGAGAGGTTGCGGCTGCGGGCGATCTCTTTCAGAGAGCGAAACTCCTCTATCCGTTCTGTCGGACGTTTGGGACGGGCCCGGTAAGGCTGGGCATGGTCGAACATGGCTTCGATACCGGAACGGCGCACGAGGGAGAGGCGGGATGTGAGCCGGAGGATTTCCAGCTTCCCGGCCATCCCCATATTGTACACCGTTTGCTTGCATACGCCCAGCAGGGCGGCGGCCTCGGCGACTTTCATATACTCCCGTCCGGCAGGTACAACGGCCGGTTCGGGGATGACAGGCTTGGGGTTGCGTGATGCGGATACGGCGCCGGGCTTCTTTTGTCCCGTTCCTTTAAGATTTCGATAATACGCCTTGTTGCGGCACTGAATGGAACAGTAGCGTGTCACCGCGGTTTTGGCGGCAAAGATCCTGCCACAACACTGACAGGTTTTCATTACGTTGAGTGTGCGTTTCATAGCTTCCTCGGGTTAAGTTTGACATGGTTTCGAGGGTCCGGTCTATGGTAGTCCGTAATAGTCGATGATGACTGTCATGTACCATCATCGTCCACTCTTGTCCGTCTCAGTCCAAATCCTGTACTTCCTTTCGGAAGTGCCCAAACAACGATAATGTTGTCAGACAACCGGTTACAGGTGTAAGTGCAGGACAGACAAAGAGCTTTTCCACGATAGTCCATAACAGTCCGTCACAGTCCATGACGGTCTACCATAGTCCAAATCCTCAACAGTTCGAGGATGCTACTTTATGATGAATGAAATATCATGTTTTAACCGACAAGAGCCGGACAAAAACATGATAACGAAACGCTTCGAATGAGCTGTTATGCAGACCTAAAAGATGTTAATTAATTAATATTCAGTCTATTTGTTTAGCCAAGGGAGTTTCCGAAACGGTTTTATGCTATGCGATAATCAAGTATTTGAATATATCATCTTCGCCATACCCCCAGAAAATAATTTCAGTGTTAATAAGATAAACATGAACAGTAGAAACTATAATATTGTATAACGATTTGATAAACAATTGCAAAAATCCCTCTGGACATAATTTAGAGCTCAACAGTTCGTTTAATATTTCTGTTATTACTGTTGTTGCATATTTATTAAAGTTTTCTATTGTATAATCTTTAAATTCAGCACATTTCTCAGCAGAAGAATACAGATGATCAAAATAAATAAGAGTCTCTTGCATCTTATCAAATACTTTTTCTTCCGATATCTCTGCACCTTCTTCTTCCAATTTTGTCCTTGATATATTTATAATCTCGTCTAAAAAACCATTTATAATAACTCGTAGATTTACAATTTGATCTTCAATCAAATGAGACATTATATGAGTTTTTACAAATTCAAAAAAAATATAAGGATAGTCTGTAAGATGTGCGCATGATGAATCACCTAATTTATCCCTAAATAACTTAAAAATATCCTCCCAGGGCATTCCTAGAAAATCCAGATTTCCACAAATACAAATGCCAACAGGATGGTATCTTGATAACTCAAAAATTTTATTAGCATGATTTGTTATTTTATGCTTTGAAGACACAGTATGTGTAGCTGCACTATCTGCAGCAAAAGCTACACCCCTACGATTTATGGTACCTACAATTGCTGTCATATCAATAATAATTTATTTACAAAGATACAGATTTCTATCCCAAAAAGAAATTATATTATCAATAAATAGCTATAATATTGAACTAATTCGCAATTCTTATTGCAAATAGTCCTATTGAAATGATGAAAAATAGACAGGCTTTCTTATCTTTGCATAGAACGAAAGAAAATCCTTATGGAAAAAGAAAAAGACATAAACCGCATTAAGGTTGTGCTTGTGGAGAAAAAGCGAACCAATAAATGGCTAGCTAAACAATTGGAGAAAGATCCTGCTACTGTATCCAAGTGGTGCACAAACACTTCCCAACCAAGTCTTGAAACATTATTAAGAATATCTCAAATATTAGAAGTCGATATTCGAGAGCTATTAATAAGTTCAAAACAATAGAGCGCAATTAATTTATATTCATCAAATTACACAAGGTGCCAAATATGAATAATACACTTATAGATAATTCCATAGAAGCGCTTTCAATGACAGCGACATTGAGAAAATGTTTAGATATTGATGGCATTCAAACAGTCAGTATTGCAACTGGTTATTGGGATATTCCCGGTTTAGCTATATTACAAGAAAGTTTGAGATCTTTTATTGAAAAAGATGGAACAACGCTTCGTTTACTTATAGGCAAAGACCCTTATATATACGCAAATCAATTAAAGTCACCTAAATATAAAGATTCGAATTATCCACTGGATTTCATAAAAACTGATATCCACGAACTTAATGTTACTGAGGAATATAAAGATGCTATACGTCTGCTCCTTGATTATTGTTCTAAAAGCAATGATTCCAAGATTCAAATTCGCGTGTTTAGAAAAAATGCGAATGACGAAACGCAGTTCCTACATTCCAAATGTTATATCTTCGATGGTAAGCAAAACGGTATAGGCATAGGAATTGTGGGAAGCACAAATTTTACTCAAAAGGGGCTGCAAGGCAATGCTGAGTTAAATTACATTGAAACAGCGCCCAATCAAGTATTATCGCTTGATGCAATACCAGGTAATAAATCTCATCTGTTGTGGTTTAATGAGAAATGGGAAATCTCTGAGCCTTGGAATGAACAGTTCCTAGAACAAGTCCTTAAATCTGCACCTATTACAGATGAAGTGAAAAAAGAACGTAAAAATGAAAAACTACCATTTACTCCGTATGAGTTATATATCAAATTATTACAAATAAAATTTGGTGATATTGTGGATAAATCGCTTGGACAACAGATAGAAACTTATCTACCAGCGAACATTCATAAACTGGAATATCAAATAGAAGCAGTAAAGAGATGTATCAGCATTATGCACGAACATGGAGGCTTTATGTTGGCAGACGTAGTGGGACTTGGTAAAACAATCATTGGTATGCTAATCATCAAGCGTTTCTTGTCCGTGCCGGAAGACGATGGACGAGAACGTAAAGTTTTGGTCATTACTCCTCCTGCCATTCAATCGAGTTGGAAGAAGACTATAACCATGTTCGACAAAGATTCTGACGAGAAGATTGCGCCATATATTGACTTCATTACAACTGGACGTATCGGAAATGTCTCAGAAGATGAAATGTGCGAAGATGAAGATGACGACAGTCGCGATTCTGGTGATTTTGGTGGAACACTCCAAGAAAAAAATTATGGCTTTATTATCATTGATGAAAGTCATAAGTTCCGCAACAGTGCTACATTGATGTACCAGTCTCTTGATGAACTGATACAGAAGATTTGTTCTAATACAGGAGTATATCCATACGTGGGTCTTCTTTCCGCCACACCACAGAACAACAGACCAAACGACTTGAAGAATCAGATTTATCTTTTTGAGAGAAACCACAATGATAGTACATTGAAGAAGGCTGAAAGTGGAAATATCGAAAAATTCTTTGCAGACGTTAACCGAGAATATGAACTGCTGATAGATAAAAACAATAACATACCAGCAGAAGAGCGTCGCCGACGTTTGGATGCTGTATCAAAGAGACTGCGTGACTGCATATTAAGTGATATATTGGAACGCCGAACAAGGACTGATGTTGAGAAATATTACAAGGATGATATGAAATCACAAAATTTGGTATTTCCCAAAATAGTTGGACCTAACAATCTTGAATACATCATGGATGACGAGTTAGCTCAACTATTCTCTGATACTATGACAATCATTGCTCCGACGGAGGCTGAAAAGGTGCAAACTGACGAATGGCTAAAATACTTCCGCTATCGTGCTATTGAATATTTTGTAGACCCTGCCAACGAAAGAAAACATACAGGTCGAGGTAACCGTGGTGTCAACGACGTTGCCAAGCAACTTGCCACAATCATGCAGATTCTTCTTGTGAAGCGTCTTGAAAGTTCGTTCACTGCTTTCACTCAATCCCTGCTGAATCTGCGACGTTACACAGAGAACATGATTAAGATGTGGGAAAACGACACAATTTTCGTTTGCCCGCAAATTGACGTAAACAAAGAGCTTGACTATGAAGCCAAGACAATGAAACGTGGTAAACGTGTTTCGTTTAATGATTGCGTAGAAGACATCAGAGCTAAGATAACAAAGTTGACGGAACAAGGGCGTAACGAAAAGGGACAGAATGCAGAATATAAACGTAAAGACTTTAAGGAAGAATACTATATCCAACTAAAAGAAGATTTCAGACTCATTTCTAATCTCTATGATCGATGGGCGAAAAACCCACAAGACCCGAAATTTGATGCATTCAAAGAAAGTATCAAGCCTGAATTGTTTAACCCACAAAAAAATACCTCTAGAAAATTGGTTATCTTTTCGGAAGCTATAGATACAGTACAATCACTTGCAAGAGCAGTAAAGGCAAAGGGCTATAAGGCACTTGTCATTACTGCCGCCAATCGTGATGAGATGGAACATACGATTGAAGAAAATTTCGATGCCAATTACGAGGGTGTCTGGAAGGATGACTACAATGTTATTATTACAACAGAGGTTTTGGCAGAAGGTGTAAACCTTCACCGTGCCAATGTTATCCTAAACTATGATACTCCCTGGAACTCCACTCGCCTGATGCAGCGCATAGGTCGTGTAAACCGTATCGGAAGTAAAGAGCCATTTGTCTATGTCTATAACTTCATGCCAAGTGCAGAAGGCGATGCGCAGATTCAGTTGGTTCGCAAGGCACATACTAAGTTGCAATCCTTCCATGTCCTGTTCGGTGAAGACAGCAAGATTTTCTCGGAAGAAGAAAGTGTGGTACATTATGATATTGCCAAAGCCGTTGACGGAGAAGAATCACCTTTGCAGAAGTATGTATATGAGCTCAAACGATACAAGAATACTCACCCTAAACGTTATCTGCAAATAGAACAAGCTGATGAAGACTGGCAGATAGCACAAGCTGCAAGTGGAACTGCATATTTCATAGTAAAAGCGCCACGCTCTGCAAGACTTGCAATTAGAATACGTACTGAAGCCGAGGGGCTATATAACGCCAAAATAATTTCTTTGCTTGAACTGCTAGAAGATCTGCATGTGGAAGAAAATGCCAAACGTGTTCCACTGCCGAATAACTGGCAACAGCTTTCAACAGAAGCCATAAAGACTTATAATCAATACTTTGTCCGCATCAACAAGTCTAGGGCTGGTGACAAGGCTACCTCTGCAAAAGAAATGTTAGTGAAAATTAATAACACTCCTGGTTTATCACAACACTCCAAGATTTTGCTAAAAAATGCTCGTAAATTTATTGACCGGGGAAGTTTTGATATTATCAAAAAAGTATTGGCCATTGGTCAAGAATTAGAAGGGCGGGATTCACGTCTTTTTGCCATAGAGCAACAAGATATTGACGAGATTCTAGAGCGAGAAATTGGTAAACTTGTAGCCCATGTAGAAAGTAGGCAAGGCGAAGCAGCCATTGTATTAGGAACCATCAAGTAAAAAAACAACCCCATGAATAAGGAATTATTAAAAGAATATTTAAGCAGCCGATATCAAGGCTGGAGTTCGTTTCTCCACAATGTTATTTTCCCAATTTTTGGTGAAGATGACTTTGAGAATGGTTTTGAGACAGAGCTTTTGGAAAGTCAGCCTGAACGAAAACAACTGGCAGAAGCGACGGGAATACGCAGCATCAAGCAAGTTGGAATGATATATGTTGGCGTTGAGCCATTGCATATTTTCGACGTTACAGTCAACGACCGCGTTATGATGGAGCGTAACCGTGTAAACATTCAACGGCTCATCCGTACTGTCATGGATCAGTACTCTTGTGCTTTCATGTTGTTTCACTACGAGGATGATACTCGTTGGGATTGGCGTTTCACCTATTGCCGAAAAAGCGGCAACAAAGAAGAAACCACCGATAGCAAACGATATACGTTCCTGCTGGGTCCTGGTCAATCATGCCGCACAGCAACTGACAATTTCATGGCCCTATATGACAAAAGGAATTCTCTTGAAATTAAAGACATCGAAAATGCATTCAATGTTGAAGCTCTTTCTAAAGAGTTTTTCGGGAAATACAAGACTCAATATGAGGCTTTTGTAAATTATATGGTTGATCCTACCAACGGAATGCGTCAGCACTTTATTGATACAGACTTTGACCATACGGGTATGACTGCCGACAAAATTCGCGACCGTGAGGAAAAACCTATTCGTGATTATGTGAAGAAACTTCTTGGACGCATTGTGTTCCTGCACTTCCTTCAGAAGAAAGGCTGGCTTGGCGTTCCTGCAGGCAAGGAATGGGGAGAAGGCGATCATGATTTCATGCTGAATATTTTCAAGAATGCGAACGAAAATCAGAAGGAAAACTTCCTTGATGAAGTATTGGAAGGCTTGTTTGCAGACGGCTTAGACCGTAACCGTTCAGATCAGGGCGATCTTTACGACACTAAAGTAGAAGGCTTCCGTAATTGTTGTATTCCATATTTGAACGGTGGTCTGTTTGAACGTGACATTCTTGACAAAAAACCGAGTCATTTTCCTGCCAGCTATTTTGATGACTTACTGACAATGCTTTCTCAATACAATTTTACCATTGATGAAAACGACCCAAACGATGCGGAAGTGGGTGTTGACCCCGAAATGCTCGGACGTATTTTTGAAAACTTGCTGGAGGATAACAAGGATAAGGGCGCATTCTATACACCGAAAGAGATTGTTCAGTATATGTGCCGTGAAAGTCTGATTGCCTATCTGCAAACAGACCAAAGAAAAGAAGACAAGGAATGTATTCGCTTGTTTGTGACAACACATGATGCTACCTTACTTGGAGACTTGAAAGAGGAAATAGACAAAAAACTATGCAACGTAAAGATATGTGACCCCGCAATAGGATCTGGTGCTTTTCCAATGGGATTACTGCGCGAATTGTTCTTTTGCCGTTCTGCCATAGAGCCAAATATTATGGAGAATGCTGCCAAAATTAAACGCCACATCATTCAGAATAACATTTATGGTGTTGATATTGAACGTGGTGCCGTGGATATAGCCCGTCTGCGTTTCTGGCTTTCACTGATTGTTGACGAGAAGTCACCTGAGGCTCTGCCTAACCTTGATTTCAAAATTATGCAGGGAAACTCGCTTTTAGAGCAATATAATGGTGTAGACCTTTCAACAATGACAGAAAAAAAGGTAGGTGCAGAACAAGGCATTACTATCTTCGACAGCATGTTAGATGTCTATCGTAAGAATCTACGTGACAAACTCGCAGAATACTACGCTTGCCCTGAACAAGAAAAGAAAGTGCAGTTGAGAAAGGACATCGCAGATATTGTAAAGCAGGAACTCATAGAACAAGGCATTCATATCAATTTTGAAGATATGGACTTGTCTGCAAACAGTCAGTTCTTCCTCTGGCATACCTGGTTCCATGATGTTTTCTCACGACCCTCAAA
>CDZF01018828.1_pt1 | contig 11347 bp, 10 predicted proteins | sample 557591 | NCBI WGS metagenome assembly CDZF01 (sample SAMEA3182093, study PRJEB8094) | gut metagenome | biome: human; feature: gut; material: Stool; isolation source: human stools | place: Canada | collected 2012-02-04
GGATGTGACCAAGCCGGAGGAGTGCCGCAATCTGATCGACACGGCCGTCGGGGAGTACGGCGGGTTGGATGTGCTCATCTGCAATGCGGGCCTTTCGATGCGGGCACTGTTCGATGACGTGGATCTGGAGGTGCTGCACCGTCTGATGGACGTTAATTTCTGGGGCACGGTCTATTGTACCAAATACGCGTTGCCGTACTTGCAGGCTTCGCACGGGTCGCTGGTCGGCATCTCGTCGGTGGCCGGTTTGCACGGCCTGCCGGGGCGTACGGGCTATTCGGCTTCGAAATATGCGATGACGGGATTTCTGGAAACCGTGCGGATCGAAAACCTGAAGAAGGGGTTGCACGTGATGGTCGCCTGCCCGGGGTTCACGGCTTCGAATGTCCGCTTTTCGGCGCTCACGGCCGACGGTTCGAGCCAGGGCGAGACACCGCGCGACGAGGCGAAGATGATGACGCCCGAACAGGTCGCCCGTATCGTTATTCGGGGAATCGAAAAGCGCAAACGCCTTTGCCTGATGGAGGCTGAGGGGCGTGCTACACACTTTATCAAGAAATTCGCCCCTGGCTTCCTCGACCGTATGTTCTATATGGTTATGGCCCGGGAACCGGATTCGCCGCTGAAATGACGGAGCAAAATGAAAAAAACAGAATTGCAGAAATAACAACCCTTGTACTGACCGGGTTGCTACTGCTCGACATAATCGTATTTTTTGTTGGTATGATATGCGATGGGGCAGGCGGAAACGGGCTGGTTTACGTGGTGTATTGCGGGATTGTTTCTTTGGTTTTACTGGGGTTATATCTTTTATGTTGCGCTGGGTTTTATTTCTTGTGGAAGGTGTCTTTCTGCAATAATCGCATTATACGCTTTTGTTTCTGTATTTTTGCGGCGTTGGCGGTCGGACTGTTGTTGCTTTTGTGAGATGCACCGGATAGCGAAACATTAAATACGACAAAGGGGATGCTCGAAAAAGCATCCCCTTTGTCGTATTGTAAACTCCTCCTACTTGAAGAAAATCGACGAAATCTCCTTGTAGTTGTGTACGCGCTCGATGACGTTGGCGAAGATGTCCGCTACGGTCATCACCTTGAATTTGCTCAGGTCCTTTTCCGGGTTGAGCGGTATGGTGTCCGTGACGATCACCTCCTGCAAGGCACTGGCATTGATTTTTTCGTAAGCCTGCCCCGAAAGGATCGGGTGGGTGATGGCTGCCCGGACGCTCTTGGCACCTTTTTCCATTAGCATATCGGCTGCCATGCAGATCGTGCCGGCCGTATCGATCATATCGTCCACGATGATTACGTTGCGACCCTTCACGTCGCCGATGGCCGTCATTTTACCCACGACATTGGCTTTCGCACGCTCCTTGTGCGAGATGATGATCGGGGCGCTCAGGTGCTTGGCATAGGTGTTGGCCCGTTTGGCGCCGCCCATGTCGGGTGCCGCGATCGAGAGGTCCTCGATGTTCAGGCTCTTGATGTACGGTACGAAGATGCCGCTGGCATAGAGTGCATCCACCGGTACGTCGAAGAAGCCCTGGATCTGGTCCGCATGCAGGTCCATGGTCATAATGCGGTCCACGCCTGCCGCGACGAGCATGTTGGCTACCAGTTTCGCGCCGATCGGTACGCGGGGACGGTCTTTGCGGTCCTGACGCGCCCAGCCGAAGTAGGGCATCACGGCGATCACCTTGTAGGCCGATGCGCGGCGTGCGGCATCGATCATCATAAGGAGTTCCATCAGGTTGTCCAGCGGCGGGAAGGTCGATTGGATGATGAACACGGTGCAGCCGCGGATCGACTCGTTGAAGCAGGGCTGGAACTCTCCGTCGCTGAACTGTTGCACCTCCGAGTTTCCGAGCGTGGTGCCGTAGCTTGCGACGATTTTCTCCGCGAGGTACCGCGAGCCCCTGCCTGCGAAGAATTTGATTTTGTGGATAGCCATAGTATGTGATTGTGTTTTTGAATGGTGCAAAGATAGGATGTAAAGACCGAATTATCGGGTATTTCTAAAATCTTTTTTTAACATTCTGTTAAACATTTGCCGATGAAGTCCAGGATCTCTTCGCGGCCCGTCCGTTTTTCGCTCGAGGAGCGGAACATCGGAGGCAACCCCTCCCACTGTTCACCGAGCACTTGTTTGTAGCGTTCGACGCTGCGTGCGAGCTGTGCGGCCGACAGTTTGTCGGTTTTGGTAAAGACGATGCCGAAAGGGATGCCCTCCCGGCCGAGCATTTCGATAAAGCGCAGGTCGATCTTCTGGGGCTCCAGTCGGGAATCGACCAGCACGAACAGGAAGTGCATCCGTTCGCATCGGAGTACGTAGTCGGTGATGATTTTGGCGAACTCGTCGCGTTGGGTTTTCGATGTGCGGGCGTAACCGTAACCGGGCAGATCGACCAGATACCAACTGTCGTTGATGCGGAAATGGTTGATAAGCCGCGTCTTGCCCGGGGTGCCGGAAACTTTGGCCAGGCCGCTGCGACCTGTGAGCATATTGACCAGCGACGACTTGCCGACGTTGCTGCGGCCGATGAAGGCGAACTCCGGGAGCGAGTCTTTCGGCAGTTGCGAAAGACGCTCGGAGCTGCATACGAATTGTGCCTTGTTGATCTGCATGACAAGCGGTAGCAAAAGAGGTACGGCGAGGGTGTTCCCGGGTTCGATCCGATCGTTTCGCAGGCGGCGGCAGCAATCGTCTGTCCGGCCAATTTATCTTTCTGCAAAAATAGTGGAAGGCGAACGGTAAGCCAAATCTGTCTGAACTTGTCCGGGCCACGCATCCGATTTTTTGCAAAGATAGGAAAAGTTGAGAGAAAACGGGAACTTGTTCCCGGTTTTCCGAGGTGCCTCCTATCCAAGGCTATGTCAAAGATAGTAAAAGACAAGGACAGAACCAAATTTGTTCAAGTCCCTTTTGCGCCTCCTTGCAGGGCATTATACGTAAGCGTAGCTGCCCTCCCCCTCCGAGCGTCGTTTGAGCTATGCCGAACCGTATCCTATTTTTCCAGAAAAGTGAAGTGCGGACGGTAAACCAAACGTCGTTGCCGAAGCCGACTTTTTCTTGAGAGCAGAGTTCACAGATATCTTCTGTTTCGTCCTTTTGACCGTCGGTTGTCCGAGGCTGTTCGGATCATATTCTCGTTTTGTAAAAAGATACAAAAAAAGGTGTTCGTGGTTTTCGGTCGATGTTTGTACGATCGAAAATGCGGGCATTCCGCTCTTTTGCCAAAAGGCACCCGGAAAAAGAGGTTCGAAACTCCTGCCGGGACGTGTCTTGTGAAAATTAATTCGTACCTTTATGGCTGTTTTAGAATTTTGAGTGTTATGAAGAAAGAGTGGAACGACGTGCGTGAATTTCACGAAAAGTTCGGTCATCCGTGTCCGGATGCACCCCGTATGCTGGATAAAAAACGCTCGCTCAGCCGGGCGAAATGGATGAACGAGGAGGTTGCTGAATTTCTGGTCGCCGAGGATATCTACGAGCAGGCTGACGCGATGATCGACCTGATGTACTTCGCGCTGGGTACGATGGTCGAGATGGGACTCGAGCCGGACGAACTGTTCGAAATCGTTCAGCAGGCTAACATGGCCAAGTTGTGGCCCGACGGCAAGCCGCACTACAATCCCAAGGACGGCAAGGTCATCAAGCCCGATACGTGGGAGGACCCTGCACCGAAAATCCGGGCCTGCATCGATGCCGTGATCGCCCGTAAGGGGAAATAACCTCCGTTTCGTATCGTGTAAATATACCCTTTCGTGCCGGTAATTCGGTGCGAAAGGGTAATTTTGTTTGTCGAAGGGGTGTTTTTCCAAAAAATAATCGTAACTTCATTCATCGAAAATTAACTTTTTGTTGTCATGAAAAGACTTTTTGGAATATTGCTATGGGCGTTGTTTTGTCTGTTCGGCACACAACTGTCATTCGGACAGAACAACCGCGAGCAGGTGCTCGCATTGCAGCGGCAGGCTATCGAGTTGATGGATAACGGTGATCCCGATCAGGGTATCGTGTTGCTTCGGTATGCATTGGCACTCGATCCCGACTATTGGCCTCTGACCTACGAGATGGCTTATGCCTATATGGTCAAACGGGATTATCAGAAAGCGATCAAACTCGCCAAAACACTTTATAAGTACGAGGATTGCAACGATCTGGTTTATCAGTTGGTCGGAAATTGCTACGATTATCTGAAGAATCCGAAAAAAGCCTTGAAAGTTTATGCGCAGGGGCTCAAACGCTTTCCCGATTCGGGCGCTCTTTATCTGGAGCAGGGGGTCGTTTCGGGAATGCAGGGGCATTACGACGAAGCGGTCGCTTCTTTCGAAAAAGGCATCAGCGTAGCTCCGATGTTCCCGTCGAACTATTACCGGGCGGCCCAGTTTTATGCTTATTCCACCAGCAAGGTCTGGAGCCAGATTTATGGCGAGATAATGATGAACCTGCTACCCAGCGGCGACCGGAATAAGGAGATGAGCGAGCTTTTGTTCCGTAACTATAAAACTGGCATCGTTTTTTCCACCGATTCCGTGTCGGTCGATTTTTACGAGAACCGTCCGATCGCCATAACGATCGATATGCTTCTGGCCGGGGATGTGCGGGAGCCTTACGGTGCCGTGTACGAGGCGGCGATGCAGGCTGCGGCCGGGGGCGAACGGTCCGTCGATCTGGAATCCCTGAACCGGATCCGGAGCCGGTGGATCGACGAAGGCCTGAAGAAGTTGGACGAAGGGGCGAATACGGTGCTGAAGTATGACAATCAAATCGTCGTTCCTTTTTTGGAATATCTGCGTTCGGTGCGGGATGCCGGTCATCTGGAAGCCTACAACTATTGGGTGCTCCGGGAAGGGAATAAGACTGCATTCGGCTTGTGGGTCAACGACAACCGGCAGAAATTCAATGATTTTATGAAGTGGTTCGAACACAACAGGTTGAAAATCGCGGATGCCCCGATTCCGATATCGTACTTATAATAAATAGGGGCTGCGGTAATCGATATACCAATATATGGGGATTCGGCGGTGTGTCCGAATTTGCATATCTTTGCAGAAGATAGGATGCGCCTCGGAAAACAGGGAACAAGTTCCCGTTTTCTCTCGGCTTTCACTATCTTTGTAACATAATCCTTGCATTATGAAACAGACGGAACATTCTTTCGATAATACGGAGCGGGGGCGTCTCCTCTTTTCGCCGGGTATGAAGCTGGCCGACCTGGTCGAGTCCAACTACGAGTTGCTCGTGGTGCTTGCCCGCATGGGTATTCCCCTCGGCTTCGGCGAGTCGAGTGTCGGCGAAGTCTGTCGCCAACGCGGAATTTCGGCGGAGCTTTTTCTGATGATTTGCCGAATTTATTCGTCGGAGGTCCCGGTTCTGCCTTATGAGCAACTGACTTCGGACGATTTGGGCGGTGTCCTCGATTACCTGCATACTTCGCATCTGTATTATCTGGAGGTTACTCTTCCGCATCTGGATGCGAAGATGGCCGCGATGACAGCGACTTGCGACGGAGTACACAGTAAAATCTTGAGTACGTTTTTCGCCGATTACCGCCGGGAAGTGGATAATCATTTCGATTACGAGGAGCGAACCGTGTTTCCTTACGTGCAGGCTCTGCTCGAAAAACGTCGGGTGGACGGTTACAATATCCTCTGTTTCGAAGATAATCATAGCGATATCGACGGGAAGCTGTGCGATCTGAAGAATATCATTATCAAGTACCTTCCTGAAAATTGTTCCGCCAAGCTGCGCTACGAAGTGCTCTCCGATATTTTCCGCTTCGAGGAGGACCTCAGCCGACATACCGTCATCGAGAATCAGATCTTGATTCCGTTGGTCGAAAAATTGGAGAAAAATGGATAACGGTCGTATTTATAAAGTGTTGATTATCGAGCCTTCCGCAATCGTGGGGGCTGGTATTCGGACATTGCTGGACGGTTTTTCCGAATTCAGGGCCCTCGATGCCGAGACTACCGGCGACCCGGCGACCTGTTTCGAACGGGTGGCGACGACGGGACCCGACCTGGTGCTGATCAATCCCGCGCTGTTTCCCGTGATGCGCCGCACTCCGATACGAAACGCCTTTCCGATGTTGCAGGACGTTCCGATTATCGCTCTCTGTCACGGAGCTGTGGACGATGAGCTGCTGCACGAGTTCGACGGAGTAATCAATCTTTACGACTCACCGGGACGGGTGCATCACAAACTTCGGCAGGCTCTCGAGCAGACGCGTACGACGGCACAGCCTGAAGGCTATGAGCTTTCGGAGCGCGAGCGCGAGATCCTCGTTGCCGTCGCCCGGGGCCTGACTAACCGGGAGATCGCCGACCAGTATTTCATATCGATCCATACGGTTATTTCCCACCGCAAGAACATCACCCGCAAGACGGGCATCAAGACCATTGCCGGTCTTACGGTCTATGCTCTGCTGAATAATATGATTTCCGAAGCCGACTTGGGTAATTGATCTTTAGCCGATGGCACCAGGCGAGTTTTTCAATTTATTTCCTAGCTTTGTAGAAGGTAGAATGCACCTGGAAAACTGTGAGCAAGCTCCCGTTTTCTTTTCGGCTTTCGCTATCTTGGAGAGGTAGGATACGATTCGGCAATCTCTGCGTGCAAGCCCGTACGATTTCTCACTGCTCACTATCTTTGACATAGTCTTAAATAGGATGCGATTCGGAAAACTGGGAACAAGTTTCCGTTTTTTCTCGGTTTTCACTATTTTTGTTTAATCCGAATCGTAGCGCGTTTCCTGATGGGAAGTCTTGCGGTTGCCAATTATTTTATTTGTTTGTTATGCGGTATTTAACGGTGGATGGATACTTCGATGGAACGGGCATTCGGGATGCGGCCAATGGAGGTTACTTGGAGCATGATGAAGTCGGCATAAGTCCGGATCTTTCGAAACGGATCGATGTGTGGCTGGAGCAATATTGGAAGGAGTTCATAAAGGGATTCCCCGATCGGGATAAAGTGGTCGAACTGGACGAGGAAGGAATCCGTATTGCTCGTCGATTAAAAAAAGAATTTCCTGAAGATAAAATCGGATACTTCTCCGATGCCCGAATGGTTGCATTGTATGATGAGAAAGTACATGGAGGGTTTCGAAGTGGTAACGATTGTAGGTCGAAAGGTAAAAGCGAAGATGGATGATAATCTGTACGGAGTGAGGTGAACGAATCCGTATCGAAATAAAGAACTGCGAAAAAATTTGAAATTACGATTTTTGTATTTCAACCGGATTTGATTTTCTTTCGAAATGAAACGAAAAAGATTGATCTTGACAATTTTGTCATTGGTAGTTATCCTTTCTTTGAGCAGTTTGGTGTTGTGGCGTTATTTGAGTGGCAAGTATGTCGAGACGGCAGAAAGTATTAGGGATTACTTTATGTGGCCGACTTATCAACGACTGCCATTAGAGTATTATAATTCATTCGGGTATTATCCCCGTTCGATGGATGAAGCCGTCGATTTTTATCAGCAAACTTATTGGCCTAATATGGCGAAAAAAGATTTAAGAGCCTAGCAATTTCTGACGGATCCGTTTGCCAGGGACGGAGGTGAGTTTTTGTATATTCCTCTTTATGATTATTATAAAAAGGTTCCGGTATCCTTCATTTTTTTAAGTGCCGGTGTCGATGGCAAGATGGATAACGAAGTAACACCGAGCGATACCCTGTACCTGAATAACTGGTGGGCAAAGCTCGACGTGTATAATTATGAAGAGGCAATTCTCTTGCAGGATTTTTGTGAGAGATGGGATGAAACATCGAACGTATTCGGTGAGGTTGAATCCCTTGATTATTATCCTCCTTATCCCGATATTCCTCGGTTCAGGATGACGGATTACCTGTGGGGAAAGAAAGATTGGATCGTGCAGTTGGGTCCGCTTACGGGGTTGTATTAGAACCGGCATTAAAATAGCACCGGCTTCCTAAAGGGAAGCCGGTGCTTTCGTATCGGTGTCGTACATTCCGGAATTTTCGGTCCGAGAATCCGTTTCCGTCAATACCCAAGATGCGGAGCATCGAGCGGTAGGACTGTTCTTTGGCGAACAGACGGGTGTAGTATTCGTTGTCGTCCTTGTCCCGGTCGATGATGACGTGTTTCGGGACGGGGGCGTGATGCGAACGGTCGCCGGGAATAGTTATATTATGATAACCTAATGAAAATCTGAAAGGAGCGGAATTCGGGTTCTGCGGAAGAGCAACCCCTGCAACCAATATGGTTGCAGGGGTTGCTCTTATTTGAAGGAAATGCTGGAGATATTATTCTAAGAGTCCCAATTGTATGATCCAATCTTTCTTTCCCCACAGATAGTTTCTCATGGTAAAATGTAATGCAAGTTCGGGATAAGGCGGGTTATATTTTAGGAGTGTTTCTATATCTTCTATATCTTCTCCATATGCACGACACAGATCTTCCCATTTAATCCAATAGTCTTGCAGCAAAACAGCTTCTTCGTAATTATATACATCGAGTTTTGCCCACCAGTTATTCAGATACAGGGTATCGCTCGGTGTTATTTTGTTATCCATCTTGCCATCGACACCAGCACTCAATAGAATGAAGGATACAGGTTTCTTTGTTTCGTAATCATAAAGGGGGACGTATTGTATTTCACAACTATCTCTTGAAAACGGATCTTGCAATACCTGTTGTGCTCTGAGAGTCTCTTTAGACTCATCCGGTTGAATCTCCCGATGATAGAAATCGAGGGCTTCGTCCATCGAGCGAGGAAAATAACCGAACGTTAGGTAAAATGAAAGAGGAAGCTGCTGCTGGTTTGGAACCGCTTTATAATCAGATCTCATACGTTCCGCTATTTTTTTATATTTAGACGAAAGATAACATCTCGTGGTCCCAAATCCCAGCAACAATAATATGGTTATTACTGAAAGCGTTATCAGAATAAATTTTTTCTTTTGTTTCATGGGTTTCTTCGGAAATGATGAATTTTTCGTATTCGGAGCATGTACTCGGAATCTTCTGTCCGAGAATCCGTTTCCGTCAATATCCCAGGATGCGGAGCATCGAGCGGTAGGACTGTTCTTTGGCGAACAGACGGGTGTAGTATTCGTTGTCGTCCTTGTCCCGGTCGATGATGACGTGTTTGGGGGCCGGAATCAGACAGTGCTGGATGCCGCCGAAGCCGCCGATCGACTCCTGATAGGCTCCCGTATGGAAGAAGCCGATATATTGCGGATTCCCCGGTTCGAGCTTGGGCAGGAAGATCGCGTTGATGTGCGATTCCGAGTTGTAGAAATCTTCGCTGTCGCAGGTCAGGCCGCCCAGCAGCACACGCTGGTATTCTTTGTCCCAGTTGTTGATCGCCAGCATGATGTAGCGCTGGTTGATGCCCCACGTATCGGGCAAAGTCGTGATGAAGGAGCTGTCGATCATGTACCAGTTCTCGCGGTCGTTCTGCTGTTTCTGATTGACGATCGAGTAGAGGGTCGCGCCGCTTTCGCCGACGGTAAACGATCCGAATTCAGTGAATATGTGCGGTTCGTCGATTCCGTTGCGGGTACAGATGTTCTTGATCTGCGCGATGATCTCTTCGGTCAGGTACTCGTAGTCGTACGAGAAGTCGAGCGAGTTTTTGATCGGAAAGCCGCCTCCGATGTTGAGGCTGTCCAGATCGGGGCAAATGGCCTTCAATTCGCAGTAGATGTTCAGGCACTTCGACAGTTCGTTCCAGTAGTAGGCCGTGTCCTTGATGCCGGTATTGATGAAGAAGTGCAGCATCTTGAGCTTGAACTTCTTGTTTTTCTGGATCTTGGTTTTGTAGAAGTTGATGATGTCGTTGTAGCGGATGCCCAGGCGCGAGGTGTAGAATTCGAATTTGGGTTCTTCCTCGCTGGCGATCCGGATACCGATTTTGCATTTTTTGGTAATGGCATCGTCGTAGAGGTCGATCTCTTCCTTGTTGTCGATCACGGGGATCGTGTTTTCGAATCCGTCGTTGATCAACTGGGCGATGTTTTCGACGTATTGCGGGCGTTTGAAGCCGTTGCAGATGATATAGCGGTCCTTGTCGATCACGCCGCTGTCGTACAGGGCGTTGATGATGTGAATGTCGTAAGCGGATGAGGTTTCGAGGTGGATGTCGTTTTTCATCGCCTCTTCCAGCACGAACGAGAAGTGACTCGACTTGGTACAGTAGCAGTAGTTGTATGTCCCCTTGTAATCGACCTTCGCCATCGCTACGTTGAACATGCGCTTGGCCCGGTTGATCTGCTGGGAGATCTTCGGCAGGTAGGTTATCTTGAGCGGAGTGCCGTACTGCTTGATTAATTCCATCAGGGGAATGTCGTGGAAGTTCAATTCGTTGTCCTCGACGGTAAATTCATCCTGCGGGAAATCGAACGTCTGTTCGATCAGGTCGATGTACTTGTCTTTCATGGCTCGTTTGTGTTTTTTGCGGTATAATCCGAGCGAGCTACATTGTAAATTCCGGAGTAAAGTAGCTCGTGCGGATTGTTTTTTATTTTGGGATGCAAAGTAGGTAATTATTTTCGAGATCGGCAATGGTTTATCCGTATATTTTGAAAAAACAGGTGAATTTTTTCGTTTTTGTCCGATGAAAATTGTATTTTTGGGTCGAATTTTAATCGGGACAGAACGGTGTTGACTGGAATCATAACGAATTACCTGACCCAGCACAGGAGGCTGGTCGTGCCGCAACTGGGAACTTTTGTCGTGAAGGTTCCCGAAGGCGGTGTGGTCTTTTCGGAGTTGCTTAAGCGCGACGACGGCATCTTGCGCGGGTTGCTGGTGCAGCAGGGTGGAATGAACGATCTGGAGGCTGCCGGTGCGATCGACCGCTTCGTGTTTGAAGTGCGTCATGCCCTCGAGCATGAGGGGGCCTATGCAATCGAGGGCTTCGGTCGTCTGACCCTTTCACCGGGCGGTGCAATCGTCTTTCAGGCGGTTCTGGCTACGCCTGTAGCTGCTGCGGGACCTGTTGTCGGGGAATCGGCTCCGGAGGAAGGAAATAAAATTTCCTCGGCCGCAGCTCTTCATCCCGCTTCCGTCGCTGCGTCTGCGGAGTCCGTTGCACCCCGTGTGCGATCCCGTTCCGAAGCGAAGGCTTCTCCTGTAATCGACGGCGGTATTTCCGAACCTCGGATTTCCGTTTCTGCCAAGCGCAAACCCGCACCTTATGTAAAGGGATTGCAATACGGCAAACCGCTTAAAACCACCGAGGGATATACCTATGTGGGTTCCAAGCCCCGCCGGAGGATCGATAAATTTATGGTCATCGCCATCGTGGTCGCTGTGTTGGCCGTAGGCGTCATCGTTTACGGTTATCTACGCCGGGCGAAGATCGAGCGTCTGG
>CDZF01024208.1_pt1 | contig 11325 bp, 3 predicted proteins | sample 557591 | NCBI WGS metagenome assembly CDZF01 (sample SAMEA3182093, study PRJEB8094) | gut metagenome | biome: human; feature: gut; material: Stool; isolation source: human stools | place: Canada | collected 2012-02-04
GTATCGTGTCGGGCCAAAATTTTCTGGACAAGAATCCCGATGGACTGATAGAGGATACTATCAGATTACCAGTTAGTCCGGATAAGGAATAAACAGTCTGATCAAAACGTCAATAACCGAAAAACGAGAAAGCCTTGCAATGATACGATGCAAGGTTTTTTTCATTTTTGAGAACAAATGTCCCTCGATTGTACGAGAAGAAATTTTTCGGCCTAAGGATCGCTCAAACCTATGGGCTATCGTCTCGGAACCATAGACCACTCCGCTGGCGGATTCGAAAGTTCGTCTTGCGTAATTATACTGAGAAAATTGTTTTTTGCTCAACGGATATCGTGTTTTTTGCTCATGGGAACGAATAAATGAGCAGAATATCATTATATTTGTGAGCAGAATAATAAGTCGAGCTATGGCAAATGAAAGGTTAGAGATCATTCGGAAATATGTAAAGACACATCCGCAAAGTTCATCCACGGAGATTTTCGAAGGTACGGAACGTATGGCCGCATATGCGACCGTTCGCCGTGATTTGGTACGGCTTGTCGATGACGGCGATCTGATCGTTACGGGACGGGGTAAGGCAAGCCGTTATACGCTCTCTCCTGCCTACGAGTTGCTGAGTCCGGTCGATGTAGATGCCTACTTCGCTCAGGAAACAGATCAAAGACAGATCAAGGATAATTACAACTTCTCCTTGATGGATACGCTCTCCACCGTACCTTTGTTCAGCCGAACCGAAACGGAGTATCTCGACACCCTTCAGGCGGAGTTCGTCGCCAATGTGGCCCAGCTATCTGCCTCCCAGTACCGTAAGGAGATGGAGCGGCTGGGGATTGACCTTAGCTGGAAGTCCTCGCAGATCGAAGGCAACACCTATTCGTTGCTGGAAACCGAACGTCTGTTGCTGGAGAAAGAAACCGCCGCCGGCAAAAGCAAGGACGAAGCGGTGATGTTGCTCAACCACAAGGACGCACTCGATTTTATCCTCGACGATCCCGACTATATGCGGGTGCTGACCGTAGCGAAGATCGAGAATATACACTCCATACTGATCAAGGAACTGAATGTTGACCGCAATATCCGTGTACGGCGTGTGGGTATAACGGGTACGAATTACCGCCCGTTGGATAACGAGTTCCAGATACGGGAGGCTTTGAATGAAACATGCCGACTGGTCAACGGCCGGAAGACCGTTTTCGAGAAAGCATTGCTCCTGCTCCTGTTGATCTCTTATATCCAGCCGTTCAACGACGGCAATAAGCGCACGGCCCGTATCGTCAGCAATGCCGTGTTGATAGCGTCCGGATATTGTCCGCTGTCGTTCCGCACCGTGGACTCCATAGACTATAAGAAAGCCATGTTGCTGTTTTATGAACAGAACAGCATCGCAGCCTTCAAACGTATTTTTATCGAACAGTTCGCTTTCGCCGTGAAAACCTATTTCTAATTTCGGATACTTCCCGATTATCATAAATGCAGGGCCTAAGATCCGGCCCTGCATTTATCGTTTACGTTTTCATTTTTTTGACAGAGCTGTTTTCCCTTTCGCACGGTCTGTCCGGGCGCACGGTGTCTTCTTGCATCGCCTGTTTACGGTGCAAGTTCCAAATCCTGAAATCGGTTATGGATTTACCGGATTTCAGGCTCGGTCAAGTTCCTGAGGGACTGGGCTATTTGAGTTTGAACGTTTGCTCTGTATTTAACGGGAAGGTGTAATTCCTCGATCTCGGAACACAACTGTTGCAGTGTATCGTGATATGTCGCTTTCGCTCCGGGATCGGCGGCAAATGCGGCTTTCGCTGTCTCGTACTCCTGCCCGATCGCTTCGAGCCGGTCCAACTTACCGATCTCCTCCTGCAGAGCGTTATCTATTTTTTCCTGCACGTTACCCAGACCTTCATAACGGAGCTGTTCAAAACCGTTTCGCTTATAAAGCCTCCAAAAGTTCCGTACTAAATCTATTTTATCGCAGGTATCGCGTGCAGGATCGTTTATAAAACTCTCGAAATTATCGGCAGAGCCGAAAATCTGCTCCCAAAACGGTTCGCAGGCGATACTGTTGAAATCCGGACTTGTGAATACTGCACCCAAAAATACAAATCCGTCCAAATAGCTGCATGGGTATCTCTCGATCAGCTGCCTTACCTGTCCGCAAGCCCCGGCATCCAGCCTGATCTTCTGAGAAACTTCATCCACGTCAGCGATGCAAGAGTAGAGCAAATTTTTATATATCTTGAGTTCGGGGTTTCCAGTCGCAACATAGTCGTCAAGATATGATTTGCTCCACCCCAGCATTTCGTCCTTGGAGAAAATAAACTCGATGCTATGTTTTGCGTTAAGGCTGTCGAGTATAAGTTGTTGCGTTATGTAGGTATACCCGCCATCACGGAATTTCGAGTCTATGAACTGTTTGTATGCATCCACATTATCGTATCCGTAAGTCTGCAGAAGCTTATCGGTATGAGTTCTCGTTATCAATCTGGCAATATGGATATACGGATTTACATACGGGCTGATCCGAAACAGAATATCTACATATCTTTCGAAACGCTCTTTCGAGCCGTGGGAAAACAGTTCTTTGAAATCCAGGTAGTTCAACAGGTCTTGTATGACCCGGTCATCTTGCCAACCGGCAAGGATTCGCTCGACTTTGCTGCTGTCTGTCGCAGGGTCGAGCACCTCTTCCATCTGTTCGACACTCAGAATGCCGTGGACATAATTCTCGAAATATTTATGAAAAGAGAATTCATACCGGATCGACTTGTAATCTTCGGTGTCAAAAGAGGCGGAAGCAGGGAAAAGCATTTCGATTACAACCGACGATTGTGCTTTGCAGTCCTTGATTATTTGAAATACCGACGACGCCATATCGCGCCTCGTCAGATACTTTTTCTCATATAAGGCGTTCAGTTCCTGGGGGTACTTGTATTTGATCAGCGACACCAGAAAATACTCGCTGAAGATAACCTCGTTTTTAATTATAGAATAATCCCTGAGAAACAGATTCAAAAAGCGTTTCGCATCCCGCAGGGTGGGTATATATTGTTGAATCATATCCCGATTGCTCCGTAGCCATGCTTTACGGAATTCGCACGTCGGTTCGTCCCAAAAAAGAAGATCTTTCAGTTTTTGAGAAACATAATCCAGAATCTTTTCATAGGATCTTCGGGGCAAATAGACCTCCAACGTAAAAAACTTGTCGGAGAATTTACCCTCTTCATTATCGTATTTATACCCAAGCAGTCCCTGCAGGTGTTCCTTATCATAAGCGGAGATGAAAATGATATTACCGAACGAAGCGTTTTCATCGATCAGCTTAAAAACTTCTACGATCTCGACATCCAGCAAACGGTCGAAGTCTTCGATGAAAACCACGATCCGTCTGTTCAAACGGCTTATGCCCGCTTGCAGCCGTTCTTTCCTGTCCGCCCGGTCTGTCAGTTTATCGTAAACTCTGAACCATGAGGCGAAACCTCTCTTGTCGATGATATTCAAGGCGTCGAGATAATCTTCGAAAAGCGTGGAGAATTCGCCGTTATAGGCCTTCAGCCGTGAGCAGAGTTCCTTGAAAAAATCTTCCTGTATAAGTTCGGTTTTCTTGGAGTGGCGCGGGTTGAAATCCACGAGGATGAACCGGTCGTCTTGCATCTGCTCTTTGACCATATTCATATAAGAGGTCTTTCCGCTTCCCCACGGCGATATGATGCCTATGCTGTGCGAAATATCCGCAGGTAAGTTTTTGATTGTTTCACAGAGCTTGAGCACATCACGGCGATAGTCGAGCAGGTCGTCTTCGTGCGATGTAATCGGTACGTCGGGGATTATTGGCAAATAAGTCCTGTCCGGACTGGGATTTTCTTTAGGCTTATAAAACCGACATGCGAGGCAGAGCAGTGCGAAAAAAGCTGCCAATCCTGCGAGTATATCGCTGTAACCCATAAATCCGAACCAATTCGGTGCCGCAATATAGCCGTTTCCGTACCTGCTATCGAAATAAATGACGACGGCTGATAATATCAAAAGAATATGCGAATACGACGTCGTGTATCTCCTGCGGATACCCGTGATGATCGCGTACAAGATACATAAACCGATGATGGCAAACAGCGCATGGGTCAGGAGACCGGTCCGGATATAAAGATACCGGATGATATGATCGTTGAAGAAGGAGAGGAAATAGGGCTTCCAACAGAACCATGCGAAGAAGATGATGATAAAAAGGACAAACAGCCTCTTTTCAGGCAATTCATTGAGTAAAGTGCGAATTCTCATAACATAACCGGACGTTTGGATTACTTTATCAAAGATAAGCAATCATAACGTATTTTTCGAATCAGATGAAAAGATATTAATCTCGGCACAAGGGGCTGTCTAACAAGTCTTAGACAGCCCTTGTTTATTCGTACTGCTATTCGAGAACATTTCCGAATACGCAATTCTCAGAGGGTTAAAAAAACTTATTAGACAGCCCCTTATATTTTCATCTTTTTGCCCGGAATTTCATCATCCTTCTTATGCGGCGGGACGCCTCCGATTACGATACGTCCGCCGGAGGCATCGGCGATCTGCCGCAGGCGTGCGGGAATATGCTTGAGCGGGTCATCGCCGGCAGGTAGTTGCTGCTGCGACCCGTTTTTCTGCCGCGTGTCATTTTGCTGCGATGTCTCATTCTCCTTCTGCACCGCCTCCCCGTCTTGGTCATTACCGACGGGTTTAAGAGCGAGCTGGATGCGCCGGTCGAGTTGTTCCATCTCCTTTTTCAAAGCTGCAAGGTCGGCCTCCTTGCGCCATGTGCTGTCGATAATCTGTCGTAGCTGCGGCACGTCTTCATTCAGTCCGGCACTTTCTTTCCTGAACTTCTCCAGCGTTGGTTCAATCGTACCCAGCGCGTTCAGAGGATTGAGCGCCGCCGTGCGCGGGTCGCCCGCCAGGTTACCGTAATTATACTGATAGAGGTAATTTCCTTCTCCCCGCACGTAGAAGCGGTTGTGGATCGCCTCAAACCCCTCTTTCATGCCCTTTTCGCTCTTGACCACAATATCAAAACCGTAGATGGAACCGATGCGCTCCGGTTCTTCGCCGGTAACAATAGTTTTTGCGATATGGTTCAGTTGCTTGCCGATAAACTGCGGATCGCGGCTCTCCACGCCCTCCAACGTGATGCGGTTGCGGTACGAACCGTCCTCATTAAGTTCCACACGATTTTTGAAGGCTTCGAGGTCTTTTCCGATACGCCCGGTCAGATCGTCGAGTTCAGCGATCTTATGTAATGTCCTGTCCAGTTGGTAACGGCTGGAGGACTTGCCGCGCACAAACGCCTGCCGTTCGCTTTCCAGTCCTGCAATCTTCTTTTCGAGGCGGGCCTTCTCCAACAGATCGGTATTACCCGACAGTACGGCAACGTATTCCGAAAAGTTCATGCCGCTGCCTTCGTCCATGCCGCCCTCGTCGATGGTACGCACGCCCAGCCTGTTCTGTTTGAGCTGACGGATGAACAGTTGCTTGTTGTGCAACAGCCCGAACTTATAGGCGTCGAGCGACTTTTCCACGGCGTAGATGATAACGTCCACCGTATTGCCGGCGTAGAGTTTGGCTATCTCGTTGCCCTTGCGGATGCCGCGCCCTTCGCGCTGTTCCAAGTCCGATGGCCGCCACGGACTGTCGAGATGGTGGATCGTTATGCACCGCTGCTGGGCATTCACACCCGTGCCCAACATCTCGGTCGAACCGAACAACACACGGATACGCCCGGCGTTCATCTCTTCGATCATCTTCTCGCGGAGCTTTTGTTTGCTGGCCGCCTCCTGAATGAAACGTATCTCCGCCGCGGGGATACCGTAGTCTTCGGTCAGTTTACGTTTGATCTCGGTATACACATTCCACTCGTCTCCCGGTCTCCATGTACCCAGGTCGGAAAAGACGAACTGCGTACCCTTGTGTTGGTCGTATTTGCGGTAATAATGCGCGATCTGTGCGGCACAATGGCTCGCCTTGTTGTCCACATGGTCGCCGTAGCGCTCCGGATCGATCATACGCATATCGAGCGACATTTTGCGGGCGTAGTCCGTCGCGATGAGCATTTTGGCTTTCTCCTCGCTCTCCGTTAGGGGAGCCCGCCCCAGTACGGTGGCGTCGCCTGTCTTGGCGAAATACACCAGCTTGTCAATAAACGCCTGCTGATCGGGCGTGGGCGGGATATTGTGCAGAATCTCGTTTTTGCGGGGGCGGTCGATGCCGATGTCCTCGGCCGTGCGGTAATCGGTAATTTCCGCATAGAAAGCCGCCAGCTCCGGGACCTTGATAAAATAGCGGAAACGTTCCTTTTGCACGATCTGGTTCGTAACAGAAAACTCGTAATCAACGCTCTTTTGGGCGAACACGGCGGCCCAGGCGTCGAAAGTACGGATGTTCTGACTTTCGAGCGCTTTCGGACGCAGGTATTTGAACAGCAGGTATAGTTCCGTGAGCGAATTGGAGATAGTCGTCCCGGAGAGGAACGTCGCCCCCAGGTCGCGTCCCGTGCGCTGCTGTATGGTCCGGATGGCAAAGAGCATGTTGAGCGCCCGCTGGCTTCCGTCGGGGTTGCCGAGGCCCGCCACACGGTCGTGCCGCGTAGTGAACGTCAGGTTCTTGAATTTGTGCGATTCGTCCACATAGAGGTGGTCGATACCCATGCGCCGGAAGTCCACGGCATCATCCTTGCGGTGGTCAAGGGCGTATCGCACCTTTTGCAGCTTGGCTTCCAGATTGTGCTGGCGCTTGAGGCAGCCGGTCAGCATACGTCGCGATACGCTCTTGCCCTGCGCCTTGAGCAGCATAAGGTTCTGCATCACGCTGTCGAGTTCCGCCTGCAATATCTCCTGCTGAATTTCGGGCGACTGAGGGATCATGCCGAATTGCTCGTGCGAAAGGATCACCGCATCCCAATCGTTGTTCATAATTTGCCGGAATATCTGCTCCCGCTTCTTAGGCGTGAAGTCCTCGCGGCCGGAATAAAGCACGCGGGCCATCGGATAGGCCGTGCAGAAGGTCCTGGCTATCTCGTGGACATTGGCTTTCAGTCCCGCAATCATCGGTTTGTTTACCAGTCCGAGACGCTTTTTTTCATAGGCGCTGCAACACTTGATCAGGGTCTTGCCGCCGCCGACCTCTTGGTCTATGATGCCGCCGCCCAGCATCATGTCCATCCAGACAGCGTCCTTCTGGCTCGGATAGAGGTCGTCGATGCCCAGCGCCTTACGGTCGAGGCCCGGAAAAGTCAGGTGCGAGCCGTCGTACTTCGGCCGCACGAAACAGTTGAATTTGCGGTTGTAGGTATCAGCCAACCGCTCTTTGAATTCGGAAGACTGGTCTCGTAGCCAGTCCGAGAAACCGCTGCGGATCTCGTCGATCTTGGCGTTCGCCTGCTGTATCTTCTCCCCGTCGCGCACCTTAATCTTTTCTCCGTCCTTGTTATATCCCGTTTTAGTGATGTCCGGGATCGTATTGTGCAGGGCATGCTTCATCAGATGCAACCCGGTATAACGGCGGAACTCGCCTTCGACGGCATACTGATTCATGATTTTGATGTTGTACTGATCTTTGGCTGTGATGCCGTACTCGTCCAGATCGGTGATATAACCGATCTTGACCTCCGTATCGAAGAGCCACGAGGCGTAGCTGTCGTAGATGCCGGTGGGGATCCACCGCTCGCCGAAGTTAAAGTCCAAGTCGTCGAAGGCAATAGGCTTGGGCGTAGCTTCGCGCAGGGCCGCAAGGGTCTCCTTCGCTCCCTCGTGGTCGGGGTTATTGTCGAGAAAATGCTGCACGCGGTCGGCCTTTTCAATAACGTTACCTGCGATGACGCGCTCGCTGATCTCGTACTTCCCACTGTCGGGGTTGAAGTAGATACGTCCTTTAAGCTGTTCCAGTACCTCCTTTTCGCTCGCCCCGGTAATCTGTGCGATATATTCCACATTCACGTCCGCGTATCGGTTCAGACTGGACGCCAATGCTGCCCACACGTCATCCGTCCGTTCGGTTTCATTCGGGTTGAAAGCTACCGGATGATCGAAGATATCGGCTTTACCCGCAATACCGTCGGCATAGCGTTCCAGCGAAAGTATATTGTCGGCGCCGGGGTCCATCCTCAGTAGGTCGATGTTCTGAGGCTCGTTCAACCAGCCGAACCGCTCCACAAAGTTATCGTAAAGGCGGTTGAGCATCTCACGCAGTGCAGGGTGAGGTTTCAGCGTATCGGCTTCCACATTGTAAAGATGGTGGTAGGTGTCCCGGACTTCTATATAGAGCGACACTTTCACCCGTTGCTCTTCGGGCAGGTCGAGCGGATAGAACATCGGGCGCAAGGTTTTCAGGTCGTTTAGATACCCTACCCGGCCCTCTGTATCCACGATAAATGTCCCGTCACGGTAATGTTCCAGCCGTTCTCCCTTGAAAGGTCGGGGCGCGAGCGGATCTTCGGCAGGTTGCGCCTCTGTCGCAGCGGTCACTCCGGAGGCAGTTGGCCTTTGTGCCGGTTTCTTTTCGGCTGTCGGACGGGACGGAGTCGCCACGGTGTGCGCTTGTCCCGGAGCAACGATCCGTGTCGTTCCCTCTTGCGATTCCTTTTGTATGCGGTCCTGCATCAACCGTTCCCGCCAATCCAAAGGCCGGAGTTCTTCACCCCCTTCGAGGGTATGCCGGTCCGGACGGGCAGGCGGTTTCAGTTGCGGAAAGTCCGGGGAGCGCTGTTGGGGTCTCTTCGGTTTCGGACCCCGCTTTTTGGGGCGGTTAATCTGTTTACGTTCCTCTTCAGAGAAACCGAACAGGTCGTAGAGGGTAATTAGCGACTCGTTCTGCACATTCAGCACTGGCTCTGGGTTCGGCTCTGTGGGCGTGTCAAACGCATCGAACAATGTTCCGGCAAAGTCCTCCTGTGGGGAGTGCCGTACCGGTTTCGCTGCAATTGCCGCAGAGACGGTCTCTGCCGTGGGTGCGGGGGGCATCGCCTCTGCCGGACGTATCTCTTCCGTTTGCTTTAATTCTTGTATGGTTTGTGTTACGGGTTCCTTTTGCGGTAAAGGTGGGTGTTCTTTCATAAACTGCCTCTCCCGCTCCTCTTTCCAAGCGCCGAACTCCGCCCAGTCCTGCCCGGCAGGTAGCCACACTTCCTGCGTAGGCAAAGGGGGCAGATCATCCGCCGGCACGGGCGGCAGGGATTCATTCGGCATGACGGAATTTGCGGCCTGCACGGTCGTCTGCTTCTGTATTTCCACCGCTTCGACATCTTCTATGGGGATCATCTCTCCCGTCTCTGTATCCAATCGGTAGCCCTCGGAGGCGGCTTGCGTAACGGCAGACCGCTCTTCCATCCAGCGGTTAAGGTCACGCCACTCCTCTTCGGTGGCGTGCCAGAACGGATCTGGCTGCTCATCGAATATGACGGTTTCCAAAGATTCGCCGGCCTGGTAGCGGGCCGCCTTCTGCTGCAGGTCGGAGAGCACTTCCCCGAGTATCTCGCCGGCACGTCGCGGGCCGTTTCCGCCCGCTGCCCGGCGTACGGTGTCGGACGACGGCCCTTTTGCGTTCTGCGGAGCAGGAATATCCGGAAAGAGTGTCGTTTGTGCAGGAAAAAGTTCTGTGCTTTGCACCGGAGAAGCCGGTTCTGGGGAGAGTGTTGTTCGGTTTCTCGCCTCGGCCTCGTCCGGGAACCAATGGTCCTCTACGGCTTGCCAGAACGGATCGAGATCGGGAGGGTACGGCGGTTCATCGCCAGACATCCTTACTGCCGTTTTCGATGTCTGTATTACAGACGGCGCAACCTGCCGCGCCGTCTGTTGCGGCGTGGTTTGTTCGGACAACTCTACCTTTTGTTCCTGCCCAATGCCGGTGTGTCCCTGCACAGGACTTTCGGTTTCCGCCTGCCGTTCCCTGTGCTGACGCGGGGTAATCTCTGGGGCATGGCTTTCGTACAGCTCCCGGTTGAAATGCCGCTCCATATCTTCCGCGAGCATATCCGCCAGCGCACGGGCGATGCCTTCCACACCCCCAGCGTGGGTGAACTCCATCGCCGGTTTCCCGTAGGGATTCGTGCCCACTTTGGCCGAGGTCTGCACCACACGGTCGAGCGATTGGAAACTGTTATTTACCGTAATGCCGTTTGAGAGTGTGCGTGTCTCAATAAAGTTCCGCTGCCGCTCGGAGAGGGGTTTTGCCGCCGGATTTTTTTGTAGGATAATTAGGTCGCTGCCCACCTCTGTTCCGGCATGGTCAGCAAAGAGGTTGTTCGGCAACCGCACGGCTGCGACCAAATCGCACCGCTCCATCAGCCATTCCCGCACGGGTTTGTTGCGTTCCGAATCGGCCATACCCTGCGAAGTGATGAAGGCAACAAGGCCCCCGTCGCGTACCAAATCGACCGACTTCATAAAGAAGTAGTTGTGTATCGCCCATGCGCCTTGTCGGCGCACCGGATCGCGCGAGGAAGAGAAAGCCGGGTCGAACAGCCTCACATCCCCGAAAGGAATATTGCTCGTAATCAAGTCGAAATATCCCTCATAAGCGGGTTCTATGGTTTCGATGCCCTGTACCCGCACCGTATCACCGGGATGCAGGCGGCGCAGGATAAGTCCCGTCATCGGGTCTTTTTCGAAACAGGTGATCTCGGCATTATCTGCACAACGGCGGAGGGACTCCACGAAAGCGCCCGTTCCGGCGCTCGGTTCGAGTGCACGTACCGGAACAACTCCCGCATTATGGAGTATCCGCGTGACAGCATCCGTTACGGGTTCCGGTGTATAGAAGGCCGTCAGCACCGAAGTTTTGATGCCGTCCAGATAGCGTTTGTACTCACGCTCGCCGTTCGTGTTCTCTTTCAGCACGGCGTGCAACTCTTCGATCAGGGGCGTAAGTGCCGTTTTCTTTTTGTGCGGTAGAGGCTCCAATACCTCCTTGATGGCCCCGAAGCCGCTGTATGCCCGCAACACCTCCCGTTCTCCGGGCGTGGCCGTCCGCTGTTCTCTCTCCAGCGCGAAGGCCGTGCGAATTGCATCAATATTGCGGCGCAAGTGGTCGGTCTTATTGTATGCCATCGCCCAGCAGGATTTGAACGGTTCCCGTAAGTTCGGTGTAGAGCAGGTTGTACTGCGGCGTAGCGGCGAAGACATCCGTAAGCCGGTAGCTTCGGGCAACCTCTCCGGCCTGCGGTAAGAGGATAAGGGCGGCCTCGCGGGCATCCTCTTCGGGGATGATGTCTGCAAATTCGTTCCGGATGATGTTTACGAGGGTGTCGTATAGCGAGAAATGGAGTCCCCAGTAGAGTACGGCGTCGGCCTCTTCCGCCGCTTCGAT
>CDZF01048276.1_pt1 | contig 11235 bp, 10 predicted proteins | sample 557591 | NCBI WGS metagenome assembly CDZF01 (sample SAMEA3182093, study PRJEB8094) | gut metagenome | biome: human; feature: gut; material: Stool; isolation source: human stools | place: Canada | collected 2012-02-04
TTGGTAAGGATGAGGTCGGCGGTTCGAATCCGCCCAGCAGCTCCAGAAAACACCTGAAATCTTCGGATTTCGGGTGTTTTTTGTTGCAAATTTGCACTTTTTCGTGTGGGTCAAAATGTGGGTCAGACGGTTGACCCACACCGTGACCCACACGGGGAAAGGGTTAAAGAGTGCCGGATGGGAAGGCTGCGCTTCCTGTCCGGCCTTTTTCTCTGCCTTACATGACCTGTGCCATAAAGCTGCCCATCGTTTGAGCGGCTTCGTCCTGCTTCTGCCGTGTGGCGTGGGTGTAGGTGCGGAGGGTGAACCCGGCATCGTAGTGGCCCAGCATGGAGGACACGGTTTTTACATCCACGCCGTTCTGAAGGGCTGTGGTGGCGAAGGTGTGCCGCAGATCATGGAAGCGGATGTGAGGCAGTCCTGCGTCCTTTAGGATCTTCTTATGGAGGTTGACCACCGAATCTGGGTGATACATTTCCCCGGTAATGGGAGAGGGAAACAGGTAAGGACTGTTCGGATGCTTGTCGTGCTCCTGGATCAGCAGGTCCACCGCTGTCTGCGGGATGGACACCAGCCTCACTGAATTTTCTGTCTTAGGTCGAGTTAATTCCAGGGAGCCATCCGGGTTGCGGACATACTGTTTGCTGACCGAGATGGTTCTGTTCTGAATGTCCACATCGTCCCAGCGTAGAGCCACCAGCTCTCCCTTCCGCAATCCGCTGACCAATTCCAGATAGAACATGGGGAGCAGGTCTCGGGCCTTGGCTGCCTCCAGATAGGCATGCATATCTTCAGAGGGAAGAATCTGCATCTCGATTTTCCGAGGCTTTGGAGCGACGCAATCTTCAGTGGGGTTTCTTGGGATGAGCCGTTCCTTGACCGCCCGTTCCAGGGCTGCGTGGAGCATGAGATGGACGCTGCGGACGGTGGTGGTACTCAGTCCCTTTGCTTCTCCTTTTCCAACATGTATTCTGCCGTCCTCCAATAACTCCTTGTAGAGCTTTTGCAGGTGCCGGGTGGTCAGCTTCTTTAGTTTGATACTGCCAATCCGGGGAATAGTGTAGCGCTCGATGATGAGTTCATACCGATTTGCTGTGGCGGTGCGAACGTTGGGCTTGGCGTAGAGCTCGTACCAGGTGCGCAGCCATGTGGCTACGGTGTATTCTTCAGTGCGGCTCACATCCAGCTCTTGGCACTCATCCAGCGCCTTTTTCAGCTTTTCCTTGACCTCCGCCTGGGTCTTGCCCAGCACATTCTTGATGATCCGCTTGCCAGTCTTGGCATCATACCCGGCGGTGTACCGGCCCTCCCAGCGGCCATCCTTCCGTTTTCTGATGCTGCCTTCTCCGTTAGCTCGTTTCTTTGCCATGAGGTGTCACCTCCAGTTCTTTTGCAATGCTCCAGGCCAGCTTAAAGCCTGCAATAAAGCTGACCAGAGAGGTTTTCTCCCGCAGCAGATTTTGCGCATCCACCAGCTGCATCAGCTTCCGCCGTTCCGGCTGCCCAAGGTTGTCCCGCACTTCCTGACGGGCTTGCTCAATTTCCTCTTCCAACTCGGTGAAATCCGGCACCTGGAAAAATCGCTGATGTAGGGCAGCCATGTAGTGATACATTGCGTGTCACCTCCTTTGCAGCAACACACAATACCAGCTTTCCCGATGGATAGCCATAGGGAATGGGCGGAGTTATCAGAACAGTAACAATTGCCTGGCAGAAGGTTCTGCGGATATCTTTGTTAACGGCGTACTATTTTCTCCGCCCTTATTCTTTGATTTGCGATGTAGTTTTTAATACGCTTAGGGCTCCGCACTTGAGCGTGCAGAGCCCCAGCGTCACATCATCTGCTGTCCCTGATCGTGGTCATCTTCCTTATGCCCCAGGGCAATCTTTTTTCTCTGTTCTTTTGCCAGTGCTTTTCGGTCTCCGCGGCCATGCCTGGTGGTAGCATCCAGGACATAGTCATCCTTACTTCCCTCCAGCCTGGAGAGCAGCCGAAGTACCTCATCCGTTATGTCAGCGTCTGCCACATCAGGATGCACACCGGCACTGCCGCCGCCGCTGAACTCATGACAATGAAGGGGATCCATCTGCGGAGCGAGGCAATTGCCGCCTGGGTATCCTTCTGAAAGGTTGTCCGGATCTCGGAGAGCTCCCTGGTAAACTCGTCTCTCTGCCTCCCATTCCGTTTGTGCTCCCCCCTCATTTCGGAGAGAATCTCTCCCATCGCCCGATGGGTTTTCTGATTGAGGGCCTGTATCTGCTCCAGCCACTGATGGAGCTGTTCCGCCGTAGCCAGCGGCTCCAGGCTCTCTTTTGTGGCCAGAGCTGCCATGGATGTCTGAATCGTTTTCTGGAGCGCCAAGGTCTGCCGCAGATCCTCCTCCAGCCGCTCCACGGTCTGTACTGGCATAGTGTACAGCACATTGGGCTTCTGGTCCGTCAGAGCAGGCGGTGCTGCCTTCTGTTTGAGTGCGGTTAAGGCGCTGTTTTGCTGCCTGGTTTCGTATTCCAAACTCATGCTCCATATTCTCCTTTCTGAACTTTAGTTCGTGCAGCTTATCGTCTCTGCACTTCATTCCGGTAGGTGTGGTGTAGGTGATGTGCTTTCGATGTTCCTCCCAGCGCACCTGGTAACCCCGCTGGTTCATCTCCTGTATGAACGCCTCCCGGCTGCCAGCTCGCCGCATGGCCGCCTCCACCGTGGTGATAAGCTGAAACTTCCAGCTCTCTCCCCGCATAGCGGCCCGATATTCCCCTGCACTCAGGCCAGAGGTCCGGTGATCCTGCCGGTATGGCTTCAAGATTGACAAGCCGTGTTCTATACAGATCTGGTCGCTGACCTTCCGCATCTGCTCCAGCGTTCTGGGAGTGAAATGGAGCTTCTTCCCGGTATCCGGATGGACGGAGTTGACCACCAGATGGGAGTGAAGGTGCTCCCGGTCCACATGAGTTGCCACCAGGACCTCACAGCCGGGGAAGAATCGCTCCGCCAATTCCAGCCCGATCTCATGGGCCTGGGCGGGAGTGAGCTCTTCTTCTGGGGAGAAAGACTGGGTGTACTGGTAGAAGAAGGTGCCGGTGTCTTTTCCGTAGAGGCGTTTGGTGGCCATGAAGCTCTGCATGGCCACATCTGCCACGCAGTTGACCCCCGTCAGGTAGCGGTTGCCCTTCTCGTCCATGGTTTTCTTTGGCTGGGATACATACTGGATCACCCGTCCCATGCTCCCAGCCGTCTGCTTGCGTTCCTTGATGAAGCTACAGGTCGCCGTGATGGATCACCGGACCTTTCTCCGTCAGTGTGCTGACCGCCTCATAGGTCCTTCCCAGAGCCGCGGTAAGCTCCTGCAGATAGACAGTCTGCACTCGCCCCTGATGGGCCAGGGCAGTCAGCTGGTTCAGGTTTTTGCCCCAGGTACGCAGTTCCGAGAGGATCGGCTTGAGCTCCTCCATCACATAGATGGGATGATGCAGGGCCGCATCCAGCAGATACTCCTGCTGGCTTATCCCGGAGCGCTTGACCTTTGCGCTGACCTGCCTCCTCTCGGCTGGGGTTACCCGGAAGGCGATTACCTGGTTTCTGGTTCTCGCTGCCATACTTGCTCACCTCCGCATAAAAATTTGGTATGCTGCCGCTCCCTGTCCGGGAACGACAACATACCAAAGATTTTTGTGGATAGCCAGGGCAAACGGGCAGAGTTAAGAGAAAGTTATCAATTACGGTGCTTGGGTGTAGCCCTTATTTTGTTTTCTGTGGCGCAGGTATTGCCGTGCGGAGAAGAGGCGCAACTGCGGTCAGCAGAAAGTGGGTGCGGGCTTCTGCCCGCAAAAAGGCGTTTGGCAGCCGCTTGCGGCAAGCCAAATGCTCTGCTTGCCCCACCCAAGGGTGGGTAAAATCGTCTCCCCACCACTGTCGGTCTCTATCCGCACTGCGGGGAGATGTGGTATGGTTTTTCCCGCACTTTTTTCGACCGTCCATTTCTCCCTCATCGGCGGGGCAAATCGCTCCGGGCTTGGGGCACAAACCGGTCGCGGATGGGAACCAGGGCAACGGGCCAGCGCCGGGCACACGGCCCCCACACGCCCCTGTTCCGCTCCGCCGGGGTTACGGATGCCATCCTGTCTCCAGGGAGGCACACAGGAGCGCACAGGGGGAAGTAGGAGACGCATCGGTGTTTCCGATAGCAGAGGAGCAGAGCCGTTTTCTTTGTATTGCATATCAAAATCTGACCGGACAGGGCGTTTCTGGCAAACGGTTCCGCCTACAGAATTTACCGCAGATATTTGTCTGCTCCCCCGGAAAAATTCCTTTGGAATTTTTAAAATTACCGGTATAATGGACATACAATTGGGGAGGAGGGAGACAGATGCCGGACACCACAAGCGAACTGTTTCACAGACTGAAAAGCCGGGAGAGCGGAAGGAAACTCCTGAATCAGGAGGAGACGGTCTCCACCTGTTCACAGGTGCTGCTGGAACTGCTGGAGAAAGCGGGCCTGAGCGCCCCGGAGTGGATGACTGCGGCTGATGTGAGCAAATCCTACGGCTATCAGATCTTGCGGGGGGAACGGGTTCCGGGGCGGGATATCCTGCTGCGCACCGCCCTGGCCCTGGGCCTGTCGCTGAAGGAGACCCAGCGCCTTCTGGCGGTGGGTGGATGCGGGGCACTCTATCCCCGCGTGCGCCGGGACGCCGCCGTGATCTTCGCGCTGAACCAGAAGATGAGCCTGCTGCAGGCGGAGGAGCTGCTCTCCTCCCTGCCGGAGCGGAGCCTCTATGCCGGGGAGCACTGACATGGGAGAGCGGGAACAGTTTTTGAAAGAGTACCAGGAGCAGGTGCTGGACACCCTGACTCTGCCCCCGGAGTGGAGTGTGCGGTACACGGTCCAGTCCTGTCTGAAGGATGGGGAGCGGCAGGGGTATCTGCTTCGGGATCAGGCTGGCCGGCAGGCGGTGCTGAAGACACAGCCGGCGGGGCGGGAGGACACCCTGCGCCAGGAGTATGACCTGCTGCGGGAGCTCCATCACCGCCAGATTCCTCGCCCACTGGACTATCTGGAGTGGGAGGGGAGGGAGTACCTGGTCCGGGAATATGTAGAAGGAATTAGCCTGGCGGAGTGGGTGGACACCCGGGGGCCGCGTCCTCCCAGGCAGGTGCGGGAGACGGCGTTGTCCCTGTGCCGGGTGCTGGAGGATCTCCACAGCCAGGAACCGCCGGTGATCTGTCGGGACGTGAAGCCCCAGAATGTGATCCGGGACGAGACGGGCCGCTGTCATCTCATTGACCTGGGAACGGCCCGCCGCTACCGGGCGGAGCGGCGGGAGGACACGGTGTTCCTGGGCACCCAGGCTACCGCGCCGCCGGAGCAGTTCGGATACCAGCAGACGGACCAGCGCTCCGATGTGTACAGCCTGGGGATGCTGATGCGCTTTTTGCTCACCGGCGGCTATGATCCCCTGCCCCGGCTGCCGGGGCGGGGCACACTTGCCCGGATCATCCGTCGGTGTACGGCCTTTGATCCCCAGGATCGCTACCCCTCGGCCCAGGCCGTGTCCCGGGCGCTGCAGGGCCGCTGGCGGCGACGGACGGCCGGAGTGGCCGTTTGCGGCGTGTGTGCGGCGCTGCTGTTCCTTCTGTTGGGGCCCTCCGCCCATGAGGATGAAGTGCAGGTCTCCTCTCCCCTGCTGGAAGCGGCCCTGTGCCAGGAGCTGGGGCTGGAAGCCGGGGAGCCCATCCCGGCGGAGCGGCTGGGGGAGGTGGAGCAGCTGCTGGTGTGCGGCCAGCAGCGGATGAGCACCCTTCAGGAGCACGAGGCCCATGCGGAAGAAGCCCACGACTTCTATGTGGTGCAGACGCCCCACGGGGACATCGGCGATGAGGATCTGGAGCTGTTGGCGCGATGCAGCGGCCTGCGGGTGCTGATTTTGGACTACCAACAGATCTCCGATCTGTCTCCCTTGGCGGAACTGCCCCTGGAATATCTCAGCCTGACAGGAAACCAGGTGTCCGATCTCAGCCCGCTGGCTGGTCTGACGAAGCTGCAGGTACTGAATCTGGGCGAGAATCCGGTGCGGACAGCGGAGGGGGTGGCCCAGCTGCCGATGCTTCGGGAGGTAATACTGGAGGCTACCGGTGTCACCTCCGTGGCGGCCTTTGCCGGTAGCGACATCCAGTATTTGAACGTGCGCACCACCTGGGTGACGGACTACACGCCCCTGGAGACGTGCCCCAGCCTCACCCGGCTGGTCACCGGCAGTATGCCGGAGGGGGCCGCGGAGACCCTGGCGGGGCTGACGGGGCTGGAGGAACTGCGGCTGTACTCCACCGATGGGCTGGATCTGTCTCTTTTTCAGGCGCTTCAGCGCCTCCGGGAGGTGGACTTCTCCGGCAGCGCCGTCTCCCACCTGGAGGCTTTGACAACACTTTCCTCTCTGCAGTATGTCAATCTGACGGAGACCGGGACGCGGGACCTGGCGTTCGCCGCATCCATTCCGGCCTTGACGGAGCTGGATCTGCGGGATAACCATCTCACTGACCTGACGCCCCTGCTGGATTGCCCCTGGCTTACGCGGCTGGTGCTCAGCTCCCGCCACCAGGGGCTGGCCCGGGAGCAGCTGGCCCAGGCGCCCTTTGAGATCGTGTATCAGGGATAAGTGCGCAGCCTGCACACCACTTTTGACCTCCTGTATGGTATGCTGAAGGCAAACCGGCGAAAGCCGAATTGCAAGGAGGTCAACAGCATGAACAGAAGGAAATGGATCGCCCTCTGCCTGGCGGGGTGCCTGCTGCTGGCGCTGAGCGCCTGCGGAAATCCGGGAGCGGACGCGGAGAACTCCGGCGGAACGGAGGAGCCCACTCAGACCGAGGAACCTGCCCAGGCCGAGGAGCCCACCCAGCAGGAGACGCTGGTGGAGTATGCCGTGGAGGGACTTGGCACCTTTACGCTGCCCGAGGGCTTCACCCAGGAGGCGGGAGAGATCGCCGAGCCTCTGCCCACCACCTACGCCACCTTTGAGAAGGACGGCTATTACATCCAGGCCAACCGCTTTGGCACGGATGCCTATGAGATGGCGGGGGTGCCCCTGCCCGCCGACCTGGAGGACTACTCCACCCGCAGCGGCGTCCAGGACTCCGTACCGGAGGGGACGGTGTTCGACTATGACGACTACGGCAATTACGCCGCCCAGTTCATCCAGGAGGACGGTCAGCTGTGCTACTATGTGCTGCTCCAGGGGGAGGAGTCCTTTGGCAGTATCTACCTCACCGCCCCGAAGGATCAGTTTGACGCGGACACGGTCGCCCAGTGGTTGAGCGGCTCAGTGCTGGAGTGAGGCTATGAAAAAAAGAGTTCTGGCGCTTGCGCTGCTGGTCGCCGTGCTGACGGGCTGCGCGGGGCAGGACGCCTCATCCCCGGTGACAGGCGGCGCGGCATGGAGTTTCCCGGAGGGACCCGCTCCGGCTGAGGAGTACGAACGCTTTTTCTGGTATGGCTTCGGGGAGGAGAACCCTGATCGCGACCCCAGCGCCGCGGCGACAGAGAAGGAGATGGCTGACATGCTGGCCGCTGTCATCGAGGCGGCCGGCGGGGACGTGGAGGGCTGGCGGGAGCTGACTGCCCACGCCTCGGACGAGGGGATCTATCGCGACTACTGCGCGATGTTTCTACTCTACGCCGCCGAGCACATGGACGCCACGGAGTTTACGATGGGCTTCGCGCCCTATCTCCTGGGCGGTCGGACGGATGAGAACTGGGACGCCTTCGGTACGGACATCCGGGGCGGTTACCGGCTCTTTGAAGAGTTCGGTGAAAACTGGGATCGCGTCTGCGTCTCGGTGTCCAGCCAGATGGAGGACGGGCAGGAGATGAATTACCTGAACGCCAGCCAGAACTTCGTTGTCAGCCGCCTGTCGCTCATCACCGGCGAGCCGCTACTGGACTTTGACTACGGGACTTTCACCATGCATCTCACGGAGCCCCTGACCTATGAGGACGCCGCCGTGGCCGCAGTGCGGCTGTTTGAGAGCCTGCCCGAGACTGCCGAACGCTTCCCGGAGGATCAGGCGGTCACTGCCCGGGCGGAGGAGCTGCTCCAGTCTGGCCGGGACCGGCGGGACGCCATTTTGGCCTCTGAGACCGCCATTGCGAAAGGCGACACATTTGTGCCCGGTGAGACCTATACCGGTACAGCCTACTATGTCTCCAACAGCGGGGACGATGCCAATGACGGTCTCAGCCCGGAGACCGCCTGGGCGACCATCGACCGCCTGAATGCCCAGCCGCTGCAATACGGCGATGCAGTGTTCTTTGAGCGGGGCGGCGTCTGGCGGGCGGCGCAGGTATACACTAAGCCAGGCGTCACCTACTCCGCCTACGGTGAGGGAGACAAACCGGGGCTGTACGGCTCCGTGGAAAACGGCGGCGGCGCGGAGAAGTGGACGCTCTGGCACGAGGGCGAGGACGGCAGCAAGATCTGGGTCTACGACCGCCCCATGCTGGACTGCGGCTCCATCGCACTGACCGACACGCTCGGGGCTGTAAAAGTCCAGGGCTTCTGGAACGGGGAGTGCTTCCAGCCGGTGAGCGAGCTGTGGAGCACTGACCGGACGGAGGAGGCGATGGCGGAGCAGGCCGCAATGCCGGAATTTGACCCGGCGGAGCAACTGACCGAAAATCTCACCTTCTTCTGCGAGGCCGGCAGCGGCCTCCCTGACTCGCTGCCCATCTACCTGAGCGGCTGGGTGGATACCGGGGAGCGGGAGCAGTACTGCCTGACTGCCGATGGGCCGCTGTATCTGCGCTGCGACGGGGGCAACCCCGGCGAGCTATACCCGGACATGGAGTTTCTCTCCCCCTACGCGCCCTTCGACGGTGTGGCGGACGACGTGGTGATCGACAATCTCGCCGTACTCTACACGGGGCGGAACATTCTCTCCGTCTCGCCGGAGTGTGAGGGCGTCTTGGTGCAGAACTGCGAGCTGGGCTGGGGCGGCGGCTGTGCCGCGTCGTATGCGCTGGACACCATCACCGGCTACGCCGCGGGCGTGCAGCGCAACGGCGGCGTGGGCGGGGCCAGCTCCAGCCGCAACACCTTCCGCAACAACTACGTCCATGAGACCTATCAGGAAGGGCTGGGACTGGAGACCGCCATCGAGTTCAGCGGCCAGGTCTTTGATGTGACGGATGTGACCATCGAGGGCAATGTGTTCTACCACTGCGGCTCGGCGCTCATCTATTTCAACTGGGACGAGGAGGCGAATCCCGACCACCAGTTCAGGCGCGTCAGCTTCCGCGGCAACTACGTCATGTATACGACGATGAGCGACTGGGTCGACACCGGCGAGGACGTTCACGGCTTCACCACTGGCGCGTTCACGATCGACGGCGGGCCGAATATGCAGGACGGCACCGTGGAGGTTCGGGACAACGTGTTCTTCGCCGCCCGGGAGTGCCTGGTGTATATCAGAACCTATGTGCCGGAATACCTGCCGGACTTTGAGGGCAATATCTACGCGCAGTTTTCCGACGGTGTGTTCCTCTCCAGCGTCTCCGCCCCCAACTATTGGAGCGCCAACGCCGCCGAAGGCGTCCGCAAAACGCTGTTCGATGAGAGCGGAGAGGTTCTGAGCCTCTCTCGGAGCCGGTGGGGTGAGGCGGACTGGTAACAGTCCGGTTGCGCCGGAGGAGCAATGGCTGGCTCGCGGCGGCCTTTGCCCCACGCGCTGACCCACACGTGGAAACGAGCGGACGGAGACAATGGACACAAGAGTTCCGGAAAGGATGGCACCCCGGAGCGAAGAGGGTGCAAAAGGGTCTGAAAGCAGCAAACCCTATCCTCCCAATCAGTTGGTAAGGATGAGGTCGGCGGTTCAAATCCGCCCAGCAGCTCCAGAAAACACCTGAAATCTTCGGATTTCGGGCGTTTTCTGTTGCAGATTTGCACTTTTCTGTGTAGGCCGATCAGTAGAACTGGATGCCCTGCTACGGTTTATATTAGGTAAATGCAGTTGCATTCAGCTTAGTTTTCCTATATCCGGATATGTGCATTCAAATTATCAATGGGCTGACAGTCACCCTGCAAGTGTCAACTTTAGTTGGTTCATTGCATTCATATCGCAGGTGAAAGGGGCGGGCGGGATATGGTTATCGATCTTAAAGGCATGATAGCCGGTGCTTTGCTGGAACGATACGGAGAAACGCCTCTTGCAAAAATAGCCATATCAGGTATGCAAAAAGGTCCGGCGTATCACGCCGGACCTTTTTGCATCATTTTTTGGATAAAAAACATCTGATCTATGATATCTATTTGGATCGCCCTATCAGGAATCCTTTCCGCCTCGCCGTCTTCGCACCATGTTATTGATGAGAATATTACATAGATGCGTTCTGCTGCCGCTGCCTCAATTAAAAGCACTCCGATTTCATTCTTCTGTGGGTTGGCCGTATTGCAAATCAAACAGACGGTCCTATTCATGGCCTTAACGGCATTTTCCCGCAAAGCCATGTACCTATGAGGCTTCTGCTGCCAACACAGCTCCTTTTTGAGCATTCCGGTGAATTCAAGCGCAGGTGGAGATCCCTTTGGAGGACAGCGCCTGCAGCAGAGAGTTTCCCGCTTTACCACCGGCTTCGGTTATCAAAACCATATTTGCAATGCCTCCGCAGAGAATACTATGTTGCATTTGCTTGTTTTTATGGTTCAGATGGTCTGATTGCCGGTGGACCAGACGTGATTCCTGTTTGCTGCCGCAGCCGTATTCTGGGCCATGACGCCCACCAGCGGATGGGGCGTATAGAGTTCCTCCAGATAAGCGCACTCCTCTGCCGTCAGGGTAAGATCCACCGCTTTGGCCGCCCCTTCGATGTGGGAGAGTTTGGTGGCTCCCACTATCGGGGCTGTGACGTTCGTCAGCAGCCATGCCAGGGAAATTTCCGTCATGGACACGCCCCGGCGGTCGGCCAGCTCCGCCACCCGGGCCAGAATGGGGGCATCCAGATCCTGTGCTGCGCCGTACTTCAGCTGGGCGTAGCTGTCCTCCCGGAGCCGCTTGGAGGTCTCCCCGGGATGCTTGGACAGTCTTCCGCCTGCCAAAGCACTGTAGGGGGTCATGGCAATGTTCTCTTCCCGGCAGTAGGGTGCCATCTCCCGCTCCTCCTCCCGGAAGATCAGGTTGTAGTGCCCCTGGACAGAGACGAATTTGGCAAAGCCCTCCCGCTCTGCCAGGGCGTTTGCCTTGCA
>CDZF01030205.1_pt1 | contig 11192 bp, 9 predicted proteins | sample 557591 | NCBI WGS metagenome assembly CDZF01 (sample SAMEA3182093, study PRJEB8094) | gut metagenome | biome: human; feature: gut; material: Stool; isolation source: human stools | place: Canada | collected 2012-02-04
AAGCTCCCCCCACTAATACGGCAAAATGGGCCTTTCTTTGCAGGTGAGAGGTTAATATTTCACTTTTTTTCACGAAAAATTTACGATTATGGGGAAATATGGGTTCGTTTTACCTAAATGCTGGGGTATCTTTACAGTAAAATGGCAGAAAAAAGGAGCCCCCGAAGGGGCTCCCGAAAGAGGGGGACACGCGTTATTTTTTGCGGGAAAGGATGGACATGCCAAGGGCAGCGACAGCCATGAGAGCGGCCGCGGCGGCGACCATGTCATTGGCGCCGGTGGAGGGGTTCTTCTGGTCATCGGTCTTGGGGGTCTCCTCGGTGGAGGGGACGATGATGGTGATGGTGCCGTCGGTGGGAGGGGTGGCTCCCTTATCAACTACTGCGCCGTTGGAGTTGATGGTTTTACCTTCGGGGAGATAATCTTTGACGGAATCGGTATTACCGGTGAAGGTGCCACCAGTAATGCTGAATTCGGTCTTTGCGGCTTCGGGGCTAGTATTTGCGGTGATCTTAAATTCGCCGCTAATGCCAGTGCCATTGGCAGCAATGGTAACTTTCTCTTCTTCTTTAGAGCCTTCAATATCTTTCTGGAGCAGACCATTTGGGCAGTTCATGGCACTCACACCCATAAAGATAACATTAGTTGCTTTGGAAACTACAGCAGCTGCTTTTTCGGTCAAACCGGTAAAGCTGGTGTCCTTAATTGTTATAGTCGGAGGAATAGACAAGGTACCCTCATTATATGCCTTAATACCGCGGGTTCCGGTAAAGCTACTATTATTGACATCAGTGATGCCGCCATAATTCCAAAGACTATATCCAGCAGTGTTGCTAAATGTACAGTTGTTGAATATGGTTTTACCATACTGGTTATTGCACACACCACTGGGGAAGGTGCAGTTGGTATAGGTGACTGTATTCTCCGCGGCGCCCGTGTTCCGTAAGCAGCAAGTAAAGAATTTTGTTGCATGACCCAGGTCGCCTACCCATACGCCATTCGGATGGGACAGGGTAAGATTCTCGAAGCTTACATCTATATCATACTTTTGGTCCGCAAGTATCGATTTGGCGTTGTTGATAACGATTTCCGCATCAGTAACGCCCTGGCCAGCAACAAACTTGACCTCCTTAACATTGGAAAGTCCGGCTTTCACCACCTGTATCCAACTATCGGTTGATGTAACGGTGACTTTACCAAGTATTGTATAGGTAATAACGCCGTTCTCATCGGGAGTGGCAGCCGCAATGGCAGCTTCAAGGGTAGCGTATTCAGCATTGCCAACTTTAACCAAATTGGGATCTGCCGCCAGGGCGGTGGTGGGCAGCAGGACGGCTGCCATGAGCAGCGCCAGTGCCAGGCTTAAAAACTTCTTCATAAAACATAGACCTCTCTTCTTTTTATTTTTCCCGCAGGTGGGGTTGTGTTTGCTGGCGCAAACACAAAATATCCACATGTGGATATGATTGGTATAAACAGGTTACCACTTTTGGGCAGGGTGTGTCAACTATTTGGGAGAATTTTGGAGGAACACACAAAATGGAAGAGTTTAATTTAGCAAAAAATGCTCAGATTTTTGCCATCGCAGAAGATCTTATACAATGGCATTAAACAGGACGGCTACTGCAAACTGCACCAGCATATAGACAGCGAGGACTGCAACGCCCTTTGTAAAAAGGAATTTCTTGTCGATCTCCTCCCTGCCGAGAATATAGGCCGCCGCCACAGAACCGGATGGGAAAAGAAATGCGACCGAGGCACAGGTGCTGATGACCGTAAGGGTTACCGTTGGGTCAATCTTTATCCCCTGTTCCATCATTCCACAAACAATTGGGACAATAATCGGTGTCATTCCCATGGTAAGCACATTACCGTTTACCACCTGTGTAACAACGGTGATGAATAGTACACAGATCAGCAGCAGCATAATGGTGCTTTGCCCGCCGAAGATAGGGGCAAACACAGAAACAAGCCAGCTATTGATGCCAAGGGAGGCATCCGTGCATGCCCTTCCCAGCATTGTCATTGCACCAATAAGCGCAACCATGGGCCATATAGATGCATCCCGGAGGAGCGCCGGAGCGTTCATAATGGGCTTACCGTTTTTGCTGATTATATTAAACACCGCAAGCGGAACAGCCCAAATCAGGCTGGTATCCAACGATTTGATGAATGTATAGCCCGGAAAGCTCTTTGGCAGCAGATAGATAAGAAACAGGTACGCCATACAGAATACAAATGATCCTATTCCGATCTTCATCTCAAAGCTGAAGGTATCTGGGGTTTTATTGAACTGCTCTATCTGGTCCGATTTAATATCCTTTAATCTGCTGATATCGACTTTGAAGAGGTACTTCATGCAAAGAACAAGCACTGCAAACAGGCTTACCCATGTGACGATCTGAATCACCATATAGAGCCATCTGTTGAATTGATAGCCGTATGGCTCCAGCATGGAATCAAAGAAGCCGACAACAACCAGGATAAGCCCCTGAAACGGGATCAGATATTTCCCATAGGAGGAGGTGTACATATACAGCAGGCCGAACTTCATGAACTGGTCATCCTTCTTGTAGCCGCACACCTTCGCAATACTTTCGAAAAGCCCGAATGCCAGCAGGAAAAAGGCTGCACCATTGACCACTGTCGAGACTAAAAAGCCGGCCAGCATAAGCATAAACATAAAGATGCCCGGTCTTCCCCTTGTGATTTTAAGCGAAAGAAGCTTCTTTGCGAAAACATCCATGGCACCGGTCTGCCTTAAATACACGCAAAGCGCCCCGGCAAAAATAAGCTGAAAGGTCACTCCGGAGCCGATCCAGCCGCTGATCAATTCGCTTGCCTTGTAATAGCCATGCAGGACGAATGCCAAAAGCGCAAGCAGTGAACTGGAGAACAGGTCACAGCCCACACATGTCATAAAAATAAGGCCGATAAATACACCGAGAATCTTTATCCCCATCTGTGACATACCGCCAAAGGTGGGACAAACCAAACCGAAAAAGTACATAAACGCAATACCGATCAGGGTTTTAATGTATATTGCACCCTTCCCTTTCGTCACAGTACCCATATATTCCTCCATTCTCCTACCGCACAGCTGACGGCTGCATATGTGTCTGCTGCGATGACTTGCTCCATGATATATGCGGCCAGGGAAACACCGCTAATCGCAGCCATATCATGCGTCATACCCCCAGGCGCTTGCAGCACTGCAAGAGCATATTACAGTCATCGCCTCATTGTTATTTCACCGCTTTTCCGCCAAACTGTTGAATCATGTAGTCGGAAAAGGTATTCAATACCTTTGAATTGCTTTCCCGGCGAAATACTAAAAAAGTCTTTACGATAATTGTGTTCCTTTCTAATGGGATGCGCACCAAGCCCGGGATCGCACCATCCGTGACCGGGACGATTCTGAGGGCTATGCCGTAATTATTGACAATAAGCATATGTGCCGTTTTCATATCGTTCCCGATGACCATGATCTTATCACTTGCCTTGGGATAAAAGCCCCTGGAGATACACGCCCGAACCAGTGGGTCGGAGGTATCCGTATAGAAATCGGAGGTACTGCCGGTCTGCTTTGAGTTCATAATGAAGGTTTCATCTTTAAGTTGATCAATGGAAACCTCCTTGAGCTTGGAAAGCGGATTATCCTCACTCATCTCCACTACCACTTCACACAGATTGGAAAGCTCGATAACACTGAATGCCGGGTCGTGATAAAACGGTATGATCTGCATAGAATCGCTTTCAAGCATCATATACGGGAAAATGGCCGCATCAAGACTTTTATTCTGCATGGCGGTCACTGCCTCGGAATAACCGACATTCCATACCTTGATAACGCATTGCGGATATTCATACTGAAATTTGACAAGGAAATCCGGGCTGATATGGCTTTTCACCGAAAAGCCCAAATTAATCTCCTGACGGCCGGCGTCCTTTTCCTGCTTAAGCTCGCCCAAAAGCGCATTGTATTCCTCTACGATGCCGGCAGCATGCTTAACAAAAATTTCTCCCTCATGCGTCAGCCTGATGGAGTCCTTTTTAGTTGCCCTGTGGATGAGCTTTATTCCAAGCTCTTTTTCCACCGATAAAATTTGCTTTGATAGGGACGACTGGGTAGAAAAAACATTCTCTGCCGCTTCGCCAAAGCTTTTGGACTTTGAAAGTGCCAAAACCGCCTTGATGTATTCCAGCTTCATATTAACCATACCTTTCCGGCAGCGCCTTACTCTTACTTTATTGGCCGATAATGCATTCCCCGGGAAGATGCTGCATCCGATTAATGCCGTTTTACCCCACAGCTTATCCCTTTTCAACCGCAGCCGTCCGGCTGCTGGGATCATCACCTTACGGCAGAGATTGAAAAATAATATCTTTATTCCACAGGTGAAAGGGGAACCCCCCATAAAATAAAAGTATTATATAAGCATTGTTTGCAAATGTAAAGACAGTAAAGAAGCACAGCGGAAATCAAGGAATCGCTGACGGTATCCCTTTGACGCCCGCTGTGCGACTCTACTGCTTTTCAGGGTCGGCTATTGCCTACGGGGTTTTGTAATATAAAGCCGGTTTTTACTGCACCGTTTATCGGGGCAGATATACTCCCTGCTTCTTCAGCATCTGTTGGACTTTCTTCACATCAACATTGCGGAAAGTGGTATTTGACTGCAACGCCAAGGCTGCAGCAGCACCAGCGGCTTCACCCAGTGCGACACAGTGGGGGATCAGATTGGCATGATCGTTTGCATCATGTGCCGAGGAGAAGCAGCGGCCGGCAGCCAGCAGATCCTCTACATCATCGGCAGGAAGCATAACGCCGTACGGGAGCTCAATGGGAGATTTATACTTCATCCGTCTGTGTGCGGGAATGATGGCAATGGTATCCTCGTGCTCGATTGTTTGTGCAATATCATCCATCGTAAGACGGTAGGTACCGTTCAGGCGACGGCTGCCGCGTGTACCAAGCTGCGGGGCGGTATCGTGCAGGAATGCATTTTTAAAGCCGGGAACATTCTCACGAATCCATTCGATGCCCTCATTCAGGCTGCGTCTGATGAGCATTTCAGTATCGGTAAGATCCTGAACATTGCAGCAATCCTTTCCCTCCACGAAATTATTGACCCACATAATATCCTTCATGGGGGTGACGAAGGGGGAAATGCGATATCCGAACAGCTTTTTATATTCGGCCAGCTTATCACGATAATGGCTGTTAGGATCATACTTCCAATTGCGGAATTCTTCAGAATCAACATTGCCGAGCCTGAATACAACGGAAACATTATAGCTGCGGTCATCGCCGCTGTATTCCTTCTCATAGGCACAGCCTGCGGATGCAAAGATATCACCGTCACCGGTACAGTCGATCACCTTGCCGGCCAAAATCGCCTTGCGGCCCTCCTTGGACTGGAAGGTCACGCCGATTACTCGATTGCCCTCCATAAGCGCCTCGCTGCCCCAGGCATGGCAGTATACGGTTACACCGGCATCCTCTACCATGTTGACCATGGCGATCTTCAGCATTTCCGGATCAACATATGCGCCATACCAGATCCATCCATCACATACAAAACCGTAATACTTTCTCCATTTATCGATCAGCGCAGGGTCCGTGCTGCCGATATCCTTGCGGTCAGGACCGATCAGGCCATTGGGCATCTTCTCCAAACGATCCAGCCACTCCTGCTGTATGCCTGCAATCATCTGCTGCTTTCCCTCGCTGAGATGCGGGATAAAAAGCACCTGCCCGCCGGTAGCCATACCGCCCAGATGACCATAGCGCTCCAGCAGGACTACCTTACCTGCACCATTACGGGCGGCGGAAACCGCCGCAGCCGTTCCGGCGGGGCCGGCACCGACAACCAATACATCGCAGTGGTCAAATACCTCGATTTCTTTTGCCTGCTCGTGGATATATTCTTTCATTGTATCAAATTCCTTATCTTATAGAGTTGTTTTCGTTGCGGGCTCTCTCCCGGATGGAAGCGTTCCGTTTGGAAATACGCCGGCAGAGAGCTCCGCATTTTTAACCGGGCTGTATTCCTATGATAGGTAAACGGTCATCAATCAACAGTAAGGCCCTTTTCCTTGCGCAGCGCGATCAGCTTTTCCTCGGTGACATTAAACATGGAAAGGGCGATCATGCCGATTGCGAGAGACGCACAGGGAACTGCAGACAGAAGCACACGAATGCCCTGCACTGCTTCCGTTGTCACGGCAGCCTTATCAAACCCGACTGTTGCAAGGCCGAAGCCGAGCAGCGCACCGGCGATGGTCTTTGCGATGCCGATGGTTACCGTATACAGGGAGCTCATAAAGGGACGGACATCCTTACCGTTAACGATGGCGGTATAGTCAATAACATTGGTGTAGAGCGGCAGCTCGATTGTGTAGCAAACATTACGGCCGATCATTGCCACGCAGAGAAGGATGGTGAATATAAGAGGATTCTTGCCGATAAAATATGCCGAACCGAGGGCAGCCGCATAGATAATAAGGCCGGAATACATGCCGCCCTTGATGCCGAGACGCTTGGCAATGATGGGACCGATGAAGGAGCCGACGAACTGCATCAGGGTGGACAGTGCCATATATGTAGCCATCATGGTCTTATCGCCGATAACAAACCCGTAATAATAAGCCACAAGGCTCATCACCAGGGCATAGGGGATACCATGAGAGAAGGAAACGATCAGCCATGCAATGGTTTGCTTGTTGCAGACGGATTTGATCATCGTCCAGAAGGAGACGCCGTCTTTTTTGCTTTCCTTTACAGTTTCAACAGCAGTTCCGTCCTTGGCTGTCGGGTCGGATTTCCCGGTGGAAGGATCCACGGATTTTGCAATCTTGGCAAGATTGAAGAAGGATGCCGTAAGAGCAATTACAATAAGCACCATGAAGCCGGTATAGCCAGCTGCTTCGTTATTGAAGAGCTTGCCGATAAAGGCAATGGCTGCAACGGCAACAAAGCCGAAGAATACTTTTCCGATGGAATTGATCTGGCTGCGTGCGCCGGCAAGGCCGGTACGCTCCGTCGGGTCGGGGGCAAGGGGGATCATCAAACCGGTATAAGCCGCAAAAGCAAAGTTATAAAGGAAGGTATCCAAAACGCAAATGACAAATACCAGCGGGAACTTGATGCCTTCCGGAAGATTACCCCAATTGACAAAGGTGAGAATCTGGAATATTCCCGCTAACGGCATCATGATGTAAATCCATGAGCGATAGCGTCCCCAGGGCAGACGAACTTTCTGCATGATAACACCGATTACAAAGGAACCCCAAAGTCCGATGAGACCCTTGACCGTGTTCATCGTGCCCAGCTGAACATTGGTGAGCCCGACAAATGTGGTAAGGAAGAAGGACAGGTATGTCCCCGTCATGTTTGTTTTCAAGGAGGAAATACCATTTACGAGACCATACGAAATAGATTTTTTAGTGTATAACGCTTTTTTCTTTTTTTCCAAACTAATCACACCTCACACTGATCATTTTGTCAGATATCTGTATCTAAACTATAAAACAATTGGTTATTATAATGCAATTCAAATTTGAATTGCACTTATTCCTTTATGGAATAAGGAGATTGCCGGAGAAGTAATCTGTAGGAAAAGATGCAAAAGCCGCCCCCGTTTCCGGGAGCGGCTTGAAGGGTTTCAGGTTAGAACAGTGCGGAATTTAGTCCAGCGTGATGACCTTGACGGGGCACTTTTCGGCGCAGGCGCCGCAATTGGTGCACTTTTCGGGATCGATGGAGGCGAGGAAATCGGTGACGGTGATGGCGCCGGTGGGGCAAACCTTGGTGCACATCATGCAGCCGATGCAGCCGGCGGAGCAGACCTTGCGGACGACAGCGCCCTTATCATGGCTGGAGCAGCGCACGGTGACATGATTTTTGACCGGGACCATGCCGATGAGCAGGTGCGGGCAGGCTTTGGCGCAGGCACCGCAGCCGGTGCACAGGCTTTCATCCACATGGGCAACGCCATCCACGATGGAGAGCGCACCGAATTTGCAGACCTTGACGCAATCGCCATAGCCCAGGCAGCCGTAGCCGCAGGCTTTTTTGCCGCGGTGCAGGGCAGCGCAGGCCGCACAGGTGGCGGGGCCGTGGTAATCCTCGGCTTCGCCGCACTTTTCGCAGGTGCCGCTGCAGCGGACGGTGGCTTTGACGGGCTCGGTGTTTTCCGCCGCGACGCCCAGGTATTCGCTGATCTGAGCGGAGACGGAAGCGCCGCCGGGGATGCAGAGATTGGACTTGGCGCTGCCATTGGCAACGGCTTTGGCGTAGTCATCGCAGCCGGCATAGCCGCAGGCGCCGCAATTGGCGCCGGGCAGGAAGCCGCGGATGTCCTCCACACGGGTATCGATGGGGACCGAGAGGAAATGGGAGGCCACTACCAGCAGGATGGCGCAGATCAAGCCGATAGCGCCGACAATAATAATACCAGTCATAGTTATCTCCCCTCCTTACTTCAGCAGACCATCTACCACACCGGAGAAGCCCATGAAGGACATAGATACGATGGAGGCAGCGATCAGAGTGATGGGCAGGCCCTGGAACGATTCGGGGATATCCATGTTCTCCATGCGGCCGCGAACGCCTGCGAAGAGGACCATTGCCAGCAGGAAGCCGAGACCGGCGCCCAGCGCATTGACCATGGACTGGCCGAAATTGTACTTCTCATCGATATTGAGCACCGCTACACCGAGCACGGCGCAGTTGGTGGTGATGAGGGGCAGATAGATGCCGAGGGCTTCATACAGCGGAGGCAGGAACTTCTTGAGGGCCATTTCCACCAGCTGTACCAGCGCGGCGATGACCAGGATGAATACGATGGTCTGCATATAGCCCAGCTCGTATTGATCCAGCAGATAGGTCTGGATGGGCCAGGTGGCGGCGGTGGCCAGTACCATAACAAAGGTAACGGCGACGCTCATGCCGACGGCGGAATCCAGCTTTTTGGAAACGCCGAGGAACGGGCAGATACCCAAAGTCTTGGAGAGGACGAAGTTCTGCGTCAAAATAGCAGAAAGCAGAATGACGATCATTTCTTTCATGCTTCACAGCCTCCTTCCTTATTCTCTGCCGAGGGGCAGCCACCGGCGCAACCGGCGCAGGCGCCGCAGGCAGCGCAATCGAGTTTCTTCTTGGGCTTATGCTTGGCGAACTTATTCATGATGGCGATGAGCACGCCATAGACGAGGAAGCCGCCGGGGGTGAGCTTCATGATCGCGATGGGATCGAACAGATTGGCGGTGAGGGTGATGCCGCACCAGGTACCGCTGCCGAGGATCTCACGCACGGTGGCCATGCAGAACAGAGCGAGGGTGAAGCCCAGGCCCATGCCCAAACCATCGAGGGCGGAATCGATGACATTATTCTTGCTGGCAAACATCTCGGCCCGGCCGAGGATGATGCAGTTTACCACGATAAGCGGCAGGAAGATGCCGAGGCTCTGATAGAGGCTCTGCACATAGGCCTGAAGCAGCAGCTGCACCACCGAAACGAAGCCGGCGATGACGACGATGAAGCAGGGGATACGGACCTTATTGGGGATGATATTGCGCAGGAGAGAAATAACGATATTGGAGCCCAGCAGTACAAAGGTGGCCGCCAGACCCATGCCCAGCGCATTGAGGACCGAGGTGGAGGTAGCGATGGTGGGGCAGGTGCCCAGCACCAGAACCAGAACGGGGTTCTCCTTGATGATACCATTGGTGAAGGTTTTCAGCTTGTTACTCATTTGGTTCCTCACGCTCCTTTCACAGTCTCAAAGGCAGCAAAGGCCAGCTTAACAGCTTCCTTGTAGCCATTGGAGGTATAAGTTGCCTTAGATACCATGGGCAGCTCGCTATCGGGGGTTTCGGCGGTGACGCCGATCCACTTCTTGCTGTAAGAGCTCTTGGCGAGCTTGGAACCGTCAATTCCCTCGTACTCATTGGGGGTCTCGGTGTGCTGATACAGCTTGGAGGCGATGATGGCGCCGTTATTATCAATGGCGACGAGGATGTGCAGATCGCCGCTGAAGCCGGCCGCATGAACATTGAAGGCATAGCCCAGCTCGGACTGATAGGCGCTGTCAACGCCCTCCGGAATGTTCTCCAGCTCGGTGTAGCCCTCGCCCAGCATCTCGGCGATGAGCTCGGCTTCGGGATAGACCTTTTCCTCGGTGGGCGCTTCGATGGCGATGCCCGCCAGCTCACCGTAAGCGACAAAGGCATTGCCGACTGCGGCATTGAAGCCCTTGGAGGAGAAGGTGGCGCCGGAGAGGAACTCGATGCCCTCAAGGTTATAATCCTTGCCGAGATACTGCTCCTGGAAGTGGGCTTCCTTTTCGATGCGGTCGCCAATACCGGGGGTCTCGCCGTGCTCCATGACCTGGGTACCGGTGATGGCGCCGTCGGAGGAGATACCGACCATGACGGTGATCATGCCCGCAAAGCCCTTGCCCTGAGCCTGGAATACATAGCCAGCGCCATTGCCGGCCTTGTAGGCATTGAGGACATTTTCGGCGGAGACGGTGACTTCCTCGAAGTCGGTGCCATCGGGCAGAACGGCGGAAAGGGCCGCATTGGCCTCGGCGGCCTTAGCCGCGTCAATGACGGGCTTGGTGAGGCCGTAGGTGCCCACCAGCGCCGCGGAAACGATGACGCAGATAGCGGTGAGGACGACGATGGGTTTCAGCTTTTCCCATTTCATTTCTCAGCACCTCCCACTCCAAACGGTTTTTTGGCCCCGATCTTATTGAGGTGGGGGCAGATGATATTCATAAGCAGAATGGCGAAGGATACGCCCTCCGGATAGCCGCCGGAGGAATTGCGGATGAGCATGGTGATGATGCCCGCGCCCAGCGCGAATACGACCTTGCCCCACTCGGTGGCGGGAGAGGTGGAGTAATCGGTGAGCATGAAGATGCCGCCCAGCAGCACGCCGCCGGTGAGGATCATGGTGACAGGGTCATAACCGAGGATCAGGCTCATCACGGCGATGGTAGCCACATACACCAGCGGGATGGTGGGGGTGATGACCCGGCGAACCACCAGATAAACAAAGCCGATGATGAGGGCAATGGCGCAGGTTTCGCCCAGGCAGCCGCCGCGGATACCGAAGAGCAGGTTCTTGACGGCGGGGAGGCTATCCACAGCGCCCTCCTTGATGAGGGCCAGGGGGGTCGCGC
>CDZF01000212.1_pt1 | contig 11157 bp, 11 predicted proteins | sample 557591 | NCBI WGS metagenome assembly CDZF01 (sample SAMEA3182093, study PRJEB8094) | gut metagenome | biome: human; feature: gut; material: Stool; isolation source: human stools | place: Canada | collected 2012-02-04
TGCCGGGCGGCGGCCCGCCGCACTAAAGAAAAACACTTATGCGTACTCCTGAAGAATTCGACGAGATTCGTCCTTACGATGAGGAAGAACTCCCAGCCATCTTTGAAGAACTGATTGCGGACAAGAGTTTCCGCGCCGTGGTGGAACAAGTCATGCCCGACACGCCTTACGAACAGGCATGCGCCTTGCTTCGAAGCTGCCGCACCAGCCTCGAAGTGCAGAAAAAAATCTTCTACCCGCTCATCACGAACCTGGCGACCAAGGCGTGCGACGGTTTCTCGCTCGACAGCGGTAAAATCACCGACAAGAGGCTGCCGCATACCTTCATCACCAATCACAGGGACATCGTGCTGGATTCTGCTTTCCTCTCCATCGCCCTGCTCGACAACGGTTTTGAAAACACCGTGGAGATTGCCATAGGCGACAATCTGCTCATACACCCATGGATAAAAAAACTGGTGAGGGTCAACAAGTCGTTTATCGTACAAAGAGCCGTCAGCCTGCGCCAGATGCTGGTTTCAAGCGCACGGATGAGCCGGTACATGCATTACGCCATAGCCGTGAAAGGAGAGAATATCTGGATTGCACAAAGAGAAGGACGCGCAAAGGATTCGAACGACCGCACACAAGACGCCATCCTCAAGATGATGGCCATGGGAGGGGAAGGAAGTGTCACGGAACGGTTGAGGCAGCTTCACCTCACTCCCACCGCACTATCCTACGAATACGACCCTTGCGATTACCTGAAAGCAAAGGAATTTCAGCAAAAACGCGACATCGAGGGCTTCCGGAAAAGTCCGGCCGACGACCTGCTGAACATGCAGACCGGCATTTTCGGCTACAAGGGAAAAGTGACTTTCCGCATGGCCGGATGCATCGACGAATGGCTCGACACACTCCCGGACGACATGCCGAAGACGGAACTGTTCAGCGCCATAGCACAGCATATCGACAAGGAGATACACCGCAACTATACGCTGTATGCAGGAAACTATGCGGCAGCCGACCTGTTGAGCGGCACGGACACGTACGCCGGACATTATACGGCCGAAGAGAAAACACGCTTCGAGAACTATCTGCAAAGCCGGATTGACATGGTAGACCTGCCGAATCCCGACACGGACTTCCTGCGCGAACGCCTGCTGACCATGTATGCCAACCCCGTATTCAACCAGACAGAAGCGAATGGACAAGAAGCGTAGACTATGGCAGGCATGTGCCGCCTGCGCCATCTGCCTGTCGCTCTGCGGCGCATGCAGTGACGACGGAAACGAGACGGAGGAACCCTATCCTTCGCTCATCACGGAGTTTGTAGACATCTACACGGATGAAAGCGGCAACGGCTACCTTCTGATGACGGACAACGGGGATGTGTATGCCATTAACCAACCGCTGCAAGGACTGCATCCCACCACAGCCTACCGCATTGTGGGCGGTTACGTGATGACAGACAGAACCAATGGACGTTATCAGGTGGTGGAACTGCGCACCGCCGAGAACATCACCCTGCTCAACCTCGTCGAAGACCAGCCGGCAGCTGACGACCCCATACAGACCACGAGCGTATGGCGGGGAGGCCCCTATCTGAACTTCCACCTCACCCCGAAGACACAGGGAGGACAACACGAATGGGGATACCGCATCAACCAGGTCAGAACAACCGACACAGGGCACACATACGAGCTCTCTCTCCATCACAGCCAGAACGGAGACCCTTGTTCATACTCGACCACCGTTTACGCCAGCCTGATTATCGACCGCATCGGCGAACTGCAACAGGGAGACAGCATCGCATTCACCATCCGGACATTCGACGGCGACAAGACTTGGCGGTTTGCCTACTAAAAACAAATGACACACAGATGACCACAGATTTATTATAAAGATAAAATTAAAAATCTGTGGTCATCTGTAACATCGGCATTATCTGTGTGCCATCTTAAATCAAAGCGCCTCCAGCATACGTTTGAGTACCACCGTGGCGGAAATCTCACGGTTGGCCGCTTCGGGAATCACCAGACTGGTAGGTGCTTCTATCACGTCATCCGTCACAATCATGCCACGGCGCACCGGCAGGCAATGCATGAAATAGGCATTGTTCGTCACAGCCATGTGAGCCGCGTCCACCGTCCAACTCATATCCTTGCACAACACCTTGCCATAATCATCGGGACGCGTCACACCGGGACAACTCCAGTTCTTGGCATAAATGAAGTCCGCTCCTTCAAAAGCCTTCATCTGGTTGTATTCCACCCGTGCCGGACCGGCGAACTTCGGGTCAAGCTCATAACCTTCGGGATGGGTGATGACAAAGTCTACATCGGCGGCGTTCATCCATTCGGCAAAACTGTTCGGCACAGCCTGAGGCAAAGCCTTGGGGTGAGGCGCCCACGTAAGCACCACTTTCGGACGCTGCGTGCGCTTGTACTCCTCTATGGTAATCAGGTCGGCAAAGCTCTGCAACGGATGCACCGTAGCACTCTCCATAAAGAACACAGGTTTGCCGGAATACTTGATGAACTGGTTCAGTATCTTTTCTTCGTAATCGTCCTCGCGGCTCTCGAAACGGGCAAAAGAACGCACGCCAATCAGGTCGCAGTAGCATCCCATCACGGGAATGGCTTCGAGCAGATGTTCGCTCTTGTCGCCGTCCATAATCACGCCACGCTCGGTTTCGAGTTTCCATGCCCCTTGGTTCACGTCAAGCACTATCACATTCATCCCCAGGTTCATGGCAGCCTTCTGCGTACTCAGTCTCGTGCGCAGGCTGTTGTTGAAGAAAATGAGCAGGGCCGTTTTGTTACGCCCTAACTCCTGATAACGGAACCTGTCTCTCTTGATTTCAAAAGCCTCTTGAAGGGCGTGTCTCAAATCACCCAAGTCGGCTGCATGCTGAAAAACTTTCATTGCTATATCGGATTTTAATTATTAACATCTATATAATTCACCTGTCATGCCCTTACCTGTCCGTTGCCCCGGACAAGCCATTTATAAGTGGTAATCTCTTCGAGTGCCATCGGTCCGCGGGCGTGCAGTTTCTGCGTACTGATGCCGATTTCCGCCCCTAACCCGAACTGGGCACCGTCGGTAAACGATGTGGGCGCATTGACATATACGCAGGCGGCATCCACCATCCGACAGAAGGTTTCCGCCGCATCCGAGCTCTCCGTCACGATACATTCGCTGTGTCCCGAACCGCAACGTGCGATATGCTCCAAAGCCTCATCAAGCGACGGAACGACCTTCACGGCCATGGTATAACTCAAAAACTCCGTACCGAAACTGTCTGCACCGGCATGACGCAACAACGCACCGGGATAATGTGCCTCCAAAGCCGTGAACGACTGTTCGTCGGCATAAATCAGCACATGGCTCTTCATCAGCGGAGCGCACAGGACCGGAAGGTCGGCAAGCCGGCTCTCGTGCACCAACAGACAGTCGAGTGCGTTGCACACACTGACCCGTCGTGTCTTGGCATTGTTCACTATGGCCGCTCCTTTCTGCAAATCGGCATCGCGGTCAATATAAGCATGGCATACACCCGCTCCCGTCTCGATAACCGGGATACGCGCATTCTCGCGGACGAAGTTTATCAGTCGGCTACTACCGCGCGGAATGAGCAAATCCACATAGCCACGGGCCTGCAACAATGCCGTGGTGGCTTCACGGTCGGCAGGCAACAGCTCCACCACAGAGGTATCAACACCAAATCGTTCCAACACATCGTGAATCACCTTCACAATAGCGCGATTGGAACAATCGGCATCGCTTCCGCCTTTCAGCACGCACGCGCTTCCCGCCTTGAAGCACAACGAGAAGACATCGAAACTTACATTGGGACGCGCCTCATAGATGACACCTATCACACCGAAAGGCACGCTCACCCTCGTCAGTTCCAACCCGTTGGGCAACACGCTATGCTTCAACACACGTCCCAACGGAGAGGGCAACGCGGCGACATGACGCATGTCGGAGGCAATGCCTTCGAGCCTTTCTGCGGTCAGTTTCAACCGGTCGTACTTAGGGTCATCAGGCGACATGCGGGCCAGGTCCGCTTCATTCTCCTCCAATATGCGGGCTGCCTGTGCCAGCATCTCATCCGCCACCGCCAAAAGGATTTTGTTCACCCGCTCCCCGGACATCCGCAGCAACGAACGTCCGGCAGCCTTCACTCTCTCAAATGTTGCAGTCAAATCCATCTTTTTACTCCTTATTATATATGTTCATCCGCCACTTCCGCGTCATCTGCGGGCCATGCCATCTTCCGGCGTTATTCCAGATACAAATAATCGTAATGCACAAAAGGCTTCCGGTCGTGCCTGCCGATCACGTCGCATGCCTCCGTGCTTCCGTATGCGGCACGCCCCACACCCAGTTCTTTTCCGTCGGGCGACATGATGCGCACCAGGTCGTCCTTCTCAAAGTCACCCTCTATCCGCGTAATGCCAACGGGCAGTATGCTCACCGCCCGTTCGCCGCACACCACCTCTGCAGCCCGTTCGTTCAGGTAAATCCTGCCTTTCGTGAAGCCCGCACTATGGGCTATCCATTTCTTCACACTCGACACATTGCCTTCGCGTGGCTGGAAACGGGTGCATAACGTTCTGTCGGGATGTAGTATCAAATCGGTCAGGATACCGTCGCGCTTGCCATTGGCAATCATCACCGTAATGCCTTCGTCTGCCACCTTGCGGGCTATATGGCATTTGGTTATCATACCGCCGCGCCCGAAACCCGACTTCTCCGTACGGATATATTCGCTCAGGTCTTTGTCCGGCTCCACCTCGGCAATCACTTCCACGCCCGGCTCGCCGGGCTGCCCGTTGTAGATACCGTCCACGTTGCTCAGTATCACCAGCGCATCGACATCCATCATCGTGGCAATCAGACCGGACAACTCGTCATTATCGGTAAACATCAGTTCGGTCACACTGATGGTATCGTTCTCGTTGACAATAGGAATTACCCCGTTGTCGAGCATGACCATCATACAGTTCCGCTGGTTGAGGTAATGACGGCGCGTACCGAAATTCTCTTTCATCGTAAGCACCTGCCCCACCGCCAGACCGTGGTCGCGGAACAGTTCGTAATAGCGGTTGATGAGTTTGGCCTGCCCCACCGCAGAAAACAGTTGCCGTTGGTCTACACTGTCCAGCTTGCGTACCGCAGCGTTTTTCAGTTCGCTCCTTCCGCTGGCTACGGCACCCGAAGAGATGAGCACCACTTCAATGCCCTCTTTGCGTAACTCCGCCACCTGATCAACCAGTGCCGACATGCGTGTGATATCCAGCGAGCCGTCGACTCGTGTCAGCACATTACTGCCGATTTTCACGGCTATACGCCGCTTTTCCAAATGCTCCATAATTTATTTCTTCACAACCACACTGCTCCTCAACCCTTTTATCACGCTCGACGTGAAACCGGCCTCTTCCATGGCATTCAGTCCCCGGATGGTCAGTCCGCCCGGCGTAGTCACCTTGTCGATTTCGGCTTCGGGATGCGACCCGTTGTGTGCCAGCAGTTCCACAGCGCCCCTCATCGTCTGCAACATGATTCTTTGGGCATCCTGGGCATAAAGCCCCAGTTCTACCCCGCCTTCGGTAGCGGCACGGATATACCGCATCACGTAAGCGATTCCACAGGAGGCCAACGCCATGCAGGCAGGCATCAAACGCTCTTCCACCATCATGGCATCGCCCAGTTCCCTGAACATGCCCAACAGCTGCCCGTCAAGTTCCGGCACTGAATGCCCGGCAGCGATGAATGTCATGCTGTTCATTACGGCAACAGCGGTATTGGGTATCATATAATATACAGCCGGAAAACGTCCGTCACCCTTGTCAAGCCATTCGCTTAACTGTGCCGTACCGATGCCGGCCGCCACCGACACAACCGCCTGGCGCGTATAGTCCAGCCCGTCCCTGAGTTCGTCAATCACCTCACAGACCTTCCACGGCTTCACGGCCAATACAATGAAATCCGCTCCGTGAACCGCTGCCCGGTTGTCGTCCGTCACATTGATTTCGGGGAACTCGGCCTGAAGGGCTTCCAACTTGCCGCGGCTCGGATTAGCCACCGTAATGTCAACCGCCCGCACCTTCGTGCCTCTCGCCAGTCCGCGGGCTATGGCTCCTCCCATATTGCCCGCACCGATGATTGCCACTTTCATGTCATTTCTCCTTTCTTTTGCAGTTCATTCCACAAGCCTCACTTCATTACACGTTGCAACCGTTCCAGGAAATCGGCCGCCTCGGCTTCTGTCAGACACAAAGGCGGCAACAGGCGCAACACGTTCGTACCGCTGCATCCTGTGAAACAATGCTCTTCAGATACCAGTCTGTTGCGTATCTCCTTGTAAGGCACATCCAACTCTATGCCAATCATCAGACCAAGACCGCGCACATCCTTCACATGGGGAAGATGCAGGTTACGAATGCCCTCCATCAGGAAACGGCCTACTTTTGCCGCGTTCTCCACAAGATGTTCGCCTTCCACCACATCGAGCACCGCCAGAGCAGCCGCACATGCCAGATGATTGCCTCCGAAGGTAGTTCCCAACTGCCCGTATACAGGCACAAACTCCGGTGAAATCAACACACCGCCCATGGGCAGACCGTTGGCAATTCCCTTGGCCACCGTAATCATATCCGGCCTGATGCCGAAATGCTGGTGGGCAAAGAATTTTCCGGAACGCCCGTAGCCGCACTGGATTTCATCGCAAATCAGCACCGTACCCGTCTCATCACAAGCCTTCCTCAAACCTTGCATGAATTCCGGCGTCACCATTCGGATACCGCCCACACCTTGTATGCACTCGACAATCACGGCGCAGACATCGCCTTTTGACAGTTCAGCCTGAAATGCAGACAGGTCGTTGAGCGGAAGATACGTCACATGGCGGTTGGCGTTGATGGGTGCTATAATCTTAGGATTGTCGGTGGCCTCTACGGCCAGCGAGGTGCGGCCATGAAAAGCCTTCTGAAACGAAAGCACACGGGTGCGGCCATTATGGAAGCTGGCCAGTTTCAACGCATTCTCGTTGGCCTCGGCACCCGAATTGATGAGAAAGAGCTGATAGTCTTCATATCCGCTCGCCTTTCCCAGACGCACGGCCAGTTCCTGCTGCAAAGTATTGATGACCGAATTGCTGTAAAAGCCCAACAGGTTCGACTGACGGGTAATCGCCTCCACATAGTGAGGGTGGCAATGACCGATGCTGATGACGGCATGACCGCCATACAGGTCGAGATACTCCTGCCCCTTATCATCCCATACATGGCATCCCTGTCCTTTCACGATATTCACGTCGAGCAGGGGATATACATCAAATAGTTTCATAGATTTGTTGCAAAATTAAGAATTAAAGAATGAATGATTAACAAATAAAAGAATGAATCATCTTTTTCATTCCCATCCACACTCTCATTGTTCATCATCCATTCTTCTCACTCTTTCATTATTCATTCTTTAATTTGTTAATTGCATATCATCAGAACGCTGAGGGTTTCAGGTTCAGTCCGGCTTTCTCGTCGAGTCCGAACATCAGGTTCATGTTCTGTACGGCCTGGCCGCTCGCACCCTTCAACAGGTTGTCGACAACAGAAGTCACCAGCAACTTATTGTCGAACTTGTCGACATGTACCAGCGCCTTGTTGGTATTGACCACTTGTTTCAGGTCGATAGCCTTGTCCACATAGTGGGTGAACGCGGCCTGCTTATAATAGTCCTTATACATGCCTACCACCGTGTCGGCATCAACATCCTTGTCCAAACGGAGCACTTCGGTAGCGAATATTCCGCGGGCGAAGTCGCCGCGATAGGGAATGAAATCGACAGCCCCGCCGAAACCGGGTTGCAGTTGCATGAGCGACTGACGTATTTCAGGCACATGCTGATGGCTGAACGCCTTGTAAATGCTCATGTTATTGTTGCGCCAGCTGAAATGCGTGGTGCTTCCGGGCTTCACTCCGGCACCGGTACTACCGGTAATGGCATTCACCGCGATGTCTCCACTTAACAGACCGTGAGCGGCCAGCGGGAGCAACCCCAACTGGATGCAGGTGGCAAAGCACCCCGGATTGGCCACATGACAGGCATGAGCTATGGCATCCCTGTTCAGCTCAGGCAATCCGTACACATAATCATTGCCCGGAGCCGCAAGACGGAAATCCTGCGCCAGGTCGATAATCCTGACATGTGCGGGCATCTTGTGTGTCTTCAGGAACTCTTCGCTCTTTCCGTGACCGAAACAGAAGAAGACCACATCTACTTTTTCCAATGGCAGTTCATCCGTAAACACAAGGTCTGTCTCGCCGTAAAGCCCTTCATGCACATCGGTAATCCTGTTCCCTGCATTGCTCGAACTGTTGATAAATTCAATCTCCGCTTCAGGATGATTCAGCAATATGCGGCAGAGTTCGCCGGCCGTATAGCCGGCTCCTCCGATGATTCCTACTTTTACCATACGCCGCCTACTTGATTCTTTCGTCATCCTTATGGTTGGCATAATACAGGCGGAGCGGTGTGGACGTCACTTTGATGAAGCCTTTCGCATCATCGGCCGTCCATCCCTTCTGTGTCTCGCCGTATTCTCCGAACTTGTTCTTCACCAGATCGTCGGGAGAATCCACACCTACCGTACTGAAGCCGTAAGGACGGAGTTCCAGCGTAACCACGCCATTCACGTTGCGCTGCGAGCTGGTCAGCATAGCTTCAATGTCGGGCATTACCGGCTCTAGATACTGGCTTTCGTGCAGGAACATGCCATACCAGTTGGCCACTTGCTCTTTCCAGTACTGCTGCCACTTGCTCAACGTGTATTTCTCCAGGAAGCGGTGTGCGCCGATGATCAGCATGGGAGCGGCGGCCTCGAAGCCCACGCGCCCCTTTATACCTATAATGGTATCACCCACATGACAGTCGCGCCCGATGGCGTATGCCGCGCCAATCTTCTCGATTTCCTGTATGGCCTTGACCTTGTCTTCGTAATCCACGCCGTTGACACTGCAAATCTCGCCATGCTTGAAACCGATTTTCAATAGTTCCGTACCGTCCTTTACGGGATGTTTCAGGTAGGCTGTCTCCGGAAGCCCCTGATTGCTGTCCAAAATCTCTCCGCCACAGATGGAGGTACCCCAGATGCCCACGTTGTAGGAATACTTCAGTTTGGTAAAGTCTGCATAATATCCGTTCTTGTTCAGATAGTCCACTTCTTCCTTACGGCTCAGGTTATTGTCGCGCGTCAGCGTGATAATCTCCACGCCGGGCGCCATCACCATGAACGTCATATCGAAGCGAATCTGGTCGTTGCCGGCCCCGGTAGAGCCGTGTGCAATGGCATCCGCTCCCACCTCATTGGCATACCGGGCAATGGCCATAGCCTGGAAGATACGTTCCGAAGACACCGAAATGGGATAACAGTTGTTACGCAACACATTTCCGTAAATCATATAGCGCAAGCTCCTCTCGTAATATTCTTTGGTCACATCCAAAGTCACATAAGCCTTCGCGCCCAGTTTATACGCATTCTCCTCGTTCGCCTTGAGCTGTTCCGCGCTGAAGCCTCCCGTATCGGCACATGCCGCATACACTTCATACCCTTTCTCTTTTGCCAGATACATCACTGTATAAGAGGTATCCAGACCGCCACTGAAGGCCACCACAACTTTCTTTGCCATAATATTTCCTTTTAACTATTATCCTTTTGAGGTTATCTTAAATTCTTTTTCGCCGCCTCGCGTGCCATCCTGACCACATCTTCGGGCAACTCCACGGGCAACGGCTCGTCGGGATGCATGGCCGGGTCGTAAAGCATGGCCGTGCATACACAGTATTTTCGTCCCGTGCGCTGCAGGATGTCGTAATTGATGCAACAGGGATGCTCCGGCGTGCCGCACCCTTTCCAATAGGCCTCATCATCGGTCAGTTCGGCAAACGTGACCGGCACATATCCTAAGGCCGTATTGATTTTCATCACAGCGCTTTGGCTGGTCAGTCCGAACAGTTTCGCGTGCGGCCAGCGCAGACGCGACAGCGTAAAGGCCGTCTGTTTGATACGCGTGGCCAGATGATGGTGACGGAACTTCTCCACTACGATAAGCCCCGAATTGGCCACATACTCTTTATTACCCCAGCTCTCTATGTAACAGAAGCCTGCAAACTCTTCATCCTCGCCTTCCCCTGCCAATGCGATGACGGCCTTACGTTCCTTCATCTTGGTGGCCAGATATTCATGTGTGCGGGATGCGATACCTGAGCCTCTTTTCTTTGCCGAATCTGTAATGGTTTCCAGTATGATATCTACATACTTCTCATGGCTGGCATCGGCGACCACCACTCTGATTCCATCGTTGTATTCCACTTTCTTACCTATACTATATTCCTATCAATCCGTTTTGTTTTTATTTCTCACTGCGAATCACCTGCGCCAGACGTTGCATGACTGTGTCGCGGCTCACACCCTCGGCCATCACCAGAATGATGGTGTCGTCTCCTGCCAAAGTGCCCAGTATCTCGTCGAATTTCTTATTGTCGATGTCATAAGCTATATGGCTGGCATATCCAGGAAGGGTATGTATGACCGCCAGGTTGCCTGAGAACTTCACCGACAAAGCACCGGCCTGATGTATGGCATCGGCCGTCAGATGAGCATCCGACACACGACGGTAAAACGGAGACACGGGCAATACATAAATATATTTTCCCGCAGCATTCATCGCCTTGGCCACCTTCAACTGTTTCAAATCGCGGGACAACGTGGCTTGGGTCAGACTGAAACCGGCCTTGTCCAACTCGCGCAACAGTTCTTCCTGGTTCGAAATATCCTGAGCGGACACTATCATTTTAATTACTTCCAAACGGGTGCTCTTATTCTTCATACGACAGTTTCTTCGTTGTTAGAAAGCGCAAAGATATACATTTCTTTTGAAAACTCACGCATAATATACAATATTTCTGCATACAAACGCCCCATACAAGGAAAACAACCGCTTATTATCAACAGAATAAAAACACGCATAATAATACATATATACAAGAAGACATACACACACGGATTTGAACGCCACAAACTTTCATCTTGTTTGTATCCGCCCACTTTTCGCACCTTTTTAAAAATAAAACAGGTAGTTTTTTGCATAAAATCACACGGATTTCAGT
>CDZF01023765.1_pt1 | contig 11103 bp, 5 predicted proteins | sample 557591 | NCBI WGS metagenome assembly CDZF01 (sample SAMEA3182093, study PRJEB8094) | gut metagenome | biome: human; feature: gut; material: Stool; isolation source: human stools | place: Canada | collected 2012-02-04
GTGTACGGCCGCGCTGTCAGCCGCCTGCTCCGACTCCGCGTGCGATTCGGACTTGGTTGCGGGCGGAATGGCTATGGTGCGGGCCGTACCGCAGTCCGTGACTGCGGAGGCCGCCTATGCCCACCGTGTCTGCCTGATCCGTGAAGGCGTTGTTGCGCAGTCCGTCTCTGCGGCATCCGCCGCGGCGCTCGCACCGTTTCGGGTAGAGCCGGGAACCTATGGAATGCTGGCGGTTGCTGCTGCGGACGAGGATAATCTGACCTTTCCGGCAGCGGAGGGGATCGCTCTGTCGGAGTACGGCGTCCGGATAACGGACATGACCGCTCCGATTCCCGACCTGCTGATCGGGTGCAACAGCCGTTTCGAAGCCGTCGCCGGATCGGTTTCGGCTCCGGTCGGGATGAAGCGGGCCGTGGCTCACCTTACGGTGACTGTCGTGGGGCTGGAAGCGCTCTCCTGCGAAAGTATCACGGTCTCGATTCCCCGGATGTACGACCGGATCGCCTCCGACGGAACGCCCGGAAACAGCGGGGCTGAATTTTCCGAAAAGGCGATCGTGCTGGCTCGGAACAGCGCGGGACGTTATGTCGGCCAGGCCGTCGTCCTGCCGACTGACACAGCCTCCGCGACGTTGGAGTTCCGCTTCACGATCAACGGAAAGAATTATGTTTCCGTGCAGGAAACGCGTATCGAGGCTAATCGGAAATACGCGCTTTCGGTCGCGGCGAAATTTAAGGACGATACCGACCTGAAACTTACGCCCGTGATCAGCTATCTCCCCTGGGACGCTCCGACGACGATTCCCGACGACGGGCTGCCCGCCATGGACGACCGTCCGGCCAATGACGATTTCACGGTGGAGATTTTCCGCAACGGATGCTGGGAAGAGATTTTCGTGTACAATGCCGAGGTTTCGGACTATGCCGCCAATCCGGCTGCGGGGTACGTTCAGCATGACATGGGCTTTGCAATGTTCACCGATGCGTTCGCCGCTCCGTTGAAGGTCCGTGTGACCCGCCGTGCGGGGACGTTTTCGAAAGTGGAGATTCGTCCGCTTTCTTACGGCATCGTGCCCAACGTGCAGACCCCGAACAGCGTCGAGTTCGAACTGGACGATCCCGCGCAAAAGGTTTCGGTGGAGTTCGACGACAACCGGATGGAGAACCTCTTCATCCTGCCCGACCTGCCCGACACGGCGATCCCGACGGGTGCCAACGTAACTTATTTCGGTCCCGGCATTCATAATATGGGGCGCAAGGAGATTCTCTATAAGGATAATCAGACGATCTATCTCGACGAGGGGGCGCTGGTCTACGGCAGCATCTATGCCAAGGGATGCCGCAACTTGACGATCCGGGGGCGGGGCATCCTCTGTTCGTCGAAGGAGAATCACGGTGACGGCCGCCAGCCGCAGATCGAAACCTTCGACTGCGACGGTTTCAAGGTCGAGGGCATCCTGCTGCGCGACACGCCGAACTGGACGCTCAAGATCGTCGGAAGCACGGGCGTGCATATCGACAACATCAAGGAGATCGGCTGGATCATGAACTCCGACGGCATGGATTTCATCTGCTGCCGCAATGTACTGGTCGAGAATACGTTCCAGCGCAACTACGACGACAACGTGACTATCAAGGCCTTCAACGGAAAGACCGATTACGTCACCGCGCACACCGCCTCCGACGGATCGTTCACCGACGCTTCCATCTGGACGGTCTATTATCTGGCGCAGAACAAGTTTGATGTCTACGATTACGAGATCCGCAATTGTGTTTTCTGGGCCGACAAGGCGCACAACATGCTCGTCGGTCCCGAGGCGCGGGGCATTGCATTCCGGAATATCCGGTTCCACGACAACATCGTGCTGGAAAACCGTCAGAACGACGGGATCTATCCCGGAGCGATGGCGGTGATGATCGCCGATAACGGCACGTTCGAGGATATTGCGTTCGAAAACATCATTGTCGAGGACATCGACGGCGGAAAGGTTTTCTGCGCGCACTTCACCAACGCCTGGGCGTTCGACGGACTTTATGGACAATGGGCCCGGAACATCACCCTGCGCAACATCGCCTATACCGGTACGCGGGCGACTCCGAGCTGGATCAGAGGACGCAGCGACGCGCAGTCGATCGACGGAGTGACGATCGGGAACTTCACGGTCAACGGCGCGCCGGTAACCGACGGATCGGGGCCTCATCTGGAGATAAACGGATACGTCCGGAACGTGACGTTCGAATAACCGCCTGAAATCAATAAAAAAATTTTATTAACCACCTTAAACGCATAATTATGAAAAAGTATTCCATGTACACATTTGCCGTCGCCATGCTGGCCGGTATGATTCTGACGGGCTGCTCCTCTTCGGAGGAGATTCCGGGAGGTACTCCCGACAACGGACCGAAACTGAAGATCGAGACCCGCTCGGCGGATGCCGCCGAGGCTGCTTATGCACACCGGGCGATTCTGGTGTCGGAGGGTAACATTGCGGATGCAAAGAGCGCCGCCGATGCTGCGGCTTTAGGTTCTTTCTCGGTCGAGCCGGGCAGCTACACCGTTTACGCCGTCGCTTCCAGCGACGAGACGAATCTCACTTTTTCGGGTGTCGCCGCTTCGAATGCCGTTGCCGATGCACGTGTCAAAATAACCGACATTTCGGCTCAGATTCCCGAACTGTTGGTCGGTAATTCCGACGTCGTTACGGTCGGTGCCGAAGGCGCGGCGGCCGCACTCCAGCTCAAGCGCGTCGTGGCATCGGTCACGGTGACGGTCAGCGGACTGGAGAACGTCGATGCCGAGAGCATCACCCTGACGATCGGCAACATGTACGATCAGGTGAGTCTCGACGGCGCGTTTTCCAAGAGCGGAGCTGCGTTCGCATCGAAAAGTCTTGTACTCACCAAGAATGCCGAAGGCAAGTTCGTCGGCAACGCTATCGTGATGCCTACCGATACGGAGGCTTCCAACCTCTCGCTGACTTATAGCGTCAACGGCACGGATTACACCAGCACCCCTGCGGGCCGGATCGCGGCCAACGGGCAGTATGAACTGGCGACGACGGTCGAAGCCGGCAGTTCCTCCTCGAAGGTCAACCTCAACTCGGCGATTACCTACGCGGCCTGGGACAGCACGGTGGTGAATCTTTCCGACAGCTTTACCATCGACGAGACTACCCCTGACAAGCAGTGGATGGGTCCGACAGCCCTTCCAATCAGCGGTTCAGCCGCTCCTGGATACGACAATTTCTGGGCGTCGTCCGATGGAGGCGATTCCGGCTGGGGCGAGACATTCTGGCAGTACAACCTTTATGACGGGAACAAAACGGACGGAAGCAACTATTGGTGTCCTGACGAATGGGACCGCACGGCTCCCGTCTGGTATATCGACCTCGGCGCTGCCAAGCAGGGCGTGACCATCGACTACTGGAACAAGGCTGGCGGTAAGGGCGGTCAGAAAATCAAGACGATGGACATTTACGCAAGCAATACGCGAGCCGATTACGGCGGTGGCAATGCGGATTGGGTGAAGATCATGACTTTCACCTCCGACAAGACCACTCCGACCACGGACGCCGGGGCGCAGGTGACGACGGGCAAGATCGCATTCTCGGAGGATGGAAGCGTCTCCTATCAGTATGTAAAATGCGTGATGACATCTAAGGTCAATCCTGACGGTGCGACCATTACGGATGTGCTCGACGTGAATGTCGGCGAGGTAGAGGTTTCCTACTGGGAGTTCAAATAATTGTCGGAGGGGAGTTCTCCTCCTGCGATACGCTGAATGGGGATTTGCGGGAGCGGACTTTAACGGTCCGTTCCCGGCATCGCCCCGAACGGCAGTCGTGTGGGCCTGCGGGGCCTGAAGAATCAAGTATATAATATGAAAGCCATGATGATGAAAAAACAGAATGTCGGGAATGCCTGCGGATGGGCGGATCGCCTTGCACGCCTTCTGTTACTGCCTGCGCTCACGCTCGTTCTGCTTTGCTCGTGCGACGAGGACAAGGCGAAATCCGAAAGACCGGAAGAGGGGGATCAGCTTTGGAAGATCGTTCCCGTTCTTGCATCCGAAAGCGATGGCTTCGAGGGGCTCGGTGAGTATGGGGTGTCGCTCTACCTTTTCAACGACATGTCATCCGACTGCTATAAATACCAGCATGCCGACTCGTTCGGCGATCTCGAACCTTTCGTGGTGGAAAAGGCGGCTTATTCGCTTGTCGCGCTGATGATGGATCGTGATGTTCCTCATGTTTTCTATGAGGCTTCGGACGAGGCCAAAAAGAACACAACCGTGACCGTAACGGACATGAACGAGACTATTCCGGATATGGTGCTCGGTACGGCGTCCGTTTCCCGGAATGTCGGCGCGACGGTTCCCGTCTCCGACCTGCAACGGCTGGTCGGGGCCTTGGATGTCCGCCTGACCGATGTCCCGAATGATGTCACGGCCGTGGAACTTACCGTAGGCGATCTCTACGACCGGGTCGACCTTACGGGGCAGTACGACTTTTCGACGGGGGAGCCTGCTTCGAAGCGGATCGAGTTGACGAAAGAGGGAACCGTTTTTTCAGCCCGGAGTGTGCTGATGCCTTCGGACGAGACGAGGGCCAATGTGAAGATGGATTTTCGGGTTTTCCGGGGCGACGCGTATGAGGATTTCGTCGTACGTCTTTCCGGAAGTATTCCGGCAGACAAACTCACGCGGCTTGAAGGCCGTGCGGAAGAGATCTTGAAGAATGCTGAACTGACGTTGGGTTTGACCTATGCTCCGTGGGATGCGAGCATAACGATCGAGGATCACTTCCAGACCGACGACGACCTGAATAAGGTTTGGTCCTCGGCGCCGCTTCCCATCAGCGGCGCAGCCGATCCCGGATATGACAATTTCTGGGCTTCGTCCGTATTCACCGACTGGGACGGTTCCGTAAAATACGATTCGTATCTTTATGACGGTATCATGGACGGGAGCGACGAGCACAAGGACCTCTATTGGGGCCCCGACGCAGTTGGGGAGGCAGAAAAAGGCACCGTTCCGTCGTGGTATGTGGATTTGGGAACCGGATGTCAGGGCATTACGCTCACCTACTGGAACAAATTCGGAGGCAAAGGCGGCCAGAAGCTCCGCACGATGAATATCTATGGAAGCAATGCTCCGGAGGACTATCGGGGCGGCAACGAAAGCTGGACGCTGATCACGACTTTCACTTCCGACCGGACGAAACCTACGGAAGACGCCGGAGCCGAGGTCACGACCGGGCGGATCGAATTCGACAAGGGAAATGCGACCTACCGGTATGTGAAATGCGAGATCACCTCCCGGGTGAACGCCGACGGCAATGTGGTCGAGGATTCCGATGTGAATGTTGCCGAAGTGCAGATAACCGTGTGGTCCTGTAAATAGGAATGTTTCGGCCCGGCTTGACGGCCGGGCCGTATTTTATGTAAAAATCAATTGGACATGAATGAACGATTGTTGCCGGGACGTATCCGTTCGGGCTGGGGAGTCTCTATTCTTTTTCTTTGTTTAATGGCCCTTTCCGGGTGCTGTTCACACGAAGCGATTCGGGTGAATCTCATTCCGCGCCCGGCGGAAATGGAGGTGCTGTCCGGGTATTTTCAGCCGGGAAACACGACGGTGGACGACTTCACGACCGTAGTTGTGGACAATTCCCGGATGGATGCGCTGGGACGGGAGGGATACGAACTTACGGTCGATCGCTCGTCGGTGAGACTCACGGCCGCCACCCAGACCGGCATTTTCTATGGGAAACGGACGCTGGAACAGTTGATGACCGACAAGGGTATTCCTTGCGTAAGGGTCAGCGACCGGCCCCGGTTTGCCTACCGGGGCATGCACATGGATGTATCGCGGCATTTCTTTCCGAAAAGTCAGGTGCTGAAGATGCTGGACGAAATGGCCCGCTACAAACTCAACGTATTCCATTTCCATCTGACCGATAACGGTGGTTGGCGCATCCGGATCGACAAATATCCGCGGCTCACCGCCGAAGGGGCATTCCGCACGCAGCGGGATTGGTACGCGTGGTGGGACCGGAACGACCGTCGCTATCTTCCCGAGGGAACTCCGGGCGCTTACGGCGGATATTTCACCAAAGAGGACATCCGTGAGATCGTGACCTACGCCGCCGAGCGGCACATTACGGTCATTCCCGAGATCGAATTCCCGGCGCATTCCGACGCCGTGTTCATCGGCTATCCGGAGTTGTGCTGTACGGGCAAACCTTATACGACGGGAGAATTTTGTGTCGGCAACGAACAGGTATATACTTTTATGGAGGATGTGCTTACCGAAGTTATGGAGCTTTTCCCTTCGAAATACATCCATATCGGAGGCGACGAGGCCCGGAAAGTCGCCTGGGCGACCTGTCCGAAATGCCAGGCCCTGATCGAGCGGGAGAGACTTGACGGGATACAGGGACTCCAACCCTATATGATCGCCCGTATCCAGGATTTTCTCGCTTCGAAAGGGCGGGTTATGGTCGGCTGGGATGAAATACTGCACAACGAACTGCATTCCGAAACCTTGGTTATGTCGTATCGTGGACAGAAAGGGGCTATCGAAGCCGCTAATCGGGGCAATTATGCCGTAATGACACCCGGTGAAGTGCTCTATTTCGACTGGTATCAGGCCGATCCTTCCACTCAGCCGCGTGCCATGTACGGATATTCTCCCATTAAAAAGATGTACGCTTTCGAGCCGGTGCCGGCTGATCCGGAATCGGCGGCCCGCAACGAGTCGATCATCCGGGCCGAATTCGTGGACCCTGCGGCCGTGGAGCCGATCCGGGCGGATCGCGCCGACCGCATCGTCGGTGTGCAGGGATGTACGTGGGCTGAATATATCGAAGATGAAGAGCAACAGGAATACATGATCTTTCCGCGTCTGCTGGCTGTGGCAGAATTGGCATGGACACCGCAGGAGAAGCGCGAATGGAGCGATTTCAAAGTCCGGATGAACTCCCATATCCCACTGTTGCAGCAACGGGGGCTAAATACTTTTACGCTGAGCGACGAAGTTGAGATCACGACTCGCATTCGTTCCGGAAATAGAGCGGTTGAGGTGACTCTCGACTGTGAGAAATATCCCGCAGAGATTCGCTACACGTTAGACGGAACCCCGCCGACGCCCGACGCTTCGCTTTACGAAGCTCCTTTTACCGTGACCGATTCGACGGTGGTCCGGGCCGCCGTATGTCGGGATGGAGTGATTCGAAGTCCTGAACGGAAACAATTGGTTACTCTCGCCGCGGAGATCGACAACTATTATCCGTTCGATGTGCCGGAAATCTGGAAAGAATATTTCGATTAATCGTTCCATCGACTATTGTGCGTTATCGCCTTTTCTTTCTGGGCGGCAGACTGTGCGCAGCCTTGAAACGGAGTCGGACGTGGCTGACTTTGGGTTGATTCGGGAAAAGGTCCGGGTGGAGGGAATAACAGACAGCCCTTTTATTTTCGGCCTTCGGATTTTTCCCGTATGCCCTAGCGCGGACGAATATGCCGTTGGGTCGCTCCTGTTCCGAAAGATCGTCTTCATTTCGCAAACAGAAACGACATCGTAATTGACGTTCCGGAGGGGGCAATGCCCGATAAACACACCGGTCGATAACCGATTCGTCATAGATCGCCCCGGAGATTTGCTAGTTTTCAAAATCAAAGATCCCCGGGGCTTATCGTACGATTCAGAAGCGATCGATATTTATGTGAACGGTTCAACATCGCATATAATCGGCTTATCTATCAGGTTCAATCTATTTAGAGACGGGAGAACCAAATATTTAAAGTCATACGCTCTATATTAGTGTACAAGCGTTTGTCAATGTGTTTATGTTCCTCAATATTCCGGAACGATAACCCATATCCTCCGAGATAGTTTTGTTGTTCACGATCATTTGATGGAATATAACCATTGGAGGACTGTCTATTTATCATGGTGAAGTCATTCTAAATAAATTATCCAATTTGAAAAATCGGGACATTTTATTAAATTTGTATTCAATAACAGGAGTTGTTTGACAAGATGGAACGCAGATGCGAACAAATGCATACGACTGTTTCCTAACCATTACCTGCTATATGCAAATAGAGTCATAACTTTTTAAGTTACAACTCTATCTAAAAATGAATGGATAATACCAACGTAAGATCTCGCTCGAAGACATCGGCGAAGAGGTAGGCATGTCCGCGACTTCGGTCTGCCGTTTTTTCAAAAAGTACACCCACCAGAACCTGTGGAACTACCTCAACGGCTTCCGCATCGTGCGCGCCGCGCAGATGATCGTCGAAACCGACGACCCGATCGCCGAGATCGGCATGCGCTGCGGGTTCTACAACATATCGAATTTCAACCGCGCCTTCCGCGAACGCATCGGCTCCCCGCCGGGCGACTACCGGCGTAAGTTCGGGTCGACGGTCATTTCGCCCGACGCGAAACAGGTCGAGGAGATAGGCCGCAAGCTGGATGAAATGCGCTGCGGGCAGGATTCGGCGGGGGGGGCCGGCGGCCAAAGTCCCTGCCAAAGGCTGACAAACCCCTTTTCCGGCACGATTGACGTGTTTTTGGACACACAGTCCGTCCCGCCCTGCAAACAGAAAAAGCGACCTCCGCAGAGGCCGCTTTTTATCGTTCCGACATCCGGCGGGGATTAGCGCAGTTCGAGTTTGAAGGGATAGTACATGACGATCCCCTGCTGCGAAGTCGCCTCCTGCACCTGTTTGTATTCCTTCATCATGACTCCCAGTTCCGAACGGGTCATGGCTTCGCGGATGCCGACGTTGAGCGACGAGATGAACGCCGCGAAACCCGTCGGTTGCTCGATCACCTCCGTCACCCGGAAATTGTCACCCAACCCGGCTTTGTCCGCAGCGATGGCGATGGCCGTCTTCAGGCCTCCGTACGTGTCGATCAGGCCGATGCCGAGGGCGTTGTCGCCCGACCAGACACGGCCGCCGGCGATGTCGAGCACCTTCTCGACAGGCAGGTTGCGCCCCTGCGCCACGAGGTTCGTGAACGTAGTGTACACCTTATCCACGCCGCGCATGATCGAAGCCCTTTCGGCAGGCGTCAGAGGCGAGGTCATGCCCATGCCTGCCGAGGTGTTGCTCTTCACGGCGTCGAACGTGATGCCTAGTTTGTTCTTCAGGGCGTCGATGGTATTGAGGTACATGCCGAAGACGCCGATGGAACCCGTCAGGGTCAGTTTGTCGGCCACAATGACATCGGCCGGGCACGAGATATAGTATCCGCCGCTGGCCGCATAGGAACCCATCGAGACGATGACGGGTTTCTCGGCCTTGAGCAGCTCCATTTCGCGCCAGATGACATCCGAAGCCAATGCGCTGCCGCCCGGGGAATTCACGCGCAGCACCACGGCTTTGACCTTTTCGTCGGCACGCACACCGGCCAGCGTCGCAGCCAGCGTATTGCCGTAAATCTCGCGGCCGAAGCCCTCGCCGTCGACGATCGCACCGTCGGCGTATACGATAGCAACCTGGTCGGCCGAAATATTCTTGAGGTCGGCACTGACCTGCAACGCATATTCGCCCAGGGTGACGAAATTGTATTGGCCGTCGGAATCGGACTGCACGCCCAGCTCGGCAAAGACGTCGTTCATCTGATCTTCGTAGAGCAGGCTATCCACGAACCCGTGTTCGAGGGCATCCTCGGGCAGCGAGACCTCCAGTTTGTCGGTGATCCGGTTCAGGGTTTCCAGGTCGATACCGCGTGCCTCGGCCACCGAACCGGCGATGGTATTCCACATCGAATTGACCAGTTCCTGCATCTGTTCGCGGTTAGCGTCCGACATTTTGGGAAGTATATAGGGCTCGACGGCGCTCTTGTACTTGCAGGCCGTGGGGCGGAAAACCTCGGCCTTGACGTCGAGCTTGTCGAGCAACCCCTTGTAGAACGCCAAATTGAACGAAAGGCCCGACCAGTCCATCCCTCCTTCGGGCTGCATGTAAATCTTGTCGGCCGCCGAAGCGAGGTAATACTGCCCCTGCGAGTAGGTTTCGTTATAGGCGACGACGAACTTGCCGCTCTGCTTGAAATCGACGATCGCCTCACGCAGCTCTTCGAGCAGGGCCGAACCCGCCACTCCGCCGTTGCCGTTCATACGCAAGTAAATACCCTTGATCCGCGGATCGTCCTTCGCCGCCTCAAGCGCACGCAGTGCCTTCATCAGCGGAAGCATACGCGTGGACTGGAGCGTCGCGAAATCGAAGCCGGCGAAAGGATCGCTCGACGGGGCATCGGTCAACACCTCCGAAAAGTCGAGCTTGAGGATCGACTCGGGGTGTACGGCCACGCTTTTCTCCATCGAACCGGCAATGCCGAGCAGGATGAAAATCCAAAGGAAGACTACCAGTACCGACCCCACGACAAACGCGAGGATGGCAGCCAGGAAAGTTTTGATAAAATTCATAACGAAGTTATTTTTTGTTTGTCCTAATTTTGTTCCGATTCCGGTTTTCTTTCGCAAATATACAGAAATTATATGAAAAACAAATAAAATTTATCGTTTTTCGATAAAAAAGAAGGGTAACATATATTTATTCTGTAAAATATACGTTATCTTTGCAAGGAAAGTCACTACACAAATATGGAAGAAAAAATCAGACATCTGCTCGCGTCGCTCGTTCATCCCGAAACGGGGCAGGATATCGTCAGCAGCGGTTTTATCGAGCATATCGCCTCAGCGGCCGGAAAAATCACCGTCGTACTCCGCTTCGCCAAGGCCCGCGACCCGTTCGCAGTGAAAATCAAAAACCAGGCTGAGGAACTGCTCAAACGCGAATTCCCCGATCAAACGGTACTGGTAGTCATCAAGGAGGGCGGCGCTGCCCCGCGCCCCGAACCCAAGCTGAAGACGACCACGGGCGGCATCGCCAAGGTCATTGCTGTCGCATCGGGAAAGGGCGGGGTAGGTAAATCGACCGTCACGGCCAACCTCGCGGTCGCCCTGCGAAACATGGGATTCCGCGTAGGCATCCTCGACGCCGACATATACGGGCCTTCGCAGCCCAAGATGTTCGGAGTGGAAGGCTACCTGCCCGACGCCGTGCAGGAAGAGGGCGCAGACCA
>CDZF01003281.1_pt1 | contig 11075 bp, 10 predicted proteins | sample 557591 | NCBI WGS metagenome assembly CDZF01 (sample SAMEA3182093, study PRJEB8094) | gut metagenome | biome: human; feature: gut; material: Stool; isolation source: human stools | place: Canada | collected 2012-02-04
GCTTCGGCCTGTCCGACATCCTGCAAAAAAACCGCAACGACCTGATAGACGGTTCGCTGCGGAAATTTACCAATTCATTGGACGGCGCCTCATCCAAGATGATTGTCCTTACGCTTTATTTCGAGTAATTCATTCCACGGATTCCATTTCGAGCACGAGTGTACCCACGTAACGCCCGTTCTTTCCCATCTGGTTGCAGTAGACATTTCGGCCGTCGGCATCTTTCAGCACCACGGGATGTTCGAAATAGGTATGGGAATGCCCGCCCAGCACAAGGTCGATATGATGCGAGCCCGGCACAAGCTCCGTATCATCCGTGCCTTCAATATTCCAGCCTAAGTGAGACAGGCAGACAATCAGGTCGCAATGTTCCTTGTTCTTCAACAGGTCCGTCACACGGTTGGCAGCCGTCACAGGGTCTTCGTATGTCACCCCCTTGTAATTGTCTGCAGCCACCATACCTTCGAGTTGCGTGCCTAAGCCGAACACGCCGATTCTTACGCCTTTCCGTTCCAGTACGACATAGGGTTTGACCAAACCTTCGAGCACCGTGCCTTTTACATCATAGTTGGCACAGACAATCGGAAACTGTGCCATGCGGTATATACGTGCCATATTATCCAGCCCGAAGTCAAACTCATGGTTGCCTATCGTGGCGGCATCGTACCGCATCTCGTTCATCAGGCTCACTTCCACTTCTCCTTTATATATATTATAGTAGGCGGAGCCTTGCGAGAAGTCGCCGCTGTCGAAGAGCAACATGTCCTTGTCTGCCGCACGCCAGTCGCGCACCAATGCCGCACGGCGTATGAATCCGCCCTTGTCGGCCTGCGCCGTATCCGAATAGTTCGGACTGACGGGCACCACGCAGCTATGTGTGTCGTTGGTATGCACGATACGCAGTTCCACCGTGCCGTCCTGCGCCGAAAGCGTTCCGCATCCGACGGCCGCAAGCACAGCTATAAAGATTGTTTTCATCGCATTCATCGTCATTTTCCTTATTGTTTAGTGATTCTGCCTTCCATCTTTGCCGTCACCTTGCGCCCTTCGGCCTGCGCACGAAGGATAGCCTCCACAATCAGGTCGCGTACGGCGATTTTCGTCTCCGCCTTGTATACATTATCCTTCAAGGCATACATTCTGTCGTTTCCTTCGGCCAGATAATCAAGGGTGGCTATCGTATACAGGGCATGCTCCTCTATCGGCTTGCCGTTCACCTCAACCGTCAGCAGACGCCCGTCCATGGTAATCGCCATGCGCACGCCGCTGACTCCTTCGCCCCCCACGGCCGCAATCTGATCCATCAGCTCTTTCAACTTGCTTCCTGTAAGGGTCAGCACACACAGCCGGTTCTCGAAAGGAGCAATCTCCAACACGTCACCGTATGTCACCTTGCCCTTTGGCATGGCACTGCGAAGCCCTCCGATATTGCACAGGCCGATGTCGGCCCTCTTGCCCACACGCACGGAGGCATCCCGCAACACGTCGGCCACGAAATTGGACAACAGACTTTCCGGACGGTCAGCCCGCATCGCCACCTCACTCTCACCCAGCACAGGGGCACGCATGCTGTCCACCGCCTCACGGAAAGGTGCCGCGACACGCAATGCTCCGCTGTCGGGACGCGAGTCCAGCGACCTTGTCACCTCATATCGTCCGGCCTTCACCCCGGCCAGCTTGTAACGTTGTGCACATACGCCCCCCGGCAGCATGAGGCACAGCACAAATCCCGCATATATTTCCTTTCTCATCGATTTTGTATTAAATCCACACTCAAATGTACAACTAAAATCCGGAACGCGGAAGAAAGAAACCATAGAATCGACATCTGCCCATCTAAAAAAATACGCGCCCTTCCTTTTTTTAGCCAATAGGTCATGACTTGTTGAGTAGCGAAATGGCAACTGTTTTAACCGGACGTTATCTACAAATTGAAATGTTGCCTTTCAAACCATGAAATGGGAAAAGCACTATCATCCTCATAATCAGCCAAAGTTACATCTTTAAGGACGTAAGAATGTTGCAGTACTACATTTTTAAGGACGTAAAAGTGCGGAAATCCACACTTTTCAGGACGAAGTTTATTGTTTCTACCTAAAAAAGTGCAGGATACGGTTGGCAGGGTGAAAAAAACTTCGTACCTTTGCAGTCGCTTTCCGTACAATCGCTGGCAGGATGCAGAGTTCCCTGTTATGTTGTACCGGGACGACAGAACAATTTAATGACCCAAACAAATGGCAGATTTAATTAAAATTGCAGAAGAAGCATTTGCTACCGGCAAAGAGTTCCCCAAGTTCAAGGCTGGTGATACCGTTACCGTAGCATACAGAATCGTCGAAGGTAACAAAGAGCGTGTACAGCTGTACCGCGGTGTAGTTATCAAAATCTCAGGCCACCAGAACAAGAAGCGCTTCACCGTACGCAAGATGTCGGGAACCGTGGGTGTGGAACGTATCTTCCCCATCGAAAGTCCGAACATCGACAGCATCGTGGTGAACAAGGTGGGTAAAGTGCGTCGCGCAAAGTTGTACTACCTGCGCAAACTTACCGGCAAGAAAGCACGTATCGCAGAAAAGCGTACAGTGGCTGCCAAGTAAACCGGATTTCAAGAACGGACAAAATAAAAAGGATACTCCTCTGGGGGTATCCTTTTTATTTTGCCTCATCACAACATACGCTGTTTGCTTAATTTATCGATTATCATCAAACACTTTCGTCTATATGCAAACATCGGGTTATCGATGTTTTTTTGTGTCATTGTCATACCGGAAGTGCAAAAAAATGTCTATATCCATACCATCTATCTGCCTATTTGTGTATATTTGCATCGAATATATCTGCCGATAAATGTATTGCCAACGGTGTTTTATCTGCATAAAAATGTAGCGCTCAATGGAAAGATTTGTTTTACAAGAACTTATAGAGTGGAAAAACCGGACCGATCGGAAGCCGTTAATTCTGAATGGTGCCCGACAAGTCGGCAAAACGTGGTTGCTCCATAAATTCGCCGAACTCGAATATAAGAAAGAGGCTTATGTAATATGCCGGAAAAACGATCTTGCACGCCGGCTTTTCTCACAAGATTTCAATGTGGACAGGATTTTGCGCGGTTTGCGCGCAATAACCTCCGTTGACATCACTCCGGAAGATACACTTATCATTCTGGATGAAATACAGGATATCCCGGAAGCATTGGAAGCCTTGAAATATTTTAAGGAGGAAGCACCGGAATACCATATAGCCGTGGCCGGCTCTCTTTTGGGGATTTCCATGCATCAAGGCGTGTCTTACCCCGTGGGAAAAGTGAATGTCATAAATATCTTTCCCATGAGTTTTGAAGAGTTCCTTGTAGCCAAGGGAGAAGAAGAAGCCTACAAATTGCTCGTGAGCAGGGACTTTGAAACAATAAACCTTCTGCATGAAAAGTATACAGACCTCCTACGGCAATACTATTATGTAGGCGGAATGCCGGAAGCGGTGCTTAAATACGTAGAGACGGATTCATTGCAGGAGGTCAGGCGTATCCAGTCTGAAATTTTACAGGGCTACGACTTTGACTTCTCCAAACACGCGCCTCAGGAACAGGTACCACGCATCAGAATGGTCTGGAACAGTATTCCTTCACAGTTGTTCAAGGAGAATAAGAAATTCATCTACGGAGCCTTACGCAAGGGAGCCAGGGCAAATGATTTTGAAATTGCCATCCAATGGCTTATAGATGCAGGATTATTGTACAAGATTCCCAGATGCACCAAACCGGAATTACCACTTGATATTTATGAGGACTTATCGGCTTTTAAATTATATGCGGTTGATTTGGGTTTGATGGGTGCTATGGTTAAGACCGTTCCGGCCCAGGTATTGATAAAAAACGACATTTTCAAGGAATACAAGGGAGGAATAACCGAACAATACGTCTTGCAACAGCTGAAAAGCAAAGGCGTATCGCCAATCTATTATCATAACACGAACAACTCGCGCCTTGAACTGGACTTTATCATCCAACGTGGCGCGGAAATGATACCGATAGAGGTGAAAGCCGAAGGAAATGTCAGGGCAAATTCACTGACAGCCTTGCTGAACAGTATGCCGGAACTGCATGCGGAAAGATATTCTATGCTGCCTTACAAAGTACAGAAAAACCTTACAAACATACCGTTGTACGCGGTATAACTATGCAGAATCTTGACAGGGCCGGATTTCAAGAACGGACAAAATAAAAAGGATACTCCTCTGGGGGTATCCTTTTTATTTTGCCTCATCACAACATACGCAAGCCGTCGTCTCCTATGGCAATCAACCGCCTTTTGTACAAGTCGCCTACGGCTTTCTTGAACACTTTCTTGCTGACACCGAACACCGCATATATTTCTTCCGCAGGACTCTTGTCGCAGAAAGACGTGCGGCCGCCGTTCATGCGCAAATGCTCCAGAAGCACGTCCGAAAAGTCGGCAACCGCCTCCTGTCCGGGTTTCTGCAGCGAAACGTCTATCTTCCCGTCCGGACGCACCTGCTTGATATAACCTTTCATACGGTTGCCCACATACAAGGAGCGGAACAGTTCACTGTCGTAGACCAGTCCCGCATAACGGTTGTCCACAATGACCTTGTAGCCCAGGTCGGTCTTTGTCCAGACCAGTATATCCACCTCCTCGCCCGGCCTGTAAGGGGGCATATCCTTGTCGAGATAGCGTTCCACCTTGGCCGAGGCCATGATGCGGTAGCTCTCTTCATCCACGTGCAAGTGTACGATATAGCTCTGTCCTTTCTGCATCTTCGTCTTCTGCTCCCTGAAAGGCACGAACAGGTCTTTCATCAGCCCCCAGTCGAGAAAGGCGCCGAAGTTGTTGACCCACGCCACTTGCAGGTAGGCAAAGTCGCCCACCATGGCCAGCGGTGTCTGTGTGGTGGCCACGATGCGTTCTTCGCTGTCAAGATACAGAAACACGTCCAGCACATCGCCGGGACGGCAGCCCGAAGGCACATAACGGGCAGGCAGAAGGATATCGCCGGTGTCCCCGCCATCCAGATACATTCCGAAATCTACTTCTCTCACCACCTCCAGGCGGTTCATTCTTCCTAATTCTACTTTCATAAGGTGTCGTTTGGAATATCTTCTCCTTTTTCTTCACTCTCTGCAGCCCCTTCCCTGCCGGCATCCGTTATCAGGCCGTCCCGCATGTGTATGGTACGGTCGGTCAGACGGGCCAGTCCGTCATCGTGCGTCACAATCACGAACGTCTGCCCGAAGCGGTCGCGCAGGTCAAAAAAGAGACGGTGCAGCTCCGCTTTGTTTTTTGAGTCGAGACTGCCCGAAGGCTCATCGGCAAAAACCACCGAGGGATGGTTCACCAGCGCGCGCGCCACAGCCACACGCTGTTTTTCCCCGCCCGAAAGTTCATTCGGCTTATGGGACGCACGGTCGGACAGCCCCATGAAATCAAGCAGTTCCTGCGCACGTGCCTTCGCCTCACGCGTGGAGGCATGACCGATGTAGGCAGGAATCATCACGTTCTCAAGAGCGGTAAACTCCGGCAGCAACTGGTGGAACTGGAAGACAAACCCGATGCGGCGGTTACGGAATTCGGCCAGCTCGCGGCGGCTGAGCGCACCCACATCCACACCGTCGACCACCACCCGCCCGGCATCGGGCTTGTCCAAGGTACCCATAATCTGCAACAGCGTCGTCTTTCCGGCACCGCTGGGCCCTACGATGCTCACCACTTCACCCTTTCCGATGTTCAGGTCGATGCCTTTCAACACTTCGAGCGAACCGAAACTTTTCTTTATATCATGTATCTCAATCATAATCTACAACCTGTTTATCACGTATTGCGCCAGATAACAGCCGAACACGGCCGGCATATAGCTCACGGTGCCAGTCGTGGTCTTCTTGTTCCGCTCGCCTTCCACCCTGACCACCGCCGAGGAGTCGGCCTGCTGCGCACAGAACACCACCGGAAGCGGACGGCGCATGCCTTCGCGCTTCAGCCGGTTGCGCACAGCCTTGCTCAGACCGCAATGGTAGGTTTCCCAAATGTCGGCAAAACGTATCTGGGTCACATCCGTCTTCGCACCGGCCCCCATACTGCTGACTATCGGGATGCGGCGCCTCATGGCTTCCATAATCAGGGCGCACTTGGGAGCTATCGTATCAATGGCATCCACCACGAAGTCGAAGTCCGCACCCGCCAGCAACGCGCCGGCCTGCGCCTCTTCAAGATATTCCGCACGCACGGTCAGTTCCAGTTCGGGGTTGATGTCGAGAAAGCGGCGCGACAGCACGTCGACCTTTTCCCGACCGACAGTGGAATGCAGGGCACACAACTGCCTGTTGATATTGCTGGCCTGCACGCTGTCGGCATCCAGCAGGGTCATCCGGCCGATTCCCGCACGCACCAGCATCTCGGCCGCGTATGCGCCGACTCCGCCGGTGCCCACCACCAGCACATGCGCACACCGGAGACGCTCCATCCTGTCATCGCCCATCAAAAGCCGGGTACGCTCCTGCCAGTCGTCCTGCCTCATGCCTCGTCTTCTTTTGAATTGCTGCGCGACAGCCAGCTCTTGTAGCGGTCCTTGGCCGCCTCATACGACTGGTTCATCGTCAGCGGTTCGTTAATGCTCAAGCCTTTGGTGGCTGTCTCGGCGTAAATGTCGGGGAATATCAGCATCAGGCCGGTATTCATATAGTATTTCCTTATCTGACGGGGGATATGCTCGAACGAAGGACGGAATGAGATGGAACCGCGACGGGCAAGCACCACGACAAGCATGTGGTCCTCGCGCACCTCCTTCGACAGGCGTTTCAATTCGTTTCCGCCGTCGGTCTGCACATACTCCGCCCGAATGGACTGATGCCTCTCGGACAGGTAGTTCTGCATGATGCGCAACGTATCGGGATGGGCATGGTAGGTGACGCGGCATCCCAGGCCTACGGCCAGACGGGCCACACGCTCCATCCAATGATAGAATCCCGCCTCGAACTGCGCCTTGGCGGGCACGGCCACATGAATGCGGCGTATCGTATTGACGGACACCGTGCAGCGCACCATGGTAATCTGACGGTTCAGGCGGCTCAACAGGCTAATCAGCACCGGCCCGAAGAAAGACTCCGAGGGTGAGTTCTGCATGTGAAGCCCCACCACCAGTTCGGAATAGTCGCTTTCCTTCATCGTGTGGATGATGCCGTTGGCCAGGTTCGTGGCCAGACGCACCTTGGTCTGCATCTGCACGTTGGCGGCCTGCGCGATGGCCGAGGCGGCCTCTAATAGTTTGCGCCCGTGCTCCCTGGCACGTTCGTCGTTGTCCAGCACCACATTGATGGCACTCATCGGGGCCTCCGACTTCTCCTTGCGCATCAGCAGGGCCATATTGACCAGATAGTCCACCGTATCGGGATAGGCCACGGCTATCAGCGTAGACTCCTCGTCCAACTGGCGGGGCTCGGCCACATTGTCGCTCTGCAGGGCCAGCCTCCGGGCCGCGGCATCGGTAATGAGCGAGCTGACGATGCAGGTCACCAATATCAGCAATATCGTGCCGTTCAGCACATCCTCGTTCAACAGACGCTCGCCCGACGGCAGGATGATATTGTAGCCCACCAGCACGGCCGCCAGCGTGGCGGCAGCCTGCGCGTTGCTCAGACCGAACATCAGTTCGCGCTCCACACCCGACATACCGAAAGCCTTCTGTGTGACCCACGACGCCATCCATTTGCCGGCCAGCGCCATCGTAATCATCACAGCCGCCACCTTCAAGGCCGCACCGGAACCGAACAGGACGCTCAGGTCGATAATCATACCCACTCCTATCAGGAAATACGGAATGAACAAGGCATTACCTACAAATTCCAGATGGTGCATCAGGGGGGCACTGCGGGGAATCAGCCTGTTCAGCACCAGGCCGGCAAGAAACGCACCTAAGATGCCTTCCAGACCGGTAAGCTCCATCAGGCCCGCACTCAGAAAGACCATGGCCAGGACAAATATGAACTGTATCACCGCATCATTGTACCTGCGGAAAAACCACCGGGCGATACGGGGAAAGGAATACACGATGAACAACGCCAAAGCCACTACCTTGAGCAGCAGTACAAGTCCGAATCCCCCATCGGCATCCTCACGGAACATGCCTGATATGAATGCCAGCACCAACAGCGTAAGGGTGTCGGTCACAATCGTTCCTCCCACCGCGATGCTCACACTGCGGTGGCGCGCCATGCCGTAACGGATGACAATGGGATAGGCAATCAAGGTATGCGAGGCATACATGCTGGCCAAAAGCACAGACGTGGCCAAGCCGTATTTGAGCAGGAACACATTGCTCACCACTCCCATACACAGGGGAAAGATGAAAGCCGCCAGTCCTAAGGTCAGGGCTTGCCAGCGGATGCGCTTCATGTGCTGCATATCCATCTCAAGGCTGGCAAGGAACATGATATAATATAGCCCGACATTGCCGAACAGCTCGAAACTGCTGTCGCGGTCGAGCACGCACAGCCCGTTCGGCCCAATCAGCACGCCGGCAAGTATCATGCCTACGATATGGGGTATCTTGAGTTTTCCCAACAGAATGGGGGCAAGCAGGATGATGCTCAGCACCACAAAGAATATCCACGTAGGATCAGTGACCGGAAGATATGAAGACCATGCGGACATCGGCGTAACTTTAATGGGTTGTTTTGTTTCCGCAAAGTTAAAGAAAAAAACGATATACGGGAAAATATGATAAGGAAATTGGCGTAATAGAATATCTAAGGAGTAGCAACATGGCAAAAAATCCTGTTGTCAGGAAGTGCCGCGTTCACTTTTTACAAACCGGCATCATATACACGCTCATGTTTTTAGAGGAGGCAAAAAGCATGATTCCGAATGGGCCAAATAGAAATACAAACAGGCTATCGGGCCAAAATATGCAAAATAGAGCCTGAAATAGGACAGACTTGTCCCGATTATCTATAAAAAACAGTATATTTGTCCCGATTAACAGGGCTCCACATGACAACAGAAAGCTATGCTGATGTTCTATGAACAAAACAACATAGCATCGTTCAAACAAATATTCATTGACCAATTCCTATTCGCCGTGAAAACATACTTTTAAATGCCGCACCGCTTAATGGCCGGACACAAAACACCACATTATGGACAATAGGAATGAAAAAAACTCCGTTTTATGTGCACAATAGCAATAAATTGTCTATTTTTGCAGTCGAAATCATCAAATTTACATTAAAAGATACAAAAAATGAAAGTAGCGATTGTAGGTGCGAGCGGAGCAGTGGGACAAGAATTCCTGCGCGTGCTCGAAGAGAGAAACTTTCCGATGGACGAACTGGTACTGTTCGGTTCGACCCGTAGCGCAGGAACCAAGTACAAATTCCGCGGCAAGGAGATTGAAGTGAAGCTCCTTCAACACAACGATGATTTTAAAGACATCGACATCGCCTTCACATCGGCCGGCGCAGGTACATCGAAAGAATTTGCAGAAGACATCACAAAATACGGCGCCGTCATGATTGACAACTCAAGCGCATTCCGCATGGACAAGGACGTGCCCCTCGTGGTGCCCGAATGCAACGCCGCCGACGCACTCGACCGTCCGCGCGGCATCATCGCCAACCCGAACTGCACCACCATCATGATGGTGGCCGCCCTGCAACCCATTGAAAATCTCAGCCACATCCGGCGCATCCATGTAGCCAGCTACCAGGCAGCCAGCGGCGCCGGCGCGGCAGCCATGGCGGAACTGGAACAGCAATACCGCGAAGTGCTCGACGGCAAACCGGCCACGGTGAAGAAATTCGCCTACCAGCTGGCCTATAACGTCATCCCCCAAATCGACGTGTTCCAAGACAACGGATACACCAAAGAGGAGATGAAAATGTTCAACGAAACGCGCAAGATTATGCACAGCGACGTGCAGTGCTCGGCCATGTGCGTGCGCGTCCCGGCCCTGCGCTCCCACTCCGAAGCCATCTGGATAGAGACGGAAAAGCCGCTCACCGTGGAAGAGGTGCAGCATGCCATTGCCCACGGCGAAGGTCTGCAACTGATGGACGACCCGGCCAACCAGGTTTATCCCATGCCTTTGTTCCTGGCCGGCAAGGACGATGTATACGTAGGCCGCATACGCAAAGACCTCGCCAATGAGAACGGCATCACGCTTTGGCTCGTGGGCGACCAGATTAAGAAAGGTGCCGCGCTGAATGCGGTGCAGATTGCCGAATACCTGATCAAGGTGGGCAACGTCAAATAAGGAACTTTCTTCCTTTCCTTACGGCAGTGTGCCGGAACTGGGAACGACTACCCGGTTCCGGCACACTGCTATAATGAAGTGTATCTTGAAACCACATTTCAGTAAAACACACCTGAAACATTTTGCTGTTCCGACAAAAAAACATTCTACCCCTTTAGTAAATCACCTTTAATATCAGAAAACGTCTTCGGCTTCGGCTTCGTCTCACGCGCGCGCGCATTACAGGAGTTTTTTCAAAAACACCCTTCAAGGGTTCAGACTATCTGATTGACAAGAAGATAGCACACACCCAGCCTTCAGCCGGCACGCAGATGAAAATGTAAAGAAATCCCTCACCTGTGTGCAGTTGGTTCCACACCTGTGAAGAGCGGGATGCACACAGGTGAACATTTACTGAAGGACAGGTGAAGGCACTGCTACACATAAAGCATTGTCTTTCAACAAGTCTGAACCCATGAAGGGTGTTTCAGGAAAACTCCTGTAGAAGGCTTCAATTGTAGAGACCTTGACATAGACGAGTTCTTTGCCAATTGGGAAAGCCACTCTACTTGGTATTTTACCTGGTATTCTTGCGGTATGCAGACAATGTTAGTCGGACAGATTAGATAGCAGCTCCACTCGTTCCTCTTCACTTAAACCTTTGAGCATCTCAAGTAGAACGTTCTTATCTACAACAGACATAGACTCTTTTAACGTCCCATACCGCTCGATATAATGCTATCCATTACATCTTGAAGCCACATTTCAGTAAAATACGCCCGAAACATTTTGCGTTTTCCGACAAGAACAGCTAAGAACATTTTGCCGTTTCCGAC
>CDZF01043433.1_pt1 | contig 10853 bp, 6 predicted proteins | sample 557591 | NCBI WGS metagenome assembly CDZF01 (sample SAMEA3182093, study PRJEB8094) | gut metagenome | biome: human; feature: gut; material: Stool; isolation source: human stools | place: Canada | collected 2012-02-04
TATCTGCCGCTGGCGGGCATCACCGAGATGGTGCCTCCCGGAGGCGCCGGCATCGGCATGCACGTCATCCCGGTCGAAAAGGCCATCCCGGCCGAGAGCAAGTCTCTGCCGATCGAGCACCTGTCCCACTGGCTGAAGAAGTACGAGGGCCACATCGGCGTGTCCGTGTGCTCCTGCCGCAAGCAGCAGCGCATCCGCGGCGAGGGCTCCGGCGACGTGGAAGGCGAGTGGTGCATCGGCGTCGGCGACTTCGCCGACTACTGCCGCGAGACGAACCACGGCCGCGACATCACCTATGAAGAGGCCATGGAGATCCTCCAGAAGGCCGAGGACCGCGGCTATGTCCACCAGATCACGAACATCGACGGTGAGAACAAGATCTTCGGCATCTGCAACTGCGCCGTCGGCGTCTGCAACGCGCTGCGCACTTCGCAGCTGTTCAACACGCCGAACCTGTCCGCCTCCGCCTACGTGGCCGAGAGCGACCCGGAAAAGTGCGTTGCCTGCGGCAAGTGCGTAGAGACCTGCCCGGCTGGTGCTGTCCGCCTCGGTCAGAAGCTCTGCACCAAGGAAGGCCCCATCCAGTATCCGCACCACGAGCTGCCGGACGACACCAAGTGGGGCGAGGATCACTGGAACAAGAATTACCGCAACGAGAACGGATGCATCCAGACCTGGCCGACCGGCACGGCGCCCTGCAAGGCTGCCTGCCCGGCGCACATCGCCATCCAGGGCTACATCAAGATGGCGGGCGACGGCCGCTATGCCGACGCGCTCAAGCTCATCAAGAAGGATAACCCGTTCCCGGCTGTCTGCGGCAGCATCTGCAGAAAGTACTGCGAGGATGCCTGCACCCGCGGCACCGTCGACGAGCCACTGGCCATCGACGAGATCAAGAAGTTCATTGCCGAGCAGGACATGAAGGCCGAGCACCGCTACGTGCCGCCCATGAACTCCTGCACGCATGAGAAGTTTGACCAGAAGGTCGCCATCATCGGCGGCGGCCCGGCCGGTATGTCCTGCGCCTACTTCCTGGCCATCGAGGGCTACAGCCCGGTCGTGTTCGAGAAGGAAGCCGTGCCCGGCGGCATGCTCGTCAACGGTATTCCGAGCTTCCGTATCGGCAAGGATGTCGTCAAGTCCGAGATCGATGTGCTGCGCGAGATGGGCGTGGAGTTCAAATGCGGCGTCGAAGTCGGCAAGGACATCACCATCCAGCAGCTGCGCGAAGAGGGCTACCAGGCGTTCTACGTCGCGGTCGGCCTGCAGCAGGCGGCGAAGCTCAACATCGCCGGCGAGGATCTCACCGGCGTCAAGAGCGGCCTTGACTTCCTGCGTGAAGTCAACGCCGGCAAGCTCAAGAAGCTCACGGGCGATGTGGTCGTCATCGGCGGCGGCAACGCGGCCATCGACGTGGCGCGCGCGGCCCTGCGTCTGACCAAGGGCAGCGTGAACATGTACTGCCTCGAGAAGGACGAAGAGATGCCCACCGTTCCGGATGAGAAGAACGCCGGCATCGCTGACGGCGTCGTCATCAACAACTCCTGGGCGCCGAAGGCCATCCTCGGCGAGGGCGGCAAGGTCACCGGCATCGAGCTGATGCGCTGCGTGTCCGTCCGCGACGCGAGCGGCAAGTTCGCCCCGGTCTATGACGAGAATGAGACCATCACCGTCCCGTGCTCCAACGTTCTGGTCGCCATCGGCCAGCGCTCGGTCTACGGCGACGTTCTGGCCGGCACCGCGGCGGAGACGGCTGACGGCCGCCTGATCGCACACGACGCCGTGACGTTCCAGTCCAATGAGCCCGATATCTTCGTCGGCGGCGACTGCGCCACCGGCCCGAAGTACACGATCGACGCGATCGCGACCGGCCGCGAGGGCGCGGTGTCCATCCACCGCTTCGTCAACAAGGGCCAGACCCTGACGATCCACCGCAACACCCGCGAGTTCAAGGAGCTCAACAAGGACGATATCGTTCTGCCGACCGAGAAGATCAAAAAGCCCGCGCGTGCCGCCGTTGCCATCGACAGCAAGAAGGTGCGCACCATGCAGGACGACCGCGTGACGTTCACCGAAGAGCAGATCCGCTCCGAGGCGTCCCGCTGCCTGAGCTGCGGCCGCAGCGTTGTCGATCCGAACAAGTGCATCGGCTGCGGCATCTGCACGACCAAGTGCGAATTCGACGCGATCCACCTCAAGCGCGTGCGTCCGCAAAACAGCAAGATGATCCCGGCCGAGGACAAGTTCAAGGCCATCGGCCCCTACGCCGCCAAGCGTCAGGTGAAGATCATCAAGAAGTCCCTGGCGGAAAAGAAAAAGTAATCCATCATTATGAGGCGGGCACAGAACCCTTCCCGCTGTGCCCGCCCGCTTGAAAGGAGCCCCCATGCACGAGCTGAGTATCGTTACTTATGTCGTCAAGCAGGTGCAGGAGATCGCCAAGGAAAACAACCTCACCGAGATCGAGTCGGTCACGCTCGAATTCGGTGAGGTCTCCGGCATTGTGCCGGAATATCTCGAGGACTGCTGGAACTGGTATACCAAGAAGGAGCCGATCATTCAGGGCACGAAATTCCTGTATGAGATCATTCCGGCCGTCACCTGGTGCGACGACTGTAAGACCACTTACCCGACCGTACAATACGGCAAGACCTGCCCGCACTGCGGCAGCGGCAACACCTGGCTGCAGCAGGGCAATGAGATCAATATCAAACAGATCGAGGCGCGCTGATTCCGGCACGCCTCCCTGCCTATGGGCAGCAAAAGAGACAGAAGCGGTCGCGCAGCCGCTTTTGATAGAAACACGAACGAAGAGGGAGTGAACCATGAAAGACCTGAAACATCTTTTATACTTCGAAAACCTTTTGCAGGAAGCACACAATGACCTGGTCGCACAGGCGCAGAACGAGGGGAAGATCTGTGTTGCCTATGCCTGCGAAAACACGCCCGAGCCGCTGCTGAACCTGCCCGGAGCGTTCTCAACGCGCCTGCGCGCGCCGCGCACCGGCTCCATGGAAATGGCCACGTACTACATGACCAGCTTTCTGTGCGAGTATAGCCGCGCGCTGCTCGAGCGCGCCATTGAGGGCGGCTATAATTTCGCCGACTGCATGATCACGCCGGACGGCTGTTCGATGATGAACCGTGCCGTCGAGAACATGGAGCTGCTCAAGACCATGGGAAAGAGCAAGCCGAAGTTCTTCTACGAGTACATGGAGATCCCGATGAAGGCCGACGACAACGGTCTGAATCTGTACGTGCTCCAGTGCCGCAACCACATCCTCACGCCGCTGCACGAGCACTACGGCATCGACGTGTCGGACGCGGCCATCCGCAGCGCCGTCGCCGAGCACAACCGCGTGTGCGAGCTCATCCGCGCCATCGGCGAATATCGCAAGGGCGACAATCCGCGCATTACGGGCTATGAATTCCACGTCATCACGCTTGCAACCTATGTCGCGCCGAAATACCTGCTCATCGACAAGCTGGAGGAGACGCTCAAGGAGCTCAAGACCCGCCGCCCGGATAAGAAAAATCCGTACCGCGCGCGTGTGGTCGTTGTCGGCTCGGAGGTCGATGATATCGACTTCATCAAGCTCGTCGAGGACACCGGCGCTTATGTCTGCGCCGACCGCTTCTGCTACGGCTCGTTCCCGGGCCGTGATCCGATCACGCTGACGGACGACGAGGACGCACTGACCCAGATCTGCCGCCAGTACATGAACCGCGCCCAGTGCCCGCGCTATATGGATATGCCCAAGATGCTCGGCCGCCGCGAATACGTCAACAGCCTTGCCAAGGAGTATGCGGCCGACGGCATCATCTACGAGCAGATCAAGTTCTGCGACCCGTGGGCGTATGAGCGTATGCTCGGCTCGCACATTCTCAACGACGACTACGGCTATCCGGTGCTGTCTGTTGACCGTCCGTATAACATTGCTTCCTCCGGCCAGATGCGCACCCGTGTGCAGGCATTTGTGGAAAGCATGGAGATCAAGAAGATTCAAGGGGGGAAACAGTGATGTCCAACAAGAGAATCGGCTGCGAGAATTTCGGCAAATTCTATACCGAGGGCAAGGTGCGCAACCGCCGTGAGTGGCGCGGCGTCAAGGACACGCTCTATGATTACAGCCGCTGGCTGCACATCATGACCATCCTTGCAAAGTTCATCATCAAGCCGCGCAACATCAAGGCCATGTTCCGCTATCGCTGGATGGCCAACTATCTGGCCGTGCCCATGATGGTCGACCGCCACACGCAGGGTCTGCGCGATGAATATCTGCGCATCTGCCACCTGGAGCAGGACCTCGTCATTGAGGACGTGGCAAAGCTGCTCGACAGCCTCTTCCGCGGCGACCGCCGCATCGGCAACGATAAGAAGTTTTCCGACAAGGTCGTGCTCGTGGATGAAAACGAGATGACTGCAGTCATGATGGGCTTCCCGACGCTCAAGTGCCTGAGCCGCGAGACGCCGTCCACCTACGTCTCCGTGCTGCTCAACCAGCACGCGGCTGAGCATTACATCGATGTTGCGCAGGAATACGGTCTTGCTGGCGACGTCTGCCCGATGCCGGAGGCCGAGGCCGGCGTGTCCATCGACGACGATGCACCCGTGCTCGGCGCCTGCGCCGTGCAGTGCAATACGACCTGCGACGGTTCTCTGCTCGGCAACGGCGTCATCTCCAAGCGCCTCGAGCTCGAGGACGGCATCCCGGTGTTCCAGCTTGCAGCGCCTCTGCGCCACCGTGAGGACGATGTGCAGGAATACGCCGCGCAGGAGGTGCGCAACGCCATCGCCTTCATTGAGGAGCACACCGGCGAGAAGTGGGACTGGAAGGCGTACTTTGAGTGCGCCGAGCGCGTGAACTATGCCACCAAGTGCCGCCTCGAGTGGCTGGAGATGAACAAGACCGACTACCCGCAGGTCTTTGGCTCCAACCTCGCGCTGTATACCGAAACGAACTACATGGCCATCTGCGGCAAAGTGCCCGCGTTTCGCGAGGCCGACCGCAAGATCACCGAGCTTGCCGAGCGCGCCTACAGCAAGCGCAAGCGCGCGGCCAATGCGTATCGCCACCGCGCCATCGTCTGGGGCGTGCAGTCGCACTTCTACATGGACTTCCTCGTCTGGCTGCTCAACTGCTGGGGCATCGTGCCGCTGACGGATATGCTCTCCATGGTCTCGACGCGCGAGCTCGCCACGACCGACACGCCGGAAAACCGCGAGCAGGCATATTACGACATGGCATGGCTGACCGAAAACATGATCATGCGCAACCGCACGCACGGCGGCTACAAGGTCCTGCTTGATGAGCTGTGGGAGTTCTGCGAAGAGTTCAACGCCGACATGGTCATTCTCTGGGAGCATATGAGCTGCAAGGCGCTCGACGGTATGCACGGTCTGTTTGAAGAGCGCGCCCGTGAGCATGGCATCCACCTCGTCTGGGTCACGCACGATCTGTTCGACCCGCGTGTCATCTCGCGTCAGGGCGTGCGCCAGCAGGTCAATGACTATATGCGCACCGTCATGCAGGAAGAGCCCGTGGATCCGAGCCTGGAGATCCTGAAGGACGAGAAGTCCTGGTAATCAGAGAGGAGATCAAACATGAACAATCTGAAATGTAAGCTGCTCAAGGCCCTGCTGGGCGTGTCGCTTGGCGCATTGGGCGCATTTGCGGTCACGTTTGTCGTCTACTTCTGGAACCTTGACATGAAGCTCACCTCCGTCATGGAAGGCATCCTGCTCAAGCACTACGACCGGATCGAGCGCAACCAGCACCTGTGATACCAGCGTTTTTCAGCACCCGTCTGCCACGGCAGACGGGTGCTTTTTTGCAGCCGTTTTTCGCGTGTAAACAATTTATGAAGTCTCTTGACGATTCGGACAAATGCCTTTATAATGCGTAGCGTGCTACAGATTTGGAGGTGCATCATGGAGCAATATCCGATCGGATGTCTATTAAAAATGATCACGGATAAGATTAAAATAAAAGCCGACGCCAACCTTGCGCAGCATGATCTGACGCTGACGCAAAGCCGCGTGCTCGGTTATCTGGCGCAAAACGGCGGCACGGCGACGCAAAAGGAGATCGAGGGCTTCCTGCAGGTGTCGCACCCGACCGTTGCGGGCGTCATCGGGCGCATGGAGCAAAAGGGCTTCGTCTCCTGCCGCGCAGACCCTGCGGATAAGCGCAGCAAGCTCGTCTGCCAGACACCGCGCGCCGCCGAGATCGCACACGAAATGCAGGCGACCATTGCGGCCGCAGAGCAGCAGATGCTCCGCTCGCTGACCCCGAAGCAGATCGCGGCGCTGGAAGCTTCGCTGCGCACGATCTATGCTGACCTCGGCTGAGCTGCCCGCAAACCCGGAAGGAGGAAACCCATGCTTCATACATTGACCCGCAGTCTGCGGGAGAACAAAGGTCCGGCGCTCGTGACGGTTCTGCTCTCGGCGCTGGAGGTGGTGTTCGAGATCGTGATCCCGCTGTTCATGTCCAACCTCATCGACTTCGGCATCGAGGGCGGCAGTATGGCGGCGGTCTGGAAATTCGGCGCGTTTTTGCTGCTGCTGGCGGCGTTCCAGCTGGCGACCGGCGTGCTCGCCGCGCGCATTGCCGCGCGCGCGTCCGTCGGCTTCGCGGCAAACCTGCGCGAGGATATGTACGACAATGTGCAGACGTTCGCTTTTTCGAACATCGACAAGTTTTCCACCGCATCCATCGTCACACGCTTGACGACGGACACCACAAACGTGCAAAATGCGTTCCAGATGCTCATGCGTATGGCGATCCGTGCGCCGGTCATGCTGATCTTTTCCATGATCGTGTCGTTTCGCATCAGCCGCGACATCTCGATGACGTTTCTCATCATTCTGCCGATCCTGGCACTGGCGCTCTTTTTCATCATCCGCAGCGTGTTCCCGGTCTTTACGCGCGTGTTCCGCACGTATGACGAGCTCAACAACGTCGTGCAGGAGAATGTGCGCGGCATCCGCGTCGTGAAGTCGTTCAACCAGGAGCAGCACGAGATCGGCAAGTTTGACGCGATCTCCGCGCGCATTTATCAGGACTTTTCCAAAGGCGAGCGGCTCATCACGCTCAACGCCCCGCTGATGCAGTTTTGCATCTATACGTGCATGATCCTGATCTCGTGGCTCGGCGCGAAGGCCATCATCGCCAGCGGCAACGATCCCGCGCTCGGCCTCACGACCGGCAATCTCACCGCGCTCATCACCTATGCCATGCAGATCCTCTCGAGCCTGATGATGCTCTCGATGGTCTTTGCCATGCTGACGATCTCGCTCTCGTCCGCGCGGCGCATCGCCGAGGTGCTCGAGGAGCGGACGGATATCCGCCAGCCGGAGCACCCGGTCATGACCGTGCGCGACGGTGCGGTCGACTTTGACCACGTGAGCTTTGTCTACGCCTCCAAGGCGGACAAAAAGGTGCTCGATGACATTGATCTGCACATCCGCTCCGGTGAGACGGTCGGCGTCATCGGCGGCACGGGCGCGTCCAAGTCCTCGCTCGTGCAGCTCATCCCGCGCCTGTATGACGTGACCGGCGGCAAGCTGACGCTCGGCGGTGTGGACGTGCGCGATTATGATCTGGAGACGCTGCGCAACGCCGTTGCCATGGTGCTGCAGAAAAACGAACTCTTTTCTGGTACGATCGCCGAAAATCTACGCTGGGGCAACGAAAACGCCACGGACGAGGAGCTCCGTCACGCCTGCGTGCTCGCGTGTGCGGATGAATTCATTTCCGCCATGCCGGACGGCTATGACACCTATATCGAGCAGGGCGGCACGAACGTCTCCGGCGGCCAGAAGCAGCGCCTGTGCATCGCCCGCGCGCTGCTGAAAAAGCCGAAGGTGCTCATTCTCGATGACTCGACGAGCGCCGTCGACACGCGCACGGATGCGCAGATCCAGCAGGCCCTTTCCGCCTATATCCCGGAGACAACGAAGATCATCATCGCGCAGCGCATCAGCTCCGTGCAGAACGCGGACCGTATCGTCGTGCTCGATGACGGGCGTATTGACGCCGTCGACTGCCACGATGAGCTGCTGCGCACGTGCGAAATTTACCGCGAGGTCTATGAGTCCCAGCAGAAGGGAGGCGAGGACGATGCGTGAACGCCCGAAATTTGACAGCCGGACGCTCAAGCGCCTGCTGTCGTATATGCGCGCCTATAAGGGCACGCTCGTGCTCGTGACGGTCTGCATCCTGCTGAGCGCGGTCGCAGGCGCGGCCTCGTCCATGTTCCTGCAAAAGCTGATCGACGGCTATATTGTGCCCATGCTCGGCACAGCGTCGCCGGACTATTCCGGCCTGATCCGTGCGCTGATCACCATCGGCTGCGTGTACCTCGTCGGCACGCTGGCCACGTGGCTGTATAACCGCCGCATGGTCACGATCGCCCAGGGCACGCTCAAGCGCATCCGTGACGAGATGTTTGAGAAGATGCAGAGCCTGCCCATCCGCTACTTTGACACGCATACGCACGGCGACATCATGAGCCTGTATACGAACGATACCGATACGCTGCGCCAGATGATCGCGCAGTCCATGGCGCAGCTCGTATCGTCTGTGTTCACGCTTGCGGCAGTGTTTTTCTGCATGCTGTACATCAGCATCTGGCTGACGCTGATCGTGTGCGCCGTCATGGCGCTCATTCTCGTGTTCGTGCGCAAGCTCACCGGCCGCATCGGCGGCTACTTCATGGCGCAGCAGACGGCGCTGGCCGATCTCAACGGCTATGTTGAGGAGATGGTCAACGGCCAGAAGGTCGTCAAGGTCTTCTGCCACGAGGGGCAGAGCAAGGCGGAGCTGCGCCGCCGCAACCGCGTCTGGGCGGAAAACGCCGCGCGCGCCAGCGGCATGGCCAACAGCATGATGCCGATGATGAACGCCGTAGGTTATCTGCAGTATGTCATCATCGCCGTCATCGGCGGCACGATGGCGATTGCCGGCACGCCGAACCTCGGCCTGACGGGCATGAACACGCTCACGCTCGGTATGATCGCATCCTTCCTCACGCTCTCGCGCGGGTTTACAAACCCGATCTCGCAGATCTCCAACCAGTTCAACTCCATCGTCACAGCACTGGCCGGCGCATCGCGCATTTTCGCGTTCATGGATGCCGAGCCGGAGACGGACGACGGCTATGTGACGCTTGTCAACGCCAAGGAGGAAAACGGCACGCTCGCCGAGACCGACCACCACACCGGTCTCTGGGCGTGGAAGCACCCGCACGGCGACGGCACGGTCACATACACGAAGCTTGCCGGGCGCGTCGTGTTCGATCACGTCGACTTCGGTTATACGTCGGACAAAGAGGTCCTGCATGACATCACGCTCTACGCCGAACCCGGCCAGAAGGTCGCCTTCGTCGGCGCGACCGGTGCGGGCAAGACGACGATCACGAACCTTATCAACCGCTTTTACGACATTGCCGACGGCAAGATCCGCTACGACGGCATCAACATCAATAAGATCCGTAAGGCAGATCTGCGCCGCAGCCTCGGCATCGTGCTCCAGGACGTGAATCTCTTTACCGGTACGGTCATGGAAAATATCCGCTACGGAAATCCGGACGCGACGGATGACGAATGCATCGCGGCGGCGAAGCTTGCCAATGCCGACCATTTCATCCGCATGCTGCCCGACGGCTACAACACCGTGCTCAAAGGCGACGGCAGCGGCCTGAGCCAGGGCCAGCGGCAGCTGCTGAGCATCGCACGCGCGGCTGTGTCCGATCCGCCGGTCATGATCCTCGACGAGGCGACCAGCTCCATCGACACCCGCACGGAGGCGCTCGTGCAGAGCGGCATGGATAAGCTCATGGAGGGGCGCACGGTGTTCGTCATCGCGCACCGGCTCTCGACGGTCAAGAATGCGGACGTCATCATGGTGCTTGACCATGGCCGCATCATCGAGCGCGGCAACCATGCAAAGCTCATCGCCGAAAAGGGCGTGTACTACCAGCTCTATACCGGCGCATTCGAGCTCGAATAATTTCCTGCGCCCCCTTGCGGCCGGCAGGGGGGCGCGGTATAATTGCGGTAATGAAGCAAAGGAGGAGAACCATGGAGTATCGAAGATTTGGAAACACCATCGTCGCCCGCATCGACCGTGGGGAAGAAGTGCTTGAGCAGGTTGCGGCCATTGCGCAGGCCGAGCAGATCAAGCTCGCGAGCGTGCAGGCGCTCGGTGCAGTCGGGGAGTTTACGGTCGGCGTGTTCCACACGGCCGAAAAGCAGTACCACGCCAATTCGTTCGCGGGCGATTTCGAGATCGTCTCGCTGACCGGCACGATCAACACGATGGACGGCGCGTTTTACACGCACCTGCACATGAGCGCCGGTAATGAGAAGGGCGAGGTGTTCGGCGGACATCTGAACCGCGCCGTTATCAGCGCCACCTGTGAGATGGTCATCACGGTTATCGACGGAAGAGTGGATCGTTTTCACAGCGAGGAGATCGGCCTGAACCTGTTCCAATTCTGAGCATCTGTGTCAAAAGCACGCACGGCTATTGAGTCGTGCGTGCTTTTTTTGTTGCCTTGAGTCTATATTCCTATTGACAACATAGGAATATAGGCATATAATTCACCTCAATGAGGTAGGATTTGCGTCAGACCGTCCTGAGCCTCTCTGAATTCATGTATATCGTATGCAGCCGTGCCGTCAGGCACGGTTTGCCATTGGGAACGGAGGATACATATATGAACAGCAACCTGCTTGAAGTCAGCGGCCTGCACGTGAGTGCGGACGAGAAAGAGATCCTGCACGGCGTGGACCTGACCGTCGGCAAGGATGAGACGCATGTGCTCATGGGGCCGAACGGCACCGG
>CDZF01037600.1_pt1 | contig 10836 bp, 8 predicted proteins | sample 557591 | NCBI WGS metagenome assembly CDZF01 (sample SAMEA3182093, study PRJEB8094) | gut metagenome | biome: human; feature: gut; material: Stool; isolation source: human stools | place: Canada | collected 2012-02-04
AGATGTGTATAAGAGACAGGGCCAGCACGGCGGCCAGCTCCACAGGGGGCTGCAGAGGCAGCAGGTGCTCCAAAAGATCGGGGAAGCGGACCCGGATAAGCCGCAGCACGGCCGGACAGGCCGAGGAGATGAGCGGCAGCGGGCCCTGATAATGCGCCATGTATTCCTTGGTGGACTGGGAGATGAGTTCTGCGGCGGCGCCCACCTCGTAAACCTCATCGAAGCCGATGCGCTGCAGGGCCAGAATGATGCGGCCGGTGTGATCCAAATGCTTGATCTGGGCAAAGAGCACCGGCGCGGGCAGCGCTATCTTATACTTGAAGCCATCCAGTGCCTCCATGGTATCGCTGACAGCCCGCTTGGCGTGGTGGGGGCAGATGCGGATGCATTCGCCGCAATCGATGCAGCGCTCGCCCAGGATGCGGGCTTTGCCATCCCGAACCCGAATGGCCTCGGTAGGGCAGCGCTTGACGCAGGTGATGCAGCCGTGGCACAGATCCTTATTGAGCGTAACGGAGTGAAAATAGGTCTGGTGTTCCATCTTTTCCTCGCTTAGTTTCTCCCGGCATCAATGCAGATCCACCCGCAGGGAGATGGTGGTGCCGACCCCCGGGACGGTGTCGATCTGCATATTGTCGGTGTATTTTTTCATATTGGGCAGGCCCATACCGGCGCCAAAGCCCTGGGCCCGGATCTCATCGCTGGCGGTGCTCCAGCCCTCCTGCATGGCCTTTTCCACATCGGGGATGCCAGGACCCTGATCCCGCAGGACAATGGTGATGCCGTGATCATCGATCTCGGCATCGATCTCGCCGCCATTGGCGTGGATGACCATATTGATTTCGCCCTCGTACATCGAGACGGCGACCCGGCGGATGGCATCGCCGGGGTAGCCCAGCTGGCGCAGCACGCCCTTGAGGTGGCCGCTGGCTTCCCCAGCATGGACAAAGTCATCGCCGGGGACGATGTAATGATATTGCAGTGTCATGGCGGGCCCCTTTATACGCCGCGCAGGCCGGCGCCATACAGCAGACCGCTGGCGGTGAACATGCCGCGCTGGGTGCTGATGACGGCGATGCCTTTTTCCCGCGCCAGGGTGAGGACCTCATCGGCGGGGGTTTTGCCCCGGACAAAGATGATGCAGTGCATATCCAGCATTTCCGCGGTGCGGATGACCTGCTGGTTGAGCAGCCCGGTGAGCAGCAGGGACTGGCCCTGGCCATAGGCCAGCACATCGCTCATCATATCGCTGGCGAAGGCGCTGGTAAATTCGTGGTCGTCCTGCGGCGCGCCGCACAGCAGGCGGCCCCCCAGCAGGGTGAGGATCTCTTTCATTTTCATGGCGTATCAATCCTTTCGGCAAAAAGCGGGGAGGATATCCCCTTACTTTTTTCTATTATAACAGGCCGCGTGGGGCGGCGCAACGGGGAGAAAGGAGTGGAGGGGAGGATTTTAGGAGAGCTTTTTGACGGACTGGTGCGGTTATCACAAGGTATTCACAGAATATTTGTGCCATTTGCCGAAGAAAAAATCTTGCCAACCCCCCAAAAACACGCTATCATATAGTCACTGTAAAATTTACCGTAAAAAATATGTATATACTTTTTCAGGAGGCAAATATGGTACTGGAGAAACTGATTGAACTGCTGTGCGAACAGCTTGATATTGAGGCGGACGAAGTGAACGAGAATACCGATATCGTCAATGACCTGGGCGCGGATTCGCTGGATGTAGTGGACCTGGTGATGACCCTGGAGGACGAGTTCGATATCGAGATCCCCGATGAGGACATTGAGAAGATCCACACTGTTGGCGAGCTGGCCCATTATCTGGAGGAGCACATCGACAGCTGAGAACGGCCAGAAGGCGAATAGACGGCAGCCCCCTGACCAGTGGGCCGGCTGCCGTCTTGTTTTGCCGCAAAAAACTGTATTTTGGGGCTTGACTTTGCCCCGGGTGAATGGTATAGTAATATAGTCGCAGCGGATACGCTGGTGTAGCTCAGCCGGTAGAGCAGCTGATTTGTAATCAGCAGGTCGGGGGTTCGAATCCGTCCACCAGCTCCACCACCGCATGACATAACCGAATATGGAGGAGTTCCCGAGCGGCCAAAGGGGGCAGACTGTAAATCTGTTGTCACTGACTTCGATGGTTCGAATCCATCCTCCTCCACCAGATTATGTGCCTGATTTTACTGTCAGGCACATTTTTCTTAGTATTCATGCGGGTTTGCGGGCTTTTTTCCGTTTCAAAAAAGGATTGGTGTCCCATTACTGTCATCCCCGTTTTTAGAGATATCTGCAAAGCTAAGCGGAGTTTTCACCTGATTTTTCAGGCTGGGAACTCCGCTTTTTTGCGTTTACCACTCTTTTTTCCCGTTGTCGGAACTGTAAAAGTTTTCGGCAGATATATAGATAGATTGACGAAAGCCCCAAATGGGCCAATTTCAAGCCCTCAAGATACAAGGGGGTAGTGCGCCCTTTTTTAGAACCGCTCCGGCTGAATGGCCGGGGCGGTTTTCCGCTTTTCCCCCCTCTCACACTCTCCCCCCTAATACTTTACCAGCTGGGAAAGAACAAGATAACTCTAAGCTCTAACTCAGCAAGAACCTCAAGTTTTCAACAACCAACAAGAAAGGATGAGTAAAACCATGAACATTGGCATCGACCATGGCTATTACGCAATCAAAACCCGGCATTTTTCTTTCCCAGCCGGTATTGCAGAGTATTCCCATGAACCCTACACCTTGCAAAACACACTGGAATTCGGCGGGAAGTTTTATGTCTGCGGAACCGGCAGACAGCCGATCCTGCGTAACAAAATGGAAAACGACAATTACTACCTGCTTACTCTTGCAGCCATCGCCAAGGAAATCAAACAGCGAGGTGGAAAAACGGAGTGTTCGGTGCGCATTGCCGCCGGGCTGCCTTTGGCCGGATTTGGCCGGGAGAAAAAGCCCTTCCGAGAATACCTTCTGCGTTCTTCCCAGCCGGTGTGCTTCAAGTTTGAAGGAATTGCCTACAAAATCACCATCGAGGATGTGAAACTGTTCCCACAAGGCTATTCCGCCATTGCTCTGCATTCGGAACTCATCCAGAATGAGCCTTCTGTTCTTCTCATGGACATCGGCGGCTGGACTGTTGATCTGATGCGGCTGGATATGCACGTTCATGTGGACGCTTCCAAGCATACACCGCAGAGCCTGAAAAACGCCCTTTCCATTATGTATTCCAAAGAGGATATCCTGTTCAAAGCCTTAAATGTAAACGAGAGCCGGGTGGAACGCTGGTGCCAGAAGGTGCGGGAACCCATGCTGGAGAAAATCCGTAAACTTCCAAGCAATACTACCATGGATCGGTTAAGGCGGGAATGGTATGAAGGCTCTGACGGAAGCTACGAGCATTACAACTGGACAAGATACTATGCCTTAAACCTTCATTCTGTGTTTTACCGTGGAACCTTGGAATGGCGCTGTTTTGAAAGCACCCTCCATGCAGGCAAAGTCAGGGCAAACATCACGCTGGCACTGGCGATCTCTGCACAGGCTATTAACCAGAGCCGGACAGTCATGCGGAAAACCGAGATCAGCGAAAACCCTGCCTTTACCTTCCGCACCTTTCTGCTGCGCCTTGGTCTTATTGGACCGGAATACAAAAATGTGCGAGAACATCTGCTTTCAAAGCTTCCCGGCGACAGGGCATGGCGCTACGATAAAGCTCAATACCCCAGCCTGCAGAACCGCCAAAACCATGAACGATAGGAGATGATCAAAACCAAAGAAAAACTTTATTTTGCGTATGGTTCTAATATGAACCTGAATCAGATGGCGTTTCGCTGTCCGGATGCAGAAGTTGTGGAATCCGTCCGGTTAGAGGGATACCGCCTTGCGTTCCGCACCAATGGCGGCGGGAATGGCGTTGCCACCATTCTGCCGGAAGAAGGAAGCTATGTGGACGGCGTCCTTTGGCGTATTTCCGAACGGGACGAACAGCATCTGGATCATTACGAAGGATTTCCCTTTTTATATGGGAAAGAGCCTGTTACAGTGACAAATCAGGACGGAGTCAGACGGGAAATCATGGCCTATACTATGAACAGCCCGTATAAAGACAAACCCGCCATGCCCTCTGTTTCCTATTTGGAAGGTATTCTGAATGGATGCAGACAAAATGGGATCGATACCCAAACTGTAATCGAAGCGGTTCGCTGTACACAGCAGGAACTGCCTCAGAAGGTAGTCCCTCACAAAAAACAGCGCCATCCCAAACACAAAGAAGAACGATAAATTGACTTGCCCCCGTAAGTTGAGAGTTTTCTTTCAGCCTGCGGGGGCATTTTTTATTTTATCCGAAAGGAGAACTTCATGAAAAAATATCTAAAAAGACTTCTGTCTATGATGATGGCAGTGCTTCTTTGCTTTGGTATTGTACCAAGCAATGCTTTTGCCGCTGAATACGAGTATGATGGATATATCTCCATGATCGACTATAACGGCAGAGGATATTCTCTTAGCTCCAGCCTTCCGGCGCCATTTGGCGGATACAGCACAGATAAGTTTACTGAACTGCGAATTAACGATTTAACAGCTTTCCGCACCGCCTATTGCATCCAGCTTGGCGTGGCAACCCATACCGGGATTGGCTATGACCAGTCGGATGATTATGCCGCCCTTACCACGGAACAGAAAGCAATGATCAACACTGCTCTGACCTTGGGATATAACGTGGAAACCGGCACTAAGTACGGCGGGAGCGCCATGGATGAATACATTGCCACCCAAATCCTCATTTGGCTGATTGCCCACGGGCAGCTTGGCACCGGATATGAAAACCAGATCGTGAATGAAATTACTGCCAACAGCCCTGCGGCAAAGACGATCTTTCAGAAGCTGAGGGAAAACGTGGTTACTTATCACACCGTTCCATCCTTTGCCACCGACAATCCCAGTGCGGTCGGCGCATATACACATGACCTCAAATACAATGAGGACACTGGAAAAAATGAAACCACACTGGTGGATGAAAACAATGTTCTCAAAGATTTCTCCGTCAGCTATCCGGGAGTGGATTTTTCCATCAGCGGGAACAAACTTCATGTTTCTACGGATAAAAAGGAATTCGGTACAATCACCGCAGAAAAGGAGCTGCCTTCCTCTATCCCCGGTGTTGTAACAGGCGGCACCAAATACTGGCTGCGTGATGAATACCAGAATGTAGTCACTTTTGACGTCAAAGGCTCCGCTGAACCCGTAAAGTGCTATTTTTCCCTTGAGATCAAGGCGGGTACCCTGCAGCTTGTGAAAACCTCCGAAGATGGCGAGGTTTCCGGCATTCCTTTTCATATTTCCGGGAATGGAATCGAAAAAGACGTGGTGACCGGACCGGACGGAAGCATCCGGGTAGACAATCTCCAAGCTGGAACATACACCGTAACGGAACGTGCCCCGGACAAATATGTCCAGCCTGAATCCAAGCAGGTAACCATCTATCCCGGCCAGACTTCCAGCGTGAGTTTTTCCAATCTTCTGAAGAAATTTACAGTTAAATTGGATAAAGTGGATTCCGAAACCGAGGAAGCACAAGGCGATTCCAGTTTGGATGGCGCTTTATACGGTATGTTCAAAGGGGAAAATCTGCTGGATACCTATACCACAGCAAACGGGGGCAAATTCACCACCAAGGAATACCCCTGCGGATCGGATTATACAATTCGTGAGATTACGCCCAGCGAAGGATACCTGCTGGACGAAACCATCTATCCGGTAGGTGCAGAACCGGGAAATTTCACCTTGGAAAACAACAGCATCCCCATGACCGCTACAGAGGATGTTATCCTCGGCAGCATTGCTATCACCAAGCATACGGACAAACCTGCTGAGAGCAGCGATTCCGATCAGATCGAGCAGCCAGAAGAAGGCGCTCAGTTCCAGATTTATCTGGCCAGCGCAGGCAGCTATGAGAACGCAAAAGAAACCGAGCGTGACCTGCTGACCACCGATTCCTATGGATTTGCCCGTTCAAAGGACCTTCCGTATGGCTTGTATGTGGTGCATCAGACCAAAGGTGCCCAAGGACAGAAATTTGTCCCAGACTTCTCCGTGTTCATTTCTGAGCACGGTAAAACCTATTATTTCATTCTCAATAACCCCACCTTTACCTCGCTCATCCGCTTTGAGAAGAAAGACGCCGAATCCGGCAAAATTATTCCTCTGGCGGGAACAGCAGTCAAAATCCGCAACGCTGATACCGGCGAGTGGGTAGTACAGCATATCAATTACCCCAGCCCCATCGATATCGACACCTTTGTGACGGACTCCACAGGAACCCTTATGCTGCCGGAACCGCTTCCGTTTGGAAATTACGAGCTGTATGAACAGCAGAGTCCATGGGGATATGTTCTTGACAAAGAGCCGGTTCCCTTTGTGGTGGACGGTTCACAGGACGTGGTTACAGTGGAGAAATACAATATCCCGCAAAAGGGAACGATTACAGTCTCCAAAGAGGGCGAAGTATTTAAGTCTGTTGCAGAATCCGGCGGGATGTACCAGCCTCAGTATGAGGTGCAGGGCCAGCCGGGCGCTGTTTATGAAATCACAGCACTGGAAGATGTCGTTACCCCGGACGGAACCGTCCACCTGAAAGCAGGCGAACTGGCGGCTACTTTGACCACCGGAAGTGACGGGACCGCCACCTCGGAACCTTTGTATCTCGGCCGCTATCAGGTGAAGGAAATCACTGCGCCGGATGGCATGGTAATCGATCCTGAACCCAAGGAAGTCGTTTTGTCCTATGCCGGTCAGGAAGTAGAGATCACCTCCGCCAGCATTGGTTTCGTCAATGAACGCCAGAAAGTGGAGATTTCCCTCAAGAAGTTGCTGGAACAGGACGAAACCTTCTCCCTCGGCATGAATGAGGAATGGAAAAACATTACTTTCGGACTGTTCGCTGCGGAACAACTGACCGCCTCCGATGGTACCTCCATCCCGGCAGACGGGCTGATGGAAACAATCGGCATTGACGAGAATGGGAATGCCGTATTTACAACCGACATCCCCTGCGGGGCTTCCCTGTATGTACAGGAAATCGGAACCGACGATCACTACATTTTGAGCGACAAAAAATCCCCTGTGGTGTTTGAGTATGCCGGACAGGATGTGGCGAAAGTGGAAATTGAAGCGAACGATGGAGAAGCCATTGAAAATACCTTAAAGCGCGGCAAGGTATCCGGCTGGAAGGTCGATCAGGATGGTTTTGAATTAGGCGGCGCTGTTATCGGCCTGTTCCGTTTTGACGAAACGGAGTTTACCGAAGAAACCGCCCTCATGGTCACCGAGAGCAATGAAATCGGGTACTTTGAGTTTGATAATGTGCCTGCTGGAAACTTCCTCGTGCGTGAAATCGCATCTCCGGAAGCCTTCGTATTGACGGAAGAAATCTTCCCGGTAGAAATCACCGAGGACGGACAGACCATCGAAATCACCATTGAAAACCAGATCATCAAAGGTACCGCCGAAACCATAAAGGTGGACGCCGATTATCCGGACCACAAGCTGTCCGGGGCTGTTTTTGAAGTTTATGCCGATGTGGACAATAATGGTGAATTCAATGCGGATATCGACAAGCTGGCAGGTGAAATGACAGAAACCGAACCGGGCCTCTACCAGATGAAGGATCTTGTTTATAGAAATTACTTCCTGCATGAGAAGGAAGCGCCGGAATTTTTCGAAAAGGATGACGGATATTATCCTTTCTCCATTACTGAGAATGAAGCGATTGTCCGCATCGAAACCGAAGCTGGCGAAGGGTTCCTGAACAAAGCGCAGACCGGTTCCCTAAAGGTGGTAAAGACCGCCGACGATGATAAGGTCGAAGGGCGCACCTTCAAAATCAGCGGTACTGACTTCATGGGCAATGCCTATGAGCAGGAATTCAAAACGGATGAAAACGGTGAAATCAATCTCACTCTCCGTGTGGGAGAATACACCGTATCTGAAGTAGCTGGCGAAGATTCCGAAAAGTATATTCTGCCTGACGATCAGACCGTAGAAATCAAGGCAGGCGAAACAACGACCGTAAAGATGCATAACAAGCTGGTGCCGGAGGTTCCCTCTGTTCCGCAGACCGGCGATAACCCGTGGATGCCTGCCATCCTTGGCACTCTTGCAGGCTTGGCAGTTTTGTCCGGCGGCGCTCTGCTTTTCCTGCGCTATACAGGTAAAAAGCGCAAATCTGCTGATCAGGCCGATGAGGATCAAGGCACAGAAGAATGAAAATCTTTCTAAAAGGATTTTGCATCGGCCTTTTGTGCCTGAGCCTATTGGGACTTCTCTGGTTTTTGGTTCTACAGCCGGGGCTGACCAATGGAGAAGCACAAGCCCTGAAAAAAGAATACGCACAGCCTCTCCCCGGAGCCGAAAGCTCCGGGGTTTTACCGGCTGGGAAAGAACAGCTCGAACCGGAATCCCTTGTGGACCTTCCCGCTTTGCAGACTGAATACCCGGACATCAAAGGCTGGATTTCCATTCCCGGCACCTGTGTGGATTACCCGGTTTTGCAAAGCAGCGCTGACGATCCCGAATACTATCTGCGGCGTACCTACAAGGGAGAATGGCGCACTGCCGGAAGCATCTTTTTTCAATGGGATTGTTCCGCAGAGAGTCAAAATACCGTGGTCTACGGGCACAACATGAATGACGGGACCATGTTCGCTGTTCTTCAAAAGATGACTGATGAAGCCTTCCGCAACGAACACTCCAAAATCCTGCTGCAGACCAGCAATGGACTGCGGGAATATCAAATTGCGGCTGTGCTGAAAACCGATATCACAAAGTTCCGGTTTAACCGCACTGAATTTGCGGATCATGCGGATTTCCTGTCTTTTCAGAAAGAGCTCTTCGCACAGTCATTATACGAATCCCAAACCATCCACGGCGAGGACTGCCGCCTGCTGACGCTCGTCACCTGTTCCTATGAATGGGAAAACGCCCGCACGGTGGTCATCGCCGCAGAAGTGAGGTGAGAATCAATCAATGGAACCAAAAGCAATTATTTTGATCTGTTTATGCGCTGTCATTTTGGGCGGCCTTGTGTTCCTGCATATTCGTAACCGCAGGAAAAAATAGCGTAAGAACCAATCGGACGGGGCGCTGCGGAGCGCTCCGTCCCTATTTTTATCATACTGGAGGGATTGATTGAAAAAACTTGGACTTTTGGATGTGGTAGCCGAACAGCACCGCACCTTTATCTCCAACCTGCGTCTGCTGCCGGAACTCAAATGGGCGGCGCTTGGCGATCTGTACCGCCTGCCGGACAAGGAAAGATACCCTTTAAAGGAATGGGAAGAAGCGGTGTCTTATCTGTTGGGCTGCGAGGTGCATTTTGAAAACTATGAAGCAATCGGGAAAAGCCTCAAGCCCTTTTCCCTGCAAGTGAGGTGATCTGCCGGAATGTGAGTATTGCTTGTAGAACCGGGCAAAGCAGCCCGGCCTGTTGAGATGAAAAACGACCTTCATGAAATGCAGCAAATGGTAGGCGGACCCATTCAGGCACTTTATCCGTGGGAAGAACCGGTTGCTATTGTCTGCAATGACGAAGGAAAAAATATGGGGCTGCCGCTAAACCGTGTGCTGGAGAACTATGACATAATTGCGGGAGCTTTTTTTGTCTGTGGTATTCAGGGAGAAAACTTCTCCAGCCTGACTGAAAAACAAATGCAGAAGTATCAGCAGATGTTTTTAAGCCCTGAGAAATTCATCCAAACACCGGAAGGGCTTTTGTGTATCCGAATAAACCCGGTGGTAAGCCCAAAACCCAAAACCAAAAAGCCCCCGAATCATGAAAGATAAAGGAGAATGCCATGAATCAATTTTATACCGCCGAATCTGTTACGGAAGGGCATCCGGATAAGCTGTGCGACCTCATTGCCGACAGTGTGCTGGACGAATGCCTTTCCCATGACGCCCTCTCCCGTGTGGCCTGCGAAGTGATGGCTACCAGAGGGCAGATCATTGTCGCCGGGGAGATTACCAGCCTGTATGAACCTTCTATCCCTTCGATTGTCCGTTCGGTTCTCAGAAAAGTAGGCTACAATCCGGCCCGTTTTGCCATCCAGTGCCTCATCCATAAGCAAAGCCCGGATATCGCCGCAGGTGTGGACTGTTCGTTAGAGCAGCGAAGAAATGTGGATGGGAGCAGTCCCTCTCTGCAGCTCGGCGCTGGCGATCAGGGAATCATGGTGGGATATGCCTGTTCGGAAACCCCGCAAATGCTTCCTCTGCCGGTTGTGCTGGCACACCGTCTGACCAGCGCTCTCACCATCGCCCGAAAATCCGGTGCAATTCAAGGACTAAGGCCGGACGGGAAAGCACAGGTCACCGTGGAATATGATGAGGATGGAAAACCATTCCGGCTGGATACCGTTGTGCTGTCTGCCCAGCACAGCCCTGAAATCCCTGCCGATGAACTCTGCTTCGAACTGACGGATAAAGTGATTGCCCCTGCTTTGCAGGTCCTGCCACCGGATGAGGATACAAAAATTTTAATCAATCCAGCCGGAAGGTTTGTGCTGGGCGGCCCGGAAGCAGATACCGGTCTCACCGGACGAAAACTCATGGTGGACAGCTTCGGAGTGTTCGCGCCTCACGGCGGCGGTGCTTTTTCCGGTAAGGACGCCACCAAAGTGGATCGCTCCGGCGCATACATGGCCCGATATATTGCTAAAAACCTTGTGGCGGCGGGTTTGTGCGAACGGTGTCAGGTTACACTGGCTTATGCTATTGGGGCAGCCCAACCGGTGATGGTGGAAGTAGATACCTTTAAAACCGGAACGGTCTGCGCC
>CDZF01040125.1_pt1 | contig 10768 bp, 11 predicted proteins | sample 557591 | NCBI WGS metagenome assembly CDZF01 (sample SAMEA3182093, study PRJEB8094) | gut metagenome | biome: human; feature: gut; material: Stool; isolation source: human stools | place: Canada | collected 2012-02-04
CGTTATAATGAGCTGTTCAATAGTATCCGTCCCCGTGAGTTTGACGGTTCGGCTCTTTCTTTCCCGATGATGACTGCGGACATTCATCTGCATGATCATCAGAAAAATGCTATCGCTCATGCAATGTTTGGCGGTAATACGCTGTTTGCTCACTGTGTCGGTGCGGGCAAGACTTTTGAAATGATCGCTACTGCTATGGAAAGCAAGCGTTTGGGACTTTGTACTAAGAGCCTGTTTGCTGTGCCGAATCATCTGACGGAGCAGATCGGTGACGATTTCCAGAAGCTCTATCCGGGTGCTAACATTCTTGTTGCGACCAAAAAGGACTTCAAGAAAGAGAACCGACAGCAGTTATTCGCTAAGATCGCCACAGGCAACTACGATGCAGTTATCATCGGTCACTCTCAGCTTGGCAAGATTCCTGTTTCTAAGGAGAGACAGGTCATGACCATTCAGACGCAGATCGACGATATTCTGCAAGGCATTGAGGAACTGAAAAAGAGCGAAGGCTCAAAGTTCCAGATCAAGGCTATGGAGCGTACCCGTAAGAGCCTGCAAAAGCAGCTTGACAAGCTCGAAAAGGCTAATCAGGACGATACGCTGACCTTTGAACAGCTCGGAATCGACCGTCTGTTCATTGACGAAGCCCACGAGTTCAAAAATCTGTTCGTCGCCACAAAATTGCAGAATGTAGCCGGAATTTCCAATTCGGCTTCACAGAAAGCACTTGATCTTTTCCTCAAATGCAGATACCTCGATGAAAAGACAGGCGGCAAGGGCGTTATCTTTGCAACTGGCACACCTCTCAGCAACAGTATTACAGAGCTGCACACCATGATGCGTTACTTGGAGTATGACTTCCTGCGTGACCACGGCTTACAGCACTTCGACAATTGGGTTGCGGTGTTCGGTGAGCAGAAAACAGACTATGAGTTAAAGCCTGCGGGCAATGGCTTCAAGGAGCGCACCCGTATCGCAAACTATACAGGTCTGCCTGAACTGATGAGTATGTTCAAGCAGGTCGCTGACATTCGTACCGCCGATACGCTGAAACTTGATGTGCCTGACTGTGATTATCAGGTGGTTCAGGTCGAAGCTACTCCTTTTCAGCAGGAGCTTGTTCAGGAGCTTGCCGACAGAGCTGATGCTATCAACGCAGGAAATGTTGATCCCACGATCGACAATATGCTCAAGATTACGTCGGACGGAAGAAAGCTCGGTCTTGATCCTCGTCTGATTGATCCGTCATTTGAAGATAATCCCGATACAAAGCTCAACCGCTGTGTAGAGAATGTTGCCCGTATCCACGCTGAAACGGCGGAGGACAGACTCACGCAGATCATCTTCTGTGATTTGGGCGTTCCTCACAAAGCAGCAGGAGAAGCAGAGGTCGAGGGCGAAGATGCCGACGATGTGAAGGATAAGAAGTCTATCGCTGAGGTCGAGTCTCTTGAAGAAGAATGCGACTTCTGCGTGTATGATGATATTCGTGATAAGCTAATCGCAAGGGGTATCCCTGCGGAGGAAATCGCATATATCCACGATGCGAAAACCGAACAGCAGAAAGCTGACCTCTTTGATAAAGTCCGCAGCGGAGAGATCCGTGTACTGCTCGGCTCAACCGCCAAAATGGGTACGGGTACGAATGTCCAGAAGAAGCTGATCGCAGTCCATGACCTCGATATTCCGTGGAGACCGGCTGATCTGGAACAGCGCGCCGGAAGAATTATCCGTCAAGGCAATGAAAACAAGCAGGTGCAGATATTCCGCTATGTTACCAAAGGCACATTCGATGCTTATTCCTATCAGACTTTGGAGAACAAGCAGAAATTCATCTCTCAGATCATGACAAGTAAGACTCCTGCGAGAAAGTGTGAAGATGTGGACCAGCAGGCACTCACTTATTCCGAGATCAAGGCTCTCTGCACAGGCGATGAGCGTATCAAGGAAAAGCTGATGCTTGAAAATGAAGTGAAGGAACTGAGGGTACTCGCTGCGGAACACCGCAACACGGTATTTGAAATGGAGGACAAGATCGCTCGTTTCCCTGAACAGGAACAGAAACTTACTGCGATTCTTGCTGATCTCCATACAGATCGTGAAGCACTCCGCAAGCTCCCGATTGATCCCGAACGCAAACTGCCCGTATTCAAGATCACCATTGGTGAAACTGAGTACACCGATAGAAAAGAAGCTGCTAAGGCTCTTGAAGATGCTGTGTTGGCTATCAAATATGCCGATACTCCCGTGAAAGTCGGCTCGTTCCAGGGCTTTGACCTGAGCGTTACAGTAAACAGCAACATGATGGGCGGCGGTATGTCGGCTGGCCTGCAAGGTGCCACTTCACATACCACGAAGCTGATCGAGAGTTTTGCCCACAACTTGAATCGTCTTGAAGCTGCCCTCTACAACATCGACGGCAGAATCGAGAGAACGCAGGATAACCTCGCAAAGCTCAGGCTTGACCACGCAGAAGCGCAGAAGATCGTAGCAGAGCCGTTCCCCCAGCAGGAGGAGCTTGATACTAAGGAGCAAAGGCTGAAAGTCGTAACTGATGAGCTGAATCAGGCGGCTATCGAAGCAAAGAAGAACGCTCCGAAGCGTGAAAAGACTTGCTACTTTGAGAGGGCGAAGATGAAGCGTGATGCCGCAAGGCTCGGCAAAAAGCCAAAAACGCCGAAGGACCAGACAAAGGGCAGGAGCAAGAAGCAAGGAATTGAATAAGCAACTATAAGATTATTCTAAGTAAGTATGCATCCCAATAAGTGAAAAATGATATAATTCACATTATTGGGATGCAATTTCTATCTTGACAGAAAGAAAAAAAGATGTATAATATATACAATGGGGTTTGTGTACCCTTTTGATGTTTTCAAGTTATAATCCACACAAGTTGGCTTGTGTAAAATATTACTTAAATACAATGCGAGGAAAGGAATTATCATGGCAAATAAAGAGAAAATGGGCCCTCCTACATTAGAAATGATTCAGGGCAATCCGTACAATTATACTTTTGATGAAGTAGCCAAATGTATGGGAGAAGAACGAGCTAAGTCTTTATTCAAAACCTTGTATAAAAATGGCGTAAGTCCTAAAAATCAAACTATGACTATAAAAGACATATATGTAGGGGGAGATACTACAAAGTATGCTTTTGAATTACAAGATGGCTACTGCATTGAAACAGTATGCATTAAAAGAAGGACTGGCAATACGGTATGCGTTAGCACTATGGTCGGTTGTCCGGTGGGGTGTATTTTCTGTGCATCAGGAAAAAATGGATTTATTCGCAATCTTTCACCAGCTGAAATAGTTCAGCAAATCGTTCTTTTGAAAGAACGTGTCAACAGAATCGTTTTTATGGGGATGGGAGAACCTCTCTTTAATTATGATAATCTGATTAAAAGTATTCATATACTTCGTGATCGCAATGGACTTAATTTTCCTACAGATGGCATAAATGTATCGACTGTTGGACCAGTTGAACAGTTGAAGCGACTGAGAGAGGAGCATTTAAAGATTCAGTTTACACTCTCTCTTCACGCAACGGATCAAGCAACTAGAAACATGATTATGCCGCACATGAAATCCAATAGCATTCATAGTGTTGTCGAAGCTGCGCTTTCCTATTCTGAACGACATAACAGAAAGATTACCATTGCATATCTGCTCGCTCCTGGAATTAATGATAGGGCTTCAGACGTAAGACAACTTGGTAAATGGTTTAGAGGAAAAAATGTACTGATTAATCTTTTACAATATAATGAAACTGCCTGTAAGAGAATCAAACGTCCTAACAAGCAACAATTGGTTGCATTTAAGATTAGACTAGAGGAGGCTGGCTTGGAAGTAAAACTTCGGGAATCAAGAGGTAATAGAATAAAAGCTGCCTGTGGTCAATTAGTAAGTGATTATAATAAAGGGAACGACGCCCCTACGTCTGATTCACCTGAAAAGATGTCGCCTGTGATACACAAGCTTTCTGACAATAAAGCTGATACAACAAGAGGGATAAGAAAAGAAAAACGTCACCCTTTTGCAAAACATAAAGCCAAAAGGAAACGTAAGAAAAACTAATGATGAATTATCCCTCTAACCATTGTTGACTATTCTTTTAATGGTTATCGTTTGCGCTCACCATAATACTATGACGCACGGACGCACCTATGTATGCGCCCGTGCTAACCATAACATGAAAGGTGGGTGTACTGTCTTTCCTTTGCACGGCAGTAGGTGTGTCTCTACAATGACAATATAATGCAATTATTTTTGTGTATAAAAGGAATAACCATATTATTTTATGTGGAGGGATAATATGAGGCTGGCAGATATGCATATTCATACTACTTTTTCGCCCGACGGAAAGTCATCAATGGAAGAGCAGTGTATAAAAGCCATAGAGATTGGGATTCCAATTATTTGTTTTACGGATCATGTAGATTTCAATTCTTCTGAAATAAATGTGGGAAGAATAATTAATAAAGCTTCTACAAATTTTGATGTGTCAGAATATTTCTATGAAGTGAATAGGCTAAGACGTATTTATAACTCCATTCAGATTTTGATTGGGATTGAATTCTCCGAGCCACATCTATTCCCTACTGAATTCGAGGATTACAGTTCTATGCCTTTTGATTATATTCTAGGAAGCATTCATCATTGCTATGGCTCTGTTTTTCCAGGTGCAAAAAACATAGAGGAATCAAAAGCGATTGATGAATACTATAATCTTATGTTAAAATCAATTCAGACCTGCGAGTTCCAGGCGATGGCACATATAGATTTTCCCAGACGTTATTTTGATAATTGGAACGTCAGTGATACTATCATGGATGAAATATTAAATGCTATGATTAAAAAAGACATTATTCTTGAAGTTAATACGTCTTCCATCATGAATGCTTCTGACGAACCGCTGCCTCGATACAGTATCATTGATCGATATGTTCAGCTTGGAGGACGTAGGGTTGTATTAGGATCCGATGCGCATATTAGTGTTAAACTTGGAAATGCATTTAGTAGTGTTGTTAGAAAACTACCGAATACTTGCGTTATAGGGTATTTTAAGAACAGGGTGTTTTATGAACTGTAATATAATAAAATGATAAGGGGGATTAAAAATGAAAGAATTGGTAAGTGTTATTATCCCTTTTTATAATGAAGAACAGTATATAGGAGATTGCCTAATATCGCTTATAAAGCAGACATATAAGAACATTGAGATTATTTGCGTTGATGATGGTTCAACCGACAATGGGGCAATGATAGTCAAAGCAATACAACAGTCTGATAGCCGTATTTCTTTAATTCAACAAGAAAATATGAATGCAGGAACAGCGAGAAATGTAGGTTTTTCTAAAGCAAAGGGTGAGTATGTCCTTTTCTTAGATTCTGATGATTTCTTTTCTCCATCAATGGTCGAGCGTATGTTAAACAAAGCATTAAGTACAAACTCTGATATTGTATTTTGCACAGGATATGGTTTGAATGTGATAACTAAAGAAACATATATGATGCCTCCTGTTGGTAAAGACAATGCCTCGTTTCCAAATAAAGAAGTATTTTCTTCCGCCGACACAACTGACGGTATATTTCAGTTATCTGTTACATGGGCTTGGGATAAGATGTATAGAACTGATTTTATACGTAAAAATGATATTTTCTTTCAAGGGACAAAAGTGTGTAATGATCTGGTTTTTGTTTGCTTATCATACTTGTTCAGCGAAAGAATCACATCCGTGAATCAGCATTTTATATGTCATAGAACAAATATAGCTTCATCTTTGTATTCTGCTGGTGAACGCAACTGGAAGTGTTTGTTTGAAGCACTTTCAGAGTTAGAAAACAGATTGATCTGCGAGGATTTATATAATAAACATAGAATTAGTTTTCTCAATCTGGTTGTCGAAAATATATCATAGGTGATCGAGCTACACCTGAGCTGACTGCATAGCTCGGTGGCTCGTTTCTGGAAGTCCGGCGGTATCTCGATAAGAGAGCCGTCGTTTTTTATGAGCTTTACGCCGTTTCTCCGCAAATCCACGATAAAATCCTCACTCGTCATTGTCCTGTTCCTCGGTGGTTTCCGCACCCTCGCTCGTTTCAAGGGTGATCGTGTGGGTGTAGATCATGTGGTCGTTAAAACATTCCAGGGAGCAGTAGCTCTGATTGGTGTCCTGATGCTTGTAATAGCTCTTGCCCGCCGGAATTTCCTTGTAACAGTTCGCACAAAACATTATTCGTCCCTCCATAAGTAGATCATCGTTTCATTGACGGCTCTCTGCGCCTGCATACGGAGCAGATTGCCGATCGCTCCTGACTGGTCGATCCGCCCTGACATGACAGCAGCCTGATAGTCACGGCTCGACTGCATCAGAAGCTCAGTCTGACGGTTTACTGCGTCCGTGACCTTTGAGTCAAGCTCATCAAGGTGCTTGTAAATTTCACCCTTGTCCACGATCTCCTGCAAAAGATCGGGCCGCTTTTCTTCGATGTGGTGCAGATAGTAGCGAATGTGGTCGGTGTGGAACACATAGCGCTCCGTTTCGCCCGTCTTGGGGTTGCGGTGGCGTACCGTCTGCGTGTCGGTATCGACTTCCCAAACCGGAGCGCCGTTGACTTTCTGTTTGCTGTGAAAAATCATATCATCACTTCCGTTTCCTTGTGAAGTAGTAGGCAGCACCGCCGACTCCTGCGAGAGCTGCTAACATCTGCATGTGATAGAGCTTCACTTTTTCCTCAAATGGCAGTCCCGGATCAATGCCGACTTCTTCCCACATCACACCGAACGGTGCACCACCATCTGTATATCCAGCGATAAAGGCAAAACGATCATCGGAGTCCTCATACAGTTCTGCCAGCCGTTCCCGTTCTTTCGCTTCCCGCTCCATTCTCCGCTGCTGAAGTCGCTGTTCTTCAGCCTGTTTAATCTGGTCGAGCTGCTCCTGTGTATAATTGACTCCAAGCTCCTGCAAATCTTTAGCGGCAGTCACAGCATCCACATGAAAGCGTTCCCGGTAATGCTTGTTCATCTTTTTCGGTGAGCCGGTATAGGTGAGCAGCCACTGCTTGCCTTTGCGGAGGCGTGCTTCCTTTCGCTCAGCCTTCGTCAATTTCTTTGCCATTTGCGGAATCTCCCGGATTTTTTGCAGATGATTTTGGGTTGCGCTTTTTCGGTGCTGTCAGCTCATGGCTCAAAGAAAGCAGGTCCTTGATGGCATCATCCAGCTCCGGTTTGCCGAGCTGAATACTGAGCCATTTTTCCTTGTTCATGTGATAGGCTGGAAAATAGCCGTCCTGCCCACGCAGAGAACCAATCAGCAGCGGATCACTTTTCACATTGAGGACATCAACGATGCCTACTTCTGGCAATCCCAACTTATCAGCAGATACTTCCAGAACTACACCATACCATTTATTATTGTCGTTGTGCCGCAGCACAGCATTCCAGTCATGCCAGGGGTACTCCGGCTCTGTGCCGTACTGCTGGCGTATCCATGTAAATAATTCTTGTCGTGTCATACCACATTGCAAGCGAAGTCAATCTATGTTGCACTTCCCACTGCATCCTCCATTTCCACAGAATTCGCAGCCATGTGTATGCCCATGTCAATAATACCATCGCCCATAGCGATAACCATAGTGGGGAGGACAATGAGTACAATCTCCCGTGCATCTGCCTGTACTTTTAGGCTTATGGCTGCCAGCCAGAGCCATTCCCATCAGTATTGTCATTGATATGTTTTTCAGGATATGCCGATTCTCAATCAGGTAAATCTTATTGAACACATCAATATAGGACGGATGAATTGGGAACAAATCTACAAACTCATCCATCCGGGAAGACATACCAGTATAAAGCATTGAGAATTTCTCCAAATGCTTGCGAATCAAAGCCTTCTGCTCAGGCGTTTTCTTCAAGATACGCTCAGACACAACATAAGATGTTGCCTCTTTGGTGATGACAATCTGCGTAAAACGATCAGACACATGTTTCAGTGTGTCCGACACAAAGCTGAATCGCGGATTATCAAAAATTTTCTCCTGCACACCAAAAATTACGCGCAGCTTGCTCTTGGAACACATCTCGCCAAGTGCACGGAAAAACTCAAGGTCGAGGACAATTTGCCGCTCGTCACGGGAAGTCAGATAGCTCAGAAACTCATCCACAACAATCAGATATCCCTTATCCGGATACTTTGTGGAGAAGGCCATCATCATATCTCGAATCAGCTTTTTATTATCGCGGACCGTATCAAAATCCGGCACTTCAAAATCAATTCCTCGTGCCGCAAAATCGTCTTCGATGAAGCCAAACAGGATTTCTCGCAGCGACATTGTTACGCCGCCGATTTCAATGCGAAGTACTTCAAACTTGCCTGCGATACACTCCATCTCTTTTGCAAAGTTTTTATTCTGGAGATACTGAAGGTTATCCGCATCCTTGGCAATAGAAGAAATCACGCTCATCAAGTGTGATTTACCAGTACCATAGTTACCAACAACAAGAACACCCTTGTTATCAACCACTTCGTCCATCTGAAGCTGATCCAATACCGGGCTTTTCAGATTTGCCGCCATGGTATCAGACATAACATAAGATTTCACATACTCTTTCGCCCGGTTCGCATCATCCGCCATAGTAAGCTGAATGACATCCTCAATCGGGTTGAAGCTTATCAAGTCTGAGTACTTCACTTTTTTATCCTCCCTTAAACGACACAGGTTATGTCGTATTGTTCTACATCGTATTCTTTATAGTCCGCATATCCATCTTCCGCATAAACCAATTTTCCGTCTGTCACAGTTCCCGGCCATAAAACAGAAAACGATTTGCTTCGATTCGCAACTGTAAGAAGTTGCAATACATCTATCTTGTATGCTGGATTGAACAACACATCAAAGTCTCGGATACAACTATTTTCCGGAATATTTGTAAGAACTTCCTGAAAGCATCTTTCAAGCCTCATGGTTCTTCGTTCCGGTTTAATTTTTATGAGCAGAGCCGCCATTTTCTCATTTAATGAAACCTGCTGTAAACTTTCGCAGTATTTTTCATCACAGTAGACAACTGGTCTCATTAGTCCTGTTTGATTTTCGGATTGGAGCAGCCGATACTGTATTATCCTTCCCATTCGGCCACCATCCTTATTCTACATTATCAGCTGTCCCATTATCTGGACTCTCTGGGATGAAATCCAACACATCGTCAGCCGTACATCCTAATGCAAGACAGATTTTTTCTACCATTTCAATAGAAACAGGTTCTCCGCGCCCCATTTTCCCAATGGTACTTGCGCTGACTCCAGCAAGCTCGCACAGCTCTTTCTTCTTCATTTTCTTGTCTATCAACAGCTTAAACAACTTGTTATATGATACTGCCATCGCCTCTGCCTCCTGCTTAAAACAACCTGTCCATGGGTATAATTTCTCTATTTTCAAGTATAGCACTTATCGTCTTCCAAGTAAACAGAAAATCGTGCGTTCAAAACGCTTTTCACTCTTCTGCAAGCAGGGCTTTCGTGACACGAAAGCGATTTTCTGCTTGTTGGGGAAACTCCCCAATCCCCATAGAACGCTGCCTGCGGCATCGAGCTGCGCATCCGTTCCGGATGCTTCAACGCCAGTTCCTGCCAAAGAAAAAAGCCCGGTGCAGCATGAGCATTACACCCACACTGCACCGGACTTTCCATCATCGACTACTCTGTCTATTTTCTTCTTCCTGCCGCACTTCCTGCTCATGCATCTGCTCTTTTTTCTGCTCGTCCTCTTTTAGGATTTCCTGCACAATCTTCTGTGCCACAAGCCAATCCTGCATTTCCGATTTGGTCTTGCGGTACTCTGCATAGGAGCTTTTCTTTCGTTCCAGAAGCATTGCATACTCTGCGTTCAGCTCGCTGATGCGCGGGAGCTTTTTGTCAGAACCGTTCTCTTTCTTATAGGCATCAAACGCTTTTTTCGCTGCGCTGCGTAAGGCCAGCGTATCCCGATGGGCTTCATAGAATTCCCGATTGTAACCGGATGCTTTATACGCGGCAAAAACATCTTTTGTCTTAGCGTAATTGATTAGATGCTTCCGCAACACCGACACTTCCGACATCCGTGCCTCATCCGCCTTTACAGATTCCAGCAACGCATCGCATTTTTCAGAAATCCCATCTGCTTTTTCTTTCAGCTCTGCATAGCTCTTGATTCCATGCTCTTCCATGAACATCATAGCTTTTGCCATCTGCTTCAGATTAAAGACTTTTGCCCAGCGCGCATATCCCGCGCCTTTGCCCGCCTGCATTTTGGCACGGACATCAATCAGGAACGACAGCTCCGGCCTCTGATGTACCTGTGCCGACCGTGCGCTTGTGCGGTTTTTCTCTGCAAATTTGCTTTTGTGAACCGCATTTCCAGCAATCACTTCACAGAGTTCTTCAACCGAATATCCTTTGCCAAGAGAGCGGAAACGAGCAAATCTGGCATGGCCTTTCCCCCGCATGGCAGGCTGTTTTCCGTCTTTATACTCGTACCCTGCTTCCTGCAAAATTCTAATCAATTCTCGGAAGTCTTTTGGTTTTCTTGCCAATGCTGCATCAATGGCCTCGCAGATTTCATCCCGCTGCGATTTTTTCTCCGGATATTCCGTTCTCTTCTGCCGCTCTCCATAGGGCTTCCGGATAATGACCGACAACCGGTGTTCCAGACAGACGATATCACTGAGCCTCGCCAGCGCAAGTCCGGACAGATGAAAATCGCGAAATTTTCTGGTGCAATCTAATGT
>CDZF01028968.1_pt1 | contig 10697 bp, 9 predicted proteins | sample 557591 | NCBI WGS metagenome assembly CDZF01 (sample SAMEA3182093, study PRJEB8094) | gut metagenome | biome: human; feature: gut; material: Stool; isolation source: human stools | place: Canada | collected 2012-02-04
TCAGGAGATCCTTATACTCAATTCCGGCAGATTGCAAATCAGCCGGAACAATGGCAACGTAGTACGTGCGAAAAAAACAACAAGGCTATTGTGCCAGCAGATCTGCAATTGTCGTGCAAGCGAGAGCAGAAGCAAATCTCATTTGGTTATGCCGAGCGCAGCCGACAATCAATAAAATTAATCTGCCGGAATTGAATATCAGGATCTGTGATCCGAAATTAATACAATTTATTTATAAAAAGGAAGTTAAGCGGATTGAAAATCCTTATATTTTATGTTGCCGGATAACATATCCGGCAGAACATTTGCTTTGCGGATTCTAAACAACAGAGCCTAATATTACATGCTACTAGAAAAATAATTGAGAAAAGAAAGGGAATTTTTATTATTTAGGAGTTAAGACAAATGCTTTTATTATTAGGAGTTAAAGGAGTTAAAGTCAAATGCTATGTTGGATAATTACAGCTATAAGAAATTGTTTCGCAACAAGGCTAATGTGCCAGCTGATTTGCAATCTGCCGGAATTAAGTATAAGGATCTGTGATCCGAAATGCATATTACCTAGGAAGATAAGCGGATTGAAAATCATTAGTGTTCGATATAAATCCGACAAAACATTACTCTTGTGAATAAAAATTTTAACGGAAAAATCAGGACAAAAGATTTTTTGGGAAATAGAAAATAAATATATAACGAATGTTAATATACGCATACTTATAGCGATATTTTATTAACATACATTTATGTTTATGTCGCTATTTTACCATAAAAAGGATGATTTTGTTGGCCAAATCAATGGATTTTGACTAACAAAAGGGGCTATTTCAGAACGTAAACGGGCCACTTTTGCATCGTAAACGGCAGAGTAATATTTTTTAACTGTTGAGGTTTTCTTCTTAAAACGGCATAACACACTGTGTGACAATAACTTAACTAAAACATGAAAATTATGACATTTTTAAGAAGAAAAGACTGAATCGTGAGGAAAGACGGCATTCTGAGAGCGTCAAACGGTCGGAAACAATCCGTTTATTTTACATTTTAACATAGCGGAATAAGTACACAACAAGGCTCAAAACTTAAAGCTGATGCTCGCATAAGGCAGACAGTTGCCGTGCCATGTTGCAGAATAGAAGCTGAGGACATCCTCGTCGGACGGACGGCCCACCACATTATACAGACCGCAGCGCAGGGCAAGGAGCTTGCGGCCGAAGGCCTTCTCGAACGAATAGCCCACGTCGACACGATAAACCAGCGGCTCGCGCATGGTGCGGAACTGCTCCTCGGGCGGTGTGTTGAAATCATCGCCAAACTCAAGCACCTTGCCGGAGCGCATCATGCCGCCGACGGAAACTAGCGAATGGGCATTGAGCTTATACGACAAGGCTGCAGCCAACTGATGGGGAACGTCATAGAGCGACGGCATGCGGCCGCGGTCGGGCATGTCGTCAAACCACTCGCGGCTGCGCGAAAAGGCATACGAGAACTGAAGCATCCAGCGCCTCCAGCTCTTGTTGAGATAAAGGCGGAGGCCATAGCTGTCGCCGCTGCCCACCATGACATACTGATCCCAGCCGCCATCGTCAACAAAAATATCAGGACGCATGGCCACTACGTTGCGGCGTGTCTTATAGAAAGCCGACAGTTCAAACAGGCCGCCGGTAAGGAAATGCTTCCACCCCACCTCATAATGCTCCGACGAACGCGGCTTGTAGCCGTCTATGCTAGGCATGCGGAAGTCGGTAGGCAGGTCCCAGTTGTAAAGCCGCAGGCAATGATAAAACTGCTCCATCTTTGAGAAATGCAGATAGAGCAGATCGCTGTCTGTAGGGAAATATCTGACAGACAGGCGCGGCTGTATGCTGTAATAGTCTTTGCTGCCGTGAGGAAAATAGCCTACACCGTGGACACCCACCTGAACCGAGAGCCGCTGCGACACACGTATGTGATTGTCATAGAACACTGACGCCTGACTGATAAGCTCGCGCCGGGTGCGGACGTCGCTGCCGAAAGCCGCAATGCGGTAGGTGTCGTAAGAATACTTGGCGCCCCAGCGCGCACTGTAAACGTTGTCGAGGGTGTAGCTGAACTCTGTAGAGGCGTTAAACGAGCGTATGCCGCTTCTGACGTAGCCCGTAGAGTCGACTCCGAGCATGTCTATGCGCGCGCGGTTGGTGTGTCCGGAGTAAAAGAGCGATGTGGTGTTGCCCAGCTTGCCCGCCTGCGTGTTGAACGAAAGCTGGCAGATGTCGTTGCTCCATCTGAGCACCGTTCCGGTCTCGCCGTCATACAGCGGCATGTGATAGTCGTCGCGCGCGCCGTAGGCCATGGCGCTGAGCGATGTCTGCGGCGATATTGAATAAGACAGCTTGGCGTTGTAGTCGTAGGCTGAATGGTTAAGGCGGTCGTCTTCCGACCGCATGTTGTCGAAGAAGTCGAGCCAGCTTCTCCGTGCGCCCACCATATATGAAAGTTTGTCTTTCACGATCGGTCCTTCAAGTGTTACCGATGCGGCGGGCATGTCGAGCGAGAGGGTGTTGACAAATTCGTTTTTGTTGCCGTCTTTAAGATTAACCTCAGTAACTGACGAGAGCCTCCCTTCAAAGCGAGTGGAAAAGAAGCCCTTATGGAACACCACATTCTTTACGGCGTCGCCGTTGAATATGGGCAGCAGCGAGTTGAGATGTCCCGGATGGAACACGGGCACGCCGTCGAGCAGAAACAGGTTTTCGTCGTTGCTGCCGCCGTCCACCTGCAGGTTGCTACCTGCCATCGACGATATCACTCCGGGCAGAATCCATATCTGCGAAAAGAGGTCGTTGCGGCTGAACGAGAGCATGCTTGAGGGCGTTGTCTCGCCCAGTTCGCCGTCGCGCCTGGATGTCTCTACGGTTATCTCTTCTATCTCAAACGGCAAAGGCTCAAGATGCGTAACAATATGACAATTGCCGCTCACACTTATGCGGCGGCTCGAAGGGGCATATCCCATATAAGAAACATTGAGCACATAAGTGCCCGGCGGAACGTAAAGGCGGTAAACGCCGTTGGCGTCTGTAATGGCAGCCGTCCGCCTGCCCCCGCCGTTGTCGATACTTACAACGGCACCGTAAAGGCGCTCGCCGCTCTCCTCCTCGAGCACCGTTCCGCCAAGGCATACATTCTCTATCTTCTCTGCCTGAATCAGCAGCTTGCGCGGAGGCACAAAGGCCGTGCGCACCTTATATCCGTCGAGCACCTTAGAGAGCAGATCCCCCACGGTGTAGACGCCCGGACGGTCGATGCGCCTGACCTTATCGACGTCGATCTGTGCGGGGTTATATGAAATGACGATACCGAGGCCAGTCTCTATCCTTGACAGCCACTGCTGCACGGTAGCAGAAGAGGCTTCAACGCGCAAAGTCTCTTCGGTAAGCGCACGCGCATTGTCCGTTGTCTGCGCGTGCGCCAGAGTTATCCGAAACAGAATAGGGACTAATACCCACAGTATTCTTCGTATGTTCATTTGTATAGCATGTAATGTTTACCGGCCACCACCGTCTTATACTTGCATCCGCAGACAAATGCCAGTTCCTTCACTATCTCGTCGCCGTCGGCACCGTCGATGCGGGTTGTTATGAAGTTGTCGTCAAGGCCGGCACCGAGGTCAATGCGTATGCCGGTGTTGCTTTCTATCTCGCTCACCACCTTTGACAGAGGCTCGTTGCTGAACACCATCGACACGTCGGCATCATCGCTGCCGAAACGCGTGGCGGGCGAGCCTATCACTCCGGTGCGCAGCTCTCCGTCTATGAGTTCGGCCTTCTCGTTTGCCTCTATGACAACGCTTGCGCGCTCTGTGGCAACCTTAACCTTTCCGGTCTTGACATACACTCCGGCGTGGCCGCCATGAGTGGCGTCTACAAGAAACGAGGTGCCCATCACCGTAACGCTCATCACGCCGGTCTCTACCTTAAAGCTTGCGCCGTGCAGCTTCTTGACCTTGAAGAAGGCCTTGCCGCTCAGGCGGGCTGTGCGCACCCTGTCGACACCCTTGTCGCTGTAGGCCAGCGTGGCTTCAGGATAGAGCAGCAGCTCCGAACTGTCGGGCAGGATGATGTGCTGCTCCACGGTTCCGTTGTTGGCATACTGCATAACGTCCGAGCCGCGGCTGCCCGAAAGATACGGCAGCGCAAGGACAACCATGAGCAGCAGCGCAGCCGCCACCGACACAATAAGCATAGCCCTGCGGTGCAGACCGTGCCACAAACGGCTGCCGCTGAGCCGCGGCTCAACCTTGCGCCAGGCAGCACCGGCATCGAATGTGGCCGGGTCGGGCGTGGCAACAGGCGCACCCATAAGCTTCTTCAGCTTTTCATACTCTCCTTCATTAGCCTTTATCCAGCTGTCGAGCACGCTCTGCTGCCGCGGCGTAAGCCCTTCATGGGCAAAATGCCTCGCAAGCAACCCGTTGATATCTTCATTGCTGTTCATCTTTATTCCCGATTTAAAATAATTGATAAAATGATTGTTACAAGAACCGTCACGACAAAACTGTTGGCGGCGGCATACTGACGCAGCAGCTTCAGAGCCTTTGTCATCTGGTTTTCAACAGTCTTTTCAGACAGGTTAAGGCTCGAGGCTATCTCGCGGTACTTCATTCCGTGAAGCTTGGCCATCATGAAGATGTCCCTGCACCGCGTGGGCAGCGTAGCCAAGGCGGCCTCGAGCCTCTCCTCCATAGTAGGCTCATCGCTGCAATGGCCTTCGTCGGCAGCCATTGTCTCGGCGCTCACCTGCCGGCCGTCAATCGGCACAATGTCGCATGTACGCTTACGCAAGAACGGAATGCAGCGGTTTCGCACGGCTGTGGTTATGTATGCGGCAAACTCATTTTCAGGCATGTCGTCGAGATTCTTGTCCCACACGCTTACGAACAGCTCCTGAACAATGTCTTCAGAGTCGGCCCTGTCGGAAACATATCCGTAGGCTATGCAGCATAGCCTCGGATAATGTTTCAGAAATCTCGATTTAAAAAGCTCTTTTCTACTGACTTTCATCATTGCGTACGCATATAATTACAAATAACTAAAATCTGAAACTCAAGCCGGCTGTAATGAAGCCCTTGTGACCGAGTCCGGCCTCAACGAACGCACCTATCGTCTCGTTGCCAACACGCAGCGCTATAGGATTAACCTGATATGCAAACGACGTGTTAAGGTCGGCTTTGGCGGCAGCAGCCTTTCCGGCTTCGGTCAGTCCGGTTTCGGTGTGGCGCTTCAGGCTCACTCCGGCCGACGCATTTCCGTAAAGCTCAACAAGTCTGCTTTTAAGATAAACAAACTCTGCCGTGGGCAGTATCATGAAGTTGAGCTCGCGTTCTTTTATCGAAGGCATCTTGTCGCCCGAGAGCGTCAGCTTGCTTGTTGTGTGGGCGAAGCCGAGGTCAGCACCTACGCGGAAGCGTCCGATGGCATAGCGGTAGCCGAGTCCGTAAACTATCGAGGCTTTCTCGTCTGTGCGCTTGCTGCCGGTAACGGCATCTGCAAGTCCGAGTCCAAGCACATCGACGGCGCTCTGTGTCAGTCCGTCACTCACCGAAACACGTATCTCATGTCTGTTGTCCTGGGCGTTAGCCATGTTGACACCTGCGAAAATGCACAAAGATAATACAAATACTTTAAATTTCATAATGCTCGATTTTTTATTGTTAATATTATTTACTTTTGTCTCTCTTTGCCCCTATAACGCAGCCTCAACAAAATACCCCTATCCTGTTTCCGCATTTTTTTCAGAAAAATGTTTGCAGACCGTGGAAAGCCTTGCATAAAAGGGAAAAACAGAGGGAAAAGCCGTTACAGAAAAACAAGAAAAAGGCGTGCCCCGAGGAAAAATCCTGCGGAGCACGGCCGTCTGTCATAACAAGAACATGCAATCAGCCACAATTCTTGTACCAATAAAAAATCAGTATAGTGATAATCCGACTGTCACAGCCGGGAGGAAAAGAATCTGAATATTGCTTATCGCGCAGCATCTTCTGCGCACGTACAGCCGCACTGCACATCCGTCACGATGCAATCTGCCTTTCAGGCATGCGGTTGCCGGCAAGCATGTCGCCGTATCTTATCACCGACCAGTTGCCGTTTTCGTCTTCGGCAAGTGCCGACATCGTTTCAACCCAGTCGCCAGAGTTGAGATAGTGGATGTCGCCATAATATGTGTCGGCCGGATGGTGTATGTGTCCGCAAATGACTCCGTCGCAGCGGCGTGCCCTCGCGAGCCTTACAAGCTCCTGCTCAAAGTCGGATATATAAGACACAGCCGACTTCACCTTCTGCTTGATGGCCTGCGACAGCGAATAGTAAGGCTTGCCGTGGGCGGTGCGGTAGTTGTTGTATATCTTGTTAAGCCACAACAGAAACGTATAGCCCACGTCGCCGAGCATGGCAAGCCACTTCATGTTGGTGGTGACGGTGTCGAAGATGTCGCCGTGGGTAACATAATAGCGACGGCCGTGGCTCTCGTGTATAAAGTCCTTGACGAAGCGTATATTGTAAAACGTGAACGGCACCATGCTGTCGATAAAGTCGTCGTGGTTGCCCCTGACGTATATTATTTCGGTGCCCTGCTTCTCCATCATCTTCATTATCACTTTGAAGAAGTCGGTGTGTTTGGGCTGCCATTTGCGCGTGCCGCCCTTGCGCAGTGCCCAGCCGTCTATTATGTCGCCGTCGAGAATGAGGCGGCGGCAATTTACCGACTTCAGAAAATCAGTAACTTCTGTTGTCTTTGAGTGTGTCGTGCCAAGATGTATGTCGGACAGCACTATCGTTGAATAAAATTTACGCAGACGCATAATGTCATAAAGTATATTTCCGAGCGAATACGACTGCCGCAGACGGCAACAGCCGCTTCGTTACGTTCTAAATGTTTCTGCCGCAAAGTTGCAAAATAGATGTGTCAATGATATGTTGAACAAATTACATTTAGGTAAAATTGTGTTGGCGCATATTGCGATGGGGTTAAAGCGAACGGCAATAAGCTCGATATAAAGCAAAATACAGACTGTATCCTGATGCCTGATTTTGAATAAAGCTGCAATACAGCATATGCTTAAGATGGTTTGGGTAAAACAAAAACAGGCATCCTACTGACGATGAAGCCGGATGCCTGTTGCGTGATGATTCTGTAAATATTATCTATATGACCGCATCTGCTGCGCGTGCCGTCAGCATAACTGACGCATGGGCTACTTGGCAAAGATGCTATTTCAGGAATCTCGATGTGTCAACTTTCTTGTGTTCTTTTTCTTTATAGTTGCCGAAAGCATAGCTGAACGACACGCCGAAATGGCGATAGCTCGACATGTCCATGTCAAGACGCTGCCCCTTGAAGTTTATGTAGGGGGTGATCTGCGCCGTCTCGAATATATCAGCACAGTAGAGTTTCAGCGTTGCACGCTTGTTCTTCAGGAACTTTATCTGCAGGGCTGCGTCCACGTTGCCCGATGCAGGCAGATCATAGTCGGCCTGAAGTGCCTTGGTTCGCACCATGCCGTTTACCGAAAGCGTTATTTCTGGCTGCGACGAAATGTGGAAGTCGTTGCGCAGCGTGAACATTCCGTACACGATGTCGCGGTCGAACGGAATGTCGTAGAAGTCGGAGTCTTTCTGTCTGAGCCATACACCCAAGGCTGTAAGGTTGGCACTGTACCATTTGCCAAGTTTCAGCGGAACAGCTGCCATGAGTCCTGCCTGCTGCTGGAAGTCGAAGTTCATTACCTTGAATGTCTCTCTCAGTTCGTCAGGCTGCTGATAAAGAGTCTGCATGAACAGGTCGTCAGTGTGCGTAAACCATCCTCTGAACACATATTTGTTTTTCAGCACATAAGTGAGCTGTGCCGAATATTCGCGCATGGGCTTAAGGTCCGGGTTGCCCACAATCACGCCATATCCGCCGTTGTTGTAGCTCGTGAAGTTCTGCACTGCCCAATATTCGGGATAAGTGCTGTAGCTGCTGAAGCCGAACTGAAGGATGTGTCCCTGCGACGGAATCCATGTTGCGTTGACGGTAGGCAGCCAGTTCCATTCATTCCATGAAGGATTGTTATAATATTCGGCAGCCAGCGACGCGTCTATTATCAGCTTGTTGTTGAAGTTCTTATTGAATCCGGCGTATATGTTCACGATGTTCTCGCGCTTGCTTGCGCTGATGTTGTCAGGCAGGTCCTGAGGCCTGTTTACCGTGCTAAGGTAATTCTGATAACTGTTGTCCGAACTTGTAGAATAAGTTGCGCCGTAGTTCAGTCCCCATCCGTTCTTCAGCGTATGGTCTTGCTTTACATACACCTTCCAGATGTTCAGCTTCTGCCGGCTGTCAGACACATAGTCGAGCGAGCCGTCAGTCAATATACTGCTTTGTGTCTGCGTCTGCGGAGCCTTATAGAATGTATATTCAGCGCCGATGTTAGTGCCAAACGGCATTTGGTAGTCGGCGGCAATGTCATGAGTCCACGGGTCTGTGTCAATGCCGTATTTTGAATTTATTGATCCCGTGGTCTCCTGTTTCGTATGTCCCGGAGCGTAAGAGCCGTAGTAAGTTACGTTGAGATTATGGTTTTCGGCAAAGTTATATCCCATCGACAGGCGCATCTGGTGGTTGTGTCCTCGTGTACGGCTGCGCTGATATGTTGAAATGTCATACACGTTGCCGTCGCTAAGACTATGGTGCGAGTCGGTTTCAGTTGTCTTGTACGAGTTTCCGTGGTCGTGCGAGTACATGAAGTCGATGCTCATCTTCTTGCCGGCGTACACCAGACTGGCACGTTCCTGAAACGCAGCGTCGTGACTTTGGTCATAAACGCCGAACACTTCACCTGTGAGCCTCTGTTCCTGTGCCGTCTCATGCAGGAAGTTTATGTTTATGCACGCACCTCTTACGTTATATTTGGCCGGTGCGTTATACATTATCTCCACATCCGCGAGTCTGTCTTTTGGTACGCTCTTCAGCACCTGCGTGAGCTGTTCCTGTGTAAGGTTTGTCACCTGTCCGTCTAATATCACCGTGGCGCCCTGTCCGCCAAGCGTCAGCTGTCCGTTCATTTCCACCACGCCCGGCAGTTCCTTCAGCGCGTCGTATGCGTTGTCCACGGGCTTCTTTTCGGTTATTCGCTTTATGTCATACACCAGTGCGCTGCCTTTCACCTTCACCATGGGGCGTTCGCCGCTCACCATCACTTCCGGCAGATTGTGTATGATGCTGTCCATCCGCAGCGAATCGCCGGGTGTTGCAGTCTGTGCCGATAAGTTGTTTTGAAATAAAGCCAACAATGCAATTGATAAAATAAATTTTATATACATATTCTTATATTTTTAATAGTATAGTTTATTCATTAAAATGAAAGGTTGCCTTTTAAAAACAACCTTTCATTTTAAATGTTAAATGTAAATTCCAACACCAGACTCTATTGATGGACCGCTGGGCTGATTCGAGATTTTTATATTAATTGTACCATTAATATTTGAGTAAGATTCATTGTTACCACCAATGATTGAATCTAAATCATCTAATTGGATCTCGTCCATTGAATAAATTTTTTCCATTTTTGTTGATTTTAATGTTATACTTTATGATATGAAATTTGTATTTATAACTGAACATAATTCAGAGTAATCGTCATTTTTATAAATTAACTTTTCATTGAAAAGCTCATTTATACATTTTATTAATATTTCTACTTTTCCAAACTTTTGTAAGGATTTAAGTGAAACAATACGTTCATTTGCTTCACATAATATTTTCCAATGTATTGAATCCACTTTGAATGTTAAAACTTTGATTCTTATACCATTACATAATTCATTATAATAAATATAGTCCCCATTACGTATCATTTTATATGTATGAGGATTTTTTAATAAATAGTTTTCTGCTTCATAATAGTACTTCCAAGATTCATCTTCTGAGTTTTTTGTATATGAAAAAATCCTTATTTTATCTTTTTCATCAATTAGATTTGATGGAGTATATTCCTCTTGTAATTGTTTATAGTTTTTAATTTTGTTTGTATCTTTAAGTTGTTTATAATATCTTGAATTTTCAGATACTGCTAAAGTAGTATATTGGTGTCTTATACCATTTTTCCTAATTATGAATCTTTCAAAGCTAAGATTGCGTATTGCTTCATTAATATCTTTTTTATTTTCTTCTATAAGAGATTTTATTATATTCAATCCTGATATTGAAATATTATAAATTTTACACCATTTCATTACAAGCAGATTACTTGCAAATGTATTCATTTTATTGATTTTATGTAGAAGACTATTGCTAGGTGATTCATATCCAATTTGAATATTGGTAAATCCACTTAAAGCCATTTTTCGTATTTCTTTTTCTGTTATACCCTTAGTTATTATTTCTGCTAATTGAATTTCAAAGTCAGGATATTGTTTTTTTATTTCTATCAAGCCGTCTAAAAGTTCATTAAAACGTACTAGATTATTTCCAACAACATCATTATCTGTAAAATTAAAAATACGGAAACCATAATTTTTTATGAGGTATATAATTTCATTTATTCCTTAATTCCGCAACACTATTACAAATATAACTTTTTAAGTACCTGAGCAACAAAAAGTTGCTCAGGATTTTGCCATGTCAGATTTTTCACCTATCTTAGTGTTGCAAATCAAAATATGTATCAAACCCGACAGACATGG
>CDZF01015139.1_pt1 | contig 10658 bp, 7 predicted proteins | sample 557591 | NCBI WGS metagenome assembly CDZF01 (sample SAMEA3182093, study PRJEB8094) | gut metagenome | biome: human; feature: gut; material: Stool; isolation source: human stools | place: Canada | collected 2012-02-04
GCGCGGCTGGCGCTGTCGAGCGCGGCCTTGGAGTCCACGCCGATGGCGATCTCGCCGCCGCTTGCGACCTCCTTGCCGTCGTCCACGGACAGGGACAGAAATTCCTTGTCCGAGGCGATGACCTGCTCCTCGCGCACGACGATGCCGCTGGCCTGTCCGCTCTCGCTGACGGTCACGAGCACCGCCGGGGCGGTGGCGTAGGATTGCTGCGTCGAGCGAAACAGGTACACGCCCAGATACACGAGCATGGCCGCGAAGAGCACGAACATGGCGATGTTCGTGAAGGTATTCGTTTTCTTCAAATCCGGCCCTCCTTTCGGCGGGGGGCGGCGGGGAGATCAGCCCTGCGGCTCGAGCGAGACCGGCCGCGCCGGGGCGACCGTCGAGATCGCGTGCTTGTAGATCATCTGCTGCCGGCCGTCGGCGTCGATGAGCACGACGAAGCTGTCAAAGCTGCGTACAACGCCGCGCAGTTGAAACCCGTTCATGAGAAACAGGGTCACGGGGATCTTTTCCCGCCGGATGTAGTTGAGGAATGCGTCCTGAAGGTTCTGTGTCTTTTGCATGATCGCCGCTCCTTTGGCCGGAGCGGATACACATTTATTTATCATAGCACAATCTGCCGCTCCGTGAAATAGTGAATTTATACAAATCCGGTCGAAATGGCAGTTTCCTCCGGATTTGTACAGGCCACTATTCTATACCGCGGCCGGATAAGAATTGCGTCGAAAGGCGGCACGCCCGGTCCATGTCCGGCGTTTTTTCGTGCCGGATCCAGAACAGGTCCGGATCGCGCCGCAGCCACGTGAGCTGGCGCTTGGCATAGCGCCGGGAGGCGAGCTGGATGGCGGCGACGGCGTCCTGCGGCGATGCCTCGCCCCGCACGGCGGCAACGGCCTCCTTGTAGCCGATGGCCTGCATGGCCGTGCAGTCGGCCGGGACACCGGCGGCCAGCAGCGCGCGCACCTCGTCGAACAGGCCCTGGCGCACCATGGCGTCCACGCGCCGGTCGATGCGGTCGTAGAGATCCTGCCGGTCGGCGAAATCGAGTGCGATCTTTGCCGCGTCGTACCGCGGCGGCACGGCGCGGGTCTCGGCGTCGTGCTGCGTGATGGTCTTGCCCGTGAGGATGTAGACCTCCATGGCGCGCACGATGCGCTTCTTGTCCGCGGGGTGGAGCCTGGCCGCCCGCTCGGGGTCGACCTTGCGCAGCTCGCCGAGCAGGCCCTCGCCGCCGATCTCGTCATAGCGCTCGCTCAGCTCCTGCCGCAGCGCGGTGTCGGCTGTGCCGTCGGCGAACGTGCGCCCGGCGATGAGCGAGTCGATGTACAGCCCCGTACCGCCGACGACGATCGGCAGTTTTTCCCGCGCGAGAATATCGTCCACGCAGGCGGCCGCCTGCGCCGCATAGCGCGAGACGGAGTAATTTTCCGCGGGGTCGGCGATGTCGATCATATGGTGCGGCACGCCCTGCATCTCTTCCGGCGTGGGCTTGGCCGTGCCGATGTCCATGCCGCGGTAGATCTGCATCGAGTCGGCCGAGACGACCTCGCCGCCCAGGCGCTGCGCGAGCGCCACGCCGAGCGCGGTCTTGCCCGAGGCGGTCGGGCCGGTGATGACGACAAGTTTTGGCTGCATCGTGGCAGTCTCCTTTCCGTGAGGGAGAATTCCGAAAGATTATGTTGAAAAGTATTAGAAATGTGTTAGAATGAAAGCACATTTCCCAGTTTTCAAGAAGGTGAACCCATGAAGATCAAAATTTCTGCCGACAGCACGTGCGATCTTTCGCCGGAGCTGATCGAGCGCTACCACATCGGCATCACGCCGCTGTACATCATCCGCGGCGAGGAGACCCTGCGCGACGGCATCGACGTGCGTCCCGAGGAGCTCTACGAGTACGCAAATGTCACGGGCAAGCTCTGCAAGACCGCGGCGGTGAACGTGTCGGACTATCTGGCGTACTTCGCCGCGTGCCGGGAGGAATATGACGCCGTGATCCACTTCACGATCTCGAGCGACATGTCCGCCTGCTACCAGAACGCCTGCATCGCGGCGCAGGAGTTTACGAACGTCTACCCCGTGGACTCGCGCAACCTCTCGACCGGCATCGGCCACCTGGTGCTCGACGCGGCCGAGATGGCCGAGCAGGGCATGGACGCGGCCGACATCGCATCGGCGCTGGAGAAAAAGCGCGAGAAGCTCGATGTCAGCTTCGTGATCGACACGCTGGAGTATCTCAAGCGCGGCGGCCGCTGCTCGGCGCTCGTGGCCATGAGCGCCAACCTCCTGCACCTCAAGCCGTGCATCGAGGTCAAGGACGGCAAGATGGGCGTCGGCCACAAGTACCGCGGCAAGCTCGAAAAGTGCTACGTGCAGTACATCGAGGAGCGGCTCAAGGGCCGCGACGACATCGACTGCCATCGCATCTTCATCACGGACTCCGGCTGTGACGAGGCCACGTGGCGGGAGCTCGAGCGTGTCGTGCGCGCGTGCCAGCCGTTCGAGGAGGTCATCCACACGCGGGCCGGCTGCACGGTGTCGAACCACTGCGGCCCCGGCTGCATGGGCATTTTGTACTATCACAAGTAAACGAAGCTGTACAGGCTGACAGGGAGCGCGTTCCGGCGCTCCCTGCTTCTTTTTTAAACAATGCGCTTGAAGAGCTTGTCCAGCTCCCGGCGCGTGAGCGTCACGGCGACGGGGCGGCCGTGCGGGCAGTATTTCACCTCGCCCGCGCACACCGCGTCCGCCAGACGCAGCAGCTCCTCGGGTTCGGTCTGCCAGCCGGCCTTGATGGCGGCCTTGCACGCCACGGTCTTGAGCACCTCGTCGCGCACGGATTGCGCGTCCATGTGCGCGCCGTGGCGCAGCTGCGCGCAGATCTCCTCGAGCGCGGGCAGCGCGTCCGCCGCGTCGAGCTGCGCGGGCACGCCGCGCAGAATGTAATCATTGCGGCCGAACGGCTCGAGCGTGAAGCCGAGCTCCGCGAGCACGTCGCCGTACTGCTGCAGCACGTCGGCATCGCTCGCGTCCGGCGTGAAGGGCAGCGGCTCGAGCAGCGTCTGCGACGGGATGTCGGCAGGGCTCTGCCGCAGACGGTCAAAGTTGATGCGCTCGTGCGCCGCGTGCTTGTCGATGAGGATGAGCGTCTCGCCCTTTTCGACGAGGATGTACGTGTGCATCGCCTCGCCGATCAGGCGGGCGGGCGGCTCGGCCGGGGGCGCGGCGTTCTCGAGCGGGGAGGGCGTTTCCGCCTCCGGCTCGATGGCGGTCTGCACGATTTGCGCGGCCGGCATAGCCGGCTCGGGTGCGGCCGGTGTGGCCGGCATGGGGCGCGCGGGCGCGGAAAACACCGGCGGCGGGGTCACGCACGGCGCGGCGAAGGCCGACGCCGTCGGCGAGCGGAGCGCGGCCGTCTCCTCCGCCGGGGCGGCGGGGGCATAGGTGCGCGCGGGCGCAAATGCCGGCGCTGCGGGCGCGGCCGGAGCTGCTTTCGGCGCAGCCGGCACGAACGGGTCCGCTTTCGGCGCGGACACCGGTCTGGCCGTCGCCTTCGGCAGCGTGGTCACGGGCTCTTTTTCCGCTTCGAGCGCGGCGCGCGCGCCGTAATACACGGCGTCAAACACCGCGCGCTCGTGCGTGAACTTTACCTCGGTCTTGGCCGGGTGGACGTTCACGTCCACGGCCGCACAGCTGAGCTCCACATACAGCACGCACGCGGGGAAGCGGCCCACGAGCAGCGTGTTGCGGTAGGCCTGTTCGAGCGCGGCCTGCAGTGCGGCGGAGCGGATCCACCGGCCGTTGCAGAAGAAGTACTGCTGCGCGCGGCTGCCGCGCCCGGCGGCGGGCGAGGAGATGAAGCCGTGCACGCGCGCGCCGTCGGCCTCGCCCTCGCAGGGCAGCAGGCTCATGGCGAGGTCGCGCCCGAGCAGACTGTAGACGCAGCTGTCGAGCTTGTTGTCGCCGGGGGAGAAGAAGACCTCCTCCCCGTCGCGGATGCAGCGCACGGACACGTCCGGCCGGCCGAGCGCGCACCGCAGCGCGGCGGCGGCGCAGGCCGCGCCTTCCGCGCGGTCGGACTTCAGGAATTTGCGCCGCGCGGGCGTGTTGAAAAACAGGTCGCGCACGATCATCGTCGTGCCCTCGGGGCAGCCGGTCTCGTACATGTCCTGAATGTCGCCCGCGTCGAGCGTCATGTGCGTGCCGGATGCCGCGCCGCGCTGCCGCGTCGTGAGCGTGATGTGCGACACGGCGCTGATCGCGGCCAGCGCCTCGCCGCGAAAGCCCATCGTGCCGATGGCCTCGAGCCCCTGCTCGTCGTGCAGCTTGCTCGTCGCGTGGCGCAAAAACGCGATGCCTGCGTCCTCTGGCGCCATGCCGCAGCCGTCGTCCGTCACGCGCAGATACGTCGCGCCGCCGCCGCGCAGCTCCACCGTCACGGTGCGGGCCCCGGCGTCAAATGCGTTTTCCACCAGCTCCTTGACCACGGAGGCGGGCCGCTCCACGACCTCGCCCGCGGCGATCAGATCCGCCAGATGCGGAGAGAGAATTTGAATATCGGGCATCGTTTGCCCTCCTTTAAGTACAGTCCATGGGGCGCGTGCGCCCCGCGCGTATATTATAAAGGATTGTCATTGAAAATTCCACCGCGAAATGCTACAATATTCTATCACACTTCAAATTTTATCCGGCCAGGCCGGACAGGCAGGAGCATCGCATGAGCTATCAGAGAACGGAGATCCCCGAATCGGACATCCAGCACCAGTTGGATATCTGCGCGCAGCTGCGCGCGCACTTTACCGCCGGCGGCCGCCAGCCGCTGGCCATGGTCGATACCTACGGCTGCCAGCAGAACGAGGCCGACAGCGAAAAGCTGCGCGGCTATCTGCGCGCCATGGGCTTTGATTTCACACAGGACGAATTCGCGGCCGACGTTGTCGTCATGAACACCTGCGCCGTGCGCGAGCACGCCGAGACGCGCGTGTTCGGCAACGTCGGCGCGCTGACGCATACCAAGGCGCGCAACCCCAACCAGATCATCGCGGTCTGCGGCTGCATGGCGCAGCAGGAACACGTGGCCGAGAAGCTGAAAAAGTCCTACCGCATCGTCGACCTCGTCTTCGGCCCGCATGAGCTGTGGCGCTTCCCGGAGCTGCTGCGCACCGTCTGCACCGAGCATCGACGGGTGTTCGCCATCGCGCCGGCGGACGGCAGCGTGGCCGAGGGCATCCCCCAGCAGCGCGACGGCAGCGTCAAGGCATGGCTGTCGATCATGTACGGGTGCAACAACTTCTGCACCTACTGCATCGTGCCGTATGTGCGCGGGCGCGAGCGCTCCCGCCACCCGGACGAGATCGAGCGCGAGGCGCGCGAGCTCGTCGCGGCGGGATATAAGGACATCACGCTCCTGGGGCAGAACGTCGACTCCTACGGCCGCGACCTCGACGAGGACGTGGACTTTGCCGACCTCATCCGGCGGCTCAACGCCATCCCGGGCGACTTTGTCATCCGCTTCATGAGCAGCCACCCGAAGGACGCGACGGAAAAGCTCTTTCGCGCCATGGCCGAGTGCGAAAAGTGCGCGCACCAGATGCACCTGCCCGTGCAGAGCGGCAACGACCGCGTCCTGCACGCGATGAACCGCGGCTACACGCGCGAGAAATATCTGGCGCAGGTGGCGCTCGCGCGGCAGTACATGCCCGATCTTGTGCTCACGACGGACATCATCGTGGGTTTCCCCGGCGAGACGGATGCCGAATTTGACGACACGCTCTCGCTCATCGAGACCGTGCGCTACGACGCGATGTTCACCTTCATCTACTCGCCGCGCGTCGGCACGCCGGCGGCGAAGATGCCCGACCCCTACACCCGCGCGCAGAAGCAGGTGCGCTTTGACGCGCTCGTCGCGGCGGCCAACCGCATCTCGGAGGAAAAGCACCGCGCCTATGAGGGCAGCGTGCAGCGCGTGCTCGTCGACGGGGCCGACGGCCGGGGCGACCATCCGCTCACGGCGCGCACGAAGGGCGGCCGCCTCGTGCACATGCGCGGGGACGCGTCCCTCGTCGGCCGGTTCGTGGACGTGAAGATCACCGGAAGCAACACCTGGGCGCTCTATGGCGAGGAGGTATGACGCATGGCGGAACTGACGCCGATGAAGCGGCAATATTATGAGATCAAGCAGCGCAACCCCGACTGCCTGCTGTTTTTCCGGCTGGGTGATTTCTATGAGATGTTCGACGATGACGCGCGCCTGGCCGCGCGCGAGCTCGACCTCACGCTCACGACGCGCGACCGCAATGTCGAGGATCCGGCCGAGCGCACGCCCATGTGCGGCGTGCCGTACCACTCGGCCGAGGCGTACATCGGCCGCCTGATCGCCAAGGGCTACAAGGTGGCCATCTGCGAGCAGCTGGAAGACCCCGCGCTGGCCAAGGGGCTGGTCGACCGCGACGTGATCCGCATCATCACGCCCGGCACAGTCACGGCCTCGTCCATGCTCGAGGAGAACAAATCGAACTACCTCTGCGCGGTGTATCTCAGCGCGCAGTCCGGCGGCACGGCGTTCTGCGACCTCTCGACGGGGGAATTCTGCGCCGCGAACTATCCGGCCGACGCCGTGAGCCACATCCTCAACGAGCTCGGCCGCTTCGCTCCGCGCGAGGCCGTGTGCGCCGACGCGGCGGCGGAAAATGACGACATCCGCACCTTCCTCACCAAGCGCCTCGGCAGTCTGATTGAGGCGGGTGGCGACCGGTTTGAATACATGGCGGCGGCCGCGCGCGTGTGCGAGCAGTTTGGCGTGCAGAGCACGGACGCGCTCGGCCTCGGCGAGGCGCCGGCGGCCGTGTGCGCGGCCGGGGCGCTGCTGGCCTACCTGCACGAGACGCAAAAGTGCGACCTCGGCCACATCCGGCGGCTGGAGCTGCTGGGTGACGACCACTACATGGAGCTGGACTACACCACGCGCCGCAACCTAGAGCTGACGGAAAACCTCCGCTCCGGCGAAAAGCGCGGCAGCCTCCTCTGGGTGCTCGACAAGACGAAAACGCCCATGGGCGGCCGCCTGCTGCGCGCGTGGGTGGAGCGCCCGCTGCTCAGCCCCGTGCAGATCCGCCGCCGCCTCGGCGCGGTGGAGGAGCTGGTGGGCGACAACGTCCTGCGGGGCGAGCTCATCCGCTGCCTGCGCGAGATCGGCGACATGCAGCGTCTTGTCTCCCGCGCGGTGTACGGCTCTGCCAACGGGCGCGACCTGCACGCGCTGGCCCTGTGCTGCGCGCAGCTACCGAACCTGACAGCGCTGCTGAAGGATGTGCACAGTGCGGCCCTGCGCGATATTGCGCAGATGGATACGCTCGCCGATCTCTGCGCGCGCATCGACCGCGCCATCTGCGACGAACCGCCGTTTTCCGTGCGCGAGGGCGGTATCCTCCGCCCAGGCTACAGCGAGGAGGTCGACCGCCTGCGCAACGTGCGCGACCACGGCGCGCAGACCGTCGCCGAGCTCGAGCAGCGCGAGCGCGAGCGCACCGGCGCGAAAAAGCTCAAGGTCGGCTACAACAAGGTTTTTGGCTACTACATCGACATTCCGAACAGCGCGGGCGTCACCGAGCTGCCGGACGACTATATCCGCAAGCAGACGCTGGTGTCGAGCGAGCGCTATTTCACGCGCGAGCTCAAAGACCTCGAGAACACGCTCCTGACGGCGCGCGAGCGCATCGCGGAGCTGGAGTACACGCTCTTCAACGAGGTGCGCCAGCTCGTCGCGGGCGAGGTCGCGCGCGTGCAGGCGGCGGCGGACGCCGTGGCCCGGCTCGACGCGCTGTGCTCGCTGGCGGAGACGGCGGTGAAAAACCACTACGTCTGCCCCGAGGTCGATCTCTCGCGCACGCTCGATATCCGCGAGGGGCGTCACCCCGTTGTCGAGCAGGCGCAGAAGGACAGTCTCTTTGTCCCGAACGACACGTTCCTCAACGACGCGGACGACCGCGTCGCCATCGTGACCGGGCCGAACATGGCCGGTAAATCCACGTATATGCGCCAGACTGCGCTCATCGTGCTCATGGCGCAGATGGGCTCGTTCGTCCCGGCCAAGAGCGCCGTCATCGGCGTGGTCGACCGCGTGTTCACGCGCATTGGCGCGTCCGACGATCTCGCCGCCGGGCAGAGCACGTTCATGGTCGAGATGAGCGAGATGGCCAACATCCTCCGCCACGCCACGGCGCAGAGCCTGCTCATCCTTGATGAGATCGGCCGCGGCACGTCCACCTACGACGGCATGGCCATTGCCCGCGCGGTGCTCGAATACTGCGCCGACCCCCGCCGCCTCGGCGCCAAGACCATGTTCGCCACGCACTACCACGAGCTGACCGCGCTCGAGCAGACGCTGCCCGGCGTGCGCAACTACAACATCACGGCCAAAAAGCAGGGCGGCACGCTGCTGTTCCTGCGCAAGATCGTCGCCGGCGCGGCCGACGACAGCTACGGCATCGAGGTCGCCAAGCTCGCCGGCGTGCCCGACGCGATCATTACGAAGGCCAAGACCTACCTGCGCGAGCTGGAGTCCGGCGCGACGGAGCTGGCCGCGCCCGCCCACGCGGCGCAGGATGCGGCGCAGATGACGCTCGGCGACGCGGCCGGGGACGAAATCGCCGAGCAGCTGCGCAGCATCGACCTCAACACGATCACGCCACTCGAGGCTATGCGCCTGCTCTTTGAGCTGCAGCAGAAAGCGAGGGGCTGACGTGGAACATCCCAACACGGCGTGGACAGACCCCATGCCGCGCGGCGCACGCATCGCGGGCTGGGTGTATTTTCCCATCCATGCGGTCGTGCTGCCGCTGACGCTCGGCATGCTGCTCCTGGCGGTGCTCGGCGAGCAGCCGTCGGACGTGACGTGCAACATTCTGTATTACCTCTGCGGCCTTGTGTTCACGCTCATCGCCATGTGGCGGTTTCTGCGCCGCAGCTTTGACACGATGGTCGGCAGCATCCTGCGCTGCCTCGGCATGATGTTTGCCGCCTACGGCATCGACGTGCTGCTCTCGCTCGTGCTGCAGCTCGGCACGAGCCTCATCGGCGAGCTGCCCGTGCCGAACAACGATGCCGTGACCGGCCTCGCCCGGACGGACTACAAGCGCATGATCGCCGTCGCGGTGCTCATGGCGCCGCTCGTGGAGGAGTGCCTGTTTCGCGGCGTGGTCTTCGGCACGATCCGGCCGAAGAGCCGCTTTTGGGCCTATGCCGCGTCGATCGCGCTCTTCTCGCTCTACCATGTCTGGCAGTATGTGCTCGTGTATCAGGATCCGAAGCTGCTGCTCTCGGCGCTGGCGTATGTGCCGGTGTCGGCTGCGCTCACGTTCTGCTATGAGCAGACGCGCTCGATCTGGCCGCCGGTGTTTTTCCACATGTGCATCAACGCGCTCTCACTCACGGTGCTCACCGGGTGAAGGCAGAAAAAACCGCCGCTTTCCTCTTCGGAAAGCGGCGGTTTTGAGTTTGTCGGAAAAACCGGAGGTTTTCCCGACAAAAGGCTTGCAGTCTGGGAAGTATTTTCTCTCACGCACATGTCGCGCGAGAAAATGATTGCACTTTTTTTGCCGCCTGCGGGCGGCAAACTCTGCGAGGCTTTTTATGCTTCTGCTTTTTCGTACACGCAAAACTGATAGCCCACGCCGTCGTGCTCCGCGCGCGGCTCGGCGGATACGCAGCGCCACGCGGGGTCGGCGTCCAGATCCGGGAAAAACACGTCTGAGTGGGGCACAGCGTCGATTTTCGTGACGTATACGCGCGTCAGGTGGGGGAACATCTGCCGAAACACGCTGTCTCCGCCGATGACGAAGCAGCGGTCATACTGCGCGGCGGCGGCCGCGGCCTCCGCCGGGGAGTGCACCACCTGCGCGCCCTCGATCACGATGTTCTGCCGCGTGAGCACGAGGTTTTCGCGCCCCGGCAGCGGCCTGCCGCCCGGAAAATCGTCCAGCGTGCGCCGGCCGACGATCACGGCCGCGCCCATCGTCAGCTCGCGGAAGCGGCGGCGGTCGGCCGGGATCACGAGCGGCTGCGTGCCCTTGGCCCCGATGCCCCAGTCGGCATAGACGGCGACGATCGCATCCATGGCTCAGTCCCCCTTACACCGCGATGGGGATCTTCCCCGTGAACTCGCTGTATTCGTACCCCTCGACGCGGAAGCTGTCGCGGGTGAAGGCGTAAAAATCGTGCACGTCCGGGTCGATGAAAAACTGCGGTGCCGGTTTCGGCTCGTTCTGGATCAGCTGCTCGATGACCGGCACGTGGCGGTCGTAGATGTGCGCGTCGGCAATGACGTGCACCAGCTCGCCCGCCTGCAGACCGGACACCTGCGCGAACATGTGCACGAGCACGGCGTACTGCACGACGTTCCAGTTGTTCGCCGCGAGCATGTCCTGACTGCGCTGGTTGAGGATGGCGTTGAGCGTGTTGCCCGAGACGTTGAACGTCATCGAGTACGCGCATGGATAGAGCGCCATCTCGTGCAGATCCTCGAACGTATAAATATTCGTCAGGATGCGGCGGGAGGCAGGGTTGTGCTTCAGATCGTAGAGCACGCGGTCCACCTGGTCGAATTCACCCTCGGGATACTGGTGCTTGACGCCGAGCTGGTAGCCGTAGGCCTTGCCGAT
>CDZF01041589.1_pt1 | contig 10561 bp, 10 predicted proteins | sample 557591 | NCBI WGS metagenome assembly CDZF01 (sample SAMEA3182093, study PRJEB8094) | gut metagenome | biome: human; feature: gut; material: Stool; isolation source: human stools | place: Canada | collected 2012-02-04
CTCGGCATGACGGCGGAGGACGGCATGCAGACCGTCGAGGCGGAAGTCCCGATGGCCGAGATGGGCTCCTACACGATCGACCTGCGCTCCATGACGCAGGGCCGCGGCTCCTTCTCGTGCAAGTTCGTGCGCTATGAGGAAGCCCCCGGCAACGTCCAGCAGAAGGTCATCGAGGAAGCCAAGAAAGAACAGGAAGCGTAACTGTAACTGCAAAAGAAGCCCTTCATCGGGCTTCTTTTGTCTATCCGGAAGCGAGGGATCCCGATGAAAAACACGAACAAAAACATAATGTACACCTTCTGGTCAGGCGCTATTTTGCTGTGTCTGGCGCTGGTGGCCGTCGTGCTGGTGTTTACCAACGCCGTTGGCAATACCGGCTCGCCGAAGGCGGAAGCCACACCGGCCGTCACCGAAACGCCGACGCCGACGCCGCAGGCAAATCCGATCTCGCCCATCCAGTCGTCCGCCGCGCTCGCGCAGACGGAGGACAAGGGCAGCACCTATGTCGACCAGATCTATTTCCTGGGCGACAAGTCGCTGAAGGTGCTGCAGTCGGAGTCGATGCTCACCGGCAAGGACGCCGCCAAGCAGGTCTGGATACCGGACACCGGTTCTCTGCCCGCCTCCTCGCTCGACACGGCGAAGTACAAATCCCCCGTGACCGGCAACAATGTGCCCGCGGATGAGATCTGCGAGGTCAACAAGCCCGCCTATCTCGTCATCTGCCCGAGCGCGGACAACATTTCCATGACGAATGAGGATCAGATCAAATCCGTCTACACCACGCTCATCAACGCCGTCAAGGCCAAGAGCCCGGACACGAAGATCATCTGCTGCTCGCTGACGCCGATCGCGTCGAACTACCAGTACGAGGACATCACGAACGAGCTCATCCAGAAGGTCAACGGCTGGATCGCCGCGGCCGCGGAGAGCAACAGCGTGAAGTATCTCGACATGGCCAGCGGCCTCGTCGGGGACGACGGATTCCTGCCGCAGTCCTATCAGGACGGTGACGGCATGCACCTGAACGCCGAGGGCATGAAGGCATGGATGACCTATCTGCGCACGCACGCTTACCCGTAACCTATGCATAGAAAAATCCCGGAGCAGCAGCTCCGGGATTTTTGTTGTCTTCAGCGGATGATCGCCTTGATGAACGGCTCCGCCGGGGGCGCGTCCGGGGTGATCGTGTAGCAGGCGGCGAGCTCTGCGACCGCCCTGCGGGCGGCTGCCTCATCGGCCGCGTGGATCGTCGCAAGCGACTCCCCTGCCGTGACCGGCTCGTCCACCTTCTTGCGCAGGACAATGCCGACGCTGTGGTCGATCACGCTGTCCTTCGTCGCACGGCCGCCGCCGAGGCGCATGGACACGAGGCCCACGTCTGTCGCCGCGATGTGGCGCACATAGCCGCTCGCCGGGGACGGCACCTCCATCTGCACCGGCGCCATGGGCAGGCGCGACGGGTCATAGATTGCGGCCGGATCGCCGTCCTGCGCCGCGACAAACTCGGCCAGCTTTTTGAGCGCCGAACCGTCCGTGATCGTCTGCTCCAGCATGGCGCGGGCCGCCGCATCGTTGGCCGCCATGCCCGCCTGCGTGAGGATGCAGCTGCCGAGCGTCAGGCACAGCTCGAGCAGCTCGCTCTTGTATTCCCCGCGCAGCGCCGCGATGGCCTCCTTGACCTCAAGCGCGTTGCCGACGGCGTGGCCGAGCGGCTCGTCCATATCCGTGATGACGGCGACCGTCTTGCGTCCGGCCATTTTGCCGATCTCGACCATCTCGGTCGCGAGCTCGCGCGCGTCGTCAAGCGTCTTCATAAATGAACCGCTGCCGCACTTGACGTCCAGCACGATGATATCCGCGCCCGCAGCCAGCTTCTTGGACATGATGCTGCTGACGATGAGCGGAATGCTCGCCACGGTGCCGGTCACGTCGCGCAGGGCATAGAGCTTCTTGTCCGCGGGGTCGAGGTTCGCCGTCTGACCGGCGATGACCATGCCGACGCGGTCCACATTCTCCAGAAACCGCTCCATGGGCAGGTTGATGTTGAAGCCCGGAATGCTCTCGAGCTTGTCAAGCGTGCCGCCCGTGTGGCCGAGGCCGCGGCCGGACATCTTCGCCATCTTCACGCCGAGGCTCGCCACCATCGGCACGAGCACGAGCGAGGTCTTGTCACCCACGCCGCCGGTCGAGTGTTTGTCCGCCTTGACGCCGGACACACCCGACAGATCCAGCGTCTCGCCGCTGTGCATCATGGCCATGGTCAGATCCAGCGTCTCGCGCCGGTCCATGCTGCGGAAATAGATGGCCATCGTCATGGCGGACATCTGATAATCCGGGATCTCACCGCGGCTGTAGCCGTCGATCATATAACGGATCTCCTCCGTCGTGAGGGCCTGCCCGTCGCGCTTTTTCACGATCAGATCGCTCATTCTCATCGCCGATATGCTCCTTTGTGTTTTTCTTGCCATGAGTATACCACGCCGGCGCCGGAATTGCAATTCAGCGCGGGAAAATGAGGTATGGCCGGCCGTCGATCTCGCGCAGCACGGTCTCGGCGCCGCGCGGCAGATTTGGCGTGTCCGCCGGGATGGCAATGAGCATCCGCTTGCCATCAAATGTGGTCAGCACGCCGTCCGGCGCAGAATACCAGAGCACGTCAAGCCCGTCGTCCGGCGCGGACTTTTGTGCCTGCGGCGGAGCGGGAGCCCTGGCCGGTGCGTCCGGAATGTCCCATATCTCGTCGGCCGCAAACAGGATCGGATCCGGCAGGCGCGCGCGCTCGAGCCGCGTGAGCCGCTTGCGCAGCGTGAGCCAGCCGCTCCCGTCCGGCAGCATCAGGCCGAGATACGCGCGCGCCTGCTCGCCGCACACGGCGAGCCGCAGGCGGTCGGCATCCGCCTTTGCCCGCGCGGAAAACACCGTGAAGAGCCCGGCCTGCGTCACGCTCAGCGTGCCGATGGGCTTGTTTTGCTGCAGGATCGGATAATCAGGCATAAAAAATCACTCCCGCACCAGACTATGCGTGGGAGTGATGGATTTAGAACCAGAGTCAGCCGACGCTGTAGCCGCCGCGCACCATGACGGTGGTGTCGGCGGTCGCCTGAATGCCGGCGCCGTCGGCCTGCACGAGGTACAGGTGATTTTCCGTCAGCTTTGCCCCAACGGCGGCGCTCTCGCCGGTCGTGAGGTCAATGGCGGCGCTCTGCGTCACAGCGGCAGTGCCCGTGCGCATGAGGAGCTCCGTGCCGGCGCGGCCGGTGAGCGTCTGGCCGCTTTCGAGCGTCACGAGCACATACGACCCGCCCGCAGCGGCGACCTGGTCGGCAAACTGATCTTCCATCTCGCGGACTTCCCCGTCGAGCGTGGAGCGGTAGGCGTCCTCCATGCGCGGCTGCACCACATCCTGCAGGTAGCTGGATGTGACGAGCGGGTCTTCCTTTGTGCCGTAGTTTGCGACGGCATACACGGTCACGGCGGCGACCATGGCGAGCGCGACGATGAGGATGATGGTGGTCAGTGTCTTTTTCTTCATAACCGTCCCTCCGTTTGGTGGCGTGGGTGTTTACTGCGGCAGGCCAAAGCTCACGGCGATCGCGTTGTCCACCTGGTGCATCGCAGGCTCGTCCAGGCGGCCCATGCGCTCGCGCAGGCGCGACTTATCGAGCGTGCGCACCTGCTCGAGCAGAATCACACTGTCGCGCGTCAGGCCGCAGCTGCGCGCTGCGAGCGAGATGTGCGTGGGCAGGTTGGCCTTGCCGGTCTGCGACGTGATCGCGGCGGCGATCACCGTCGGGCTGTGGCGGTTGCCGGTGTCGTTTTGAATGATGAGCACGGGGCGCATACCGCCCTGCTCGCTGCCGACCACCGGACTGAGGTCGGCATAATAGATATCTCCGCGTCGAACTGGATGCATAGCTTTCATCTCCGATGGAATATTTGCCCCGGTCGATATGTAGGGGCACAGTTATTTTCGCCATCGGAGCGAAATTTATACTTCAGTCGATGTACACGCGCTGCACGCGCTGACTCATGGCGCACAGTAGCTCATATGGGATCGTGCCGGCTTTCTCCGCCTGCTCGGCCACTGAGAGGTCACGGCCAAAGATCGTGGCCACGTCGCCGGGCTGCACCTCGGGGATGTCCGTGACGTCGACCATGCACATATCCATGCAGATGCGGCCGACCTGCGGCGCGCGCTGACCGTGCAGCAGCACGTCGCCCTTGCCGGAGAGGCTGCGCAGCAGCCCGTCGGCATAACCGACCGGCAGCACGGCCAGGCGCATATCCCGCGGGCAGGTGAACGTGCGGCCGTAGCTGATCGTGTCGCCCTTGTGGTGATGCGTCACATCGGACACGCGGCTGTAGAGCGACATGGCCGGGCGCAGATCGAGCCCGCCGGTCTCTTTGGCCGGGAACACGCCGTAGAGCAGCAGGCCGGGGCGCACCATGTCGAGGTGCATCTCGGGATAGTTGATGACGGCGCCGCTGTTGGCGCAATGGCGGATGGCGAAATGGTGGCCGGTCGCCTGCTCCATGCGCTCGATCGCGTGCGTAAAGCGCGAAAACTGCAGCTGCGTGTACGGGTCGCCGTTTTCGTCCGAGACGGCAAAGTGCGTGAACACGCCCGTGAAGTTCAGGTGCGGCAGCGAGAGCGCCTCGATCATCTCGTCGAGGTGGCTGTCATCATGCACGTCAAAGCCCGTGCGGCCCATGCCGGTCTCGAGCTTCATGTGCGCGTCCAGCCGCAGGCCGGTGCCGGCGAGAAAGCGGTTGAGCTCGCGCGCATATTCGATGCTGCCGACCGCCTGCGTCACGCCGAGCGTGGCCAGATCGACCGCGATGTTTGCCGACTGCGGGCCGAGCAGCAGGATGTTCATCGTCACGCCGGCGGCGCGCAGCTCCTCGGCCTCGTCATAGCAGTTGACGGCCACCCACTGGCAGCCTGCCTGCTGCAGCCGCTGCGCCACGCGCACCGCGCCGTGGCCGTAGGCATTGGCCTTGCAGACGCCGAGCATCTGGCAGCCGTCCGGCAGGCGGCTGCTGATCTCACGATAATTGTGTTCCAGATCATTGAGACTGATCTCTACCCAGGTTCGGATCTTGCGATTCATCGTTCATACTTCCTTGTTCCAGATTCCAGTTTTCCATGGTGCAGCGCAGACAGAGCGTGTCATCGACCGACAGCTCCGCGCACTGCGGTACCGTGCCGTCCAGATACAGACGCACGGCAGTATGATCGTCCGTGATGAGCTGCACGACCTGCAGCCCGTCCTCCGTCCACGTCAGGTCGACATAGCCGCTGCGGATGGCCTGCACCACATAGGGCAGCGCCGTCAGCGGCGTCAGACCCGCGCCGTTGAGGTCGCCCGCCGGGAGGATAATGTCATCAAAGGCGAGCGTGCTCGCCCCGTCGCGCAGATGGGCCGTGACACCGGCCGCCTGCTCCGGCGCCGTGACCGTGAGGTCATAGCCGTCCGGCAGCTCCTGACAGGTGAGCGTGTAGTCCGTGACCGTGTCGCCGCGCTGGACGCGCACCTGCGCCGTCACGGTGACGAGCTTGCCCGTGAGCGTGTCACGAAAGGCTTCAAACGTCTGTTCTCCCGCGCCGTGTCCGCACGCGGACAACAGCAGCAGGCTTATCATCAGTGCAGCGATCGCTTTGCGCTGCATACTGCCTCCTATCGGATGATGGGTTTTGTGACCTCCGGCAGGGCCGCGATCACATCGGTCGGGTTCATCGCATATTCGCCCATGCGCCCGGCGCAGAGATCGCCCGCCCGGCCGTGCAGCCAGACGGCGGTCTGCACCGCGTCGCGCGCGGGCATCTGGCACAGCAGCGCACCGAGCATGCCCGCCAATACATCGCCGCAGCCGCCCTTGGCCATACCGGGGTTGCCAACGCGCAGCACCGCCGCGTCCCCGTCGGGGAATGCGCAGACCGTCTCCGGCCCTTTGCGCACGACCGTGCAGCCGTGCCGGACGGCAAAATCGGACGCCGCCTCCGCCCTGCCGGTTTTATCCGGCCCGGCCAGACGGGCAAACTCCCCATCGTGCGGCGTGAGCACGATGGGCGCGCGGGCGCGCTCGAGCACCGCCGCGTCCTGCGCGACGGCAAAGAGCGCGTCGGCATCGAGCACGAGCGGTGTGCCGGACTGCATAACGACCGCCTGCACCAGCGCCGTGAGCGTGTCATTCCGGCCGAGACCCGGCCCGAGCACGCACACATCGCTCTTTTCCAGCCGCTCGAGCAGCACCGGCAGGGCGTCGCGCGCGAGCTTCCCCTCCGCCGACGGCAGCGGAAACGGCATCGCCTCGTCGTTTTTCACGGCGGTGACGGCATAGATCGCCTCCGGCACGCCAACGGACACCAGCCCGGCGCCGCAGCGCAGGGCCGCCCGGGCGCACAGCGTCGGCGCGCCGGTATAGCCGATGCAGCCGCCGACGATGAGCACACGGCCGTAGTCATATTTGTTGGTATCGGACGCACGCCGCGGCAAATACGGCGCGCAGGGTGCAATGCGATGCATAGCTTGCCTCCCGGACGGAAAAGGGGTGATTTTTCTCCGATTATTATAACGTTTTCGGCGCGCCGCGTCAAATTTTCTTCCCCTTTTACATTGATTTGTGCTGCAAAGTGTGGTATAAATAGCTTTGTTATTGAGTTTATTGCTTGGATCGGGAAAATAGTACCAAGGTTCCGCGCCAGAGAGGGACGCCGCCGGCTGAGAGCGCCCTGCGAGAAACGTGCTTTGTTCGCCCGTGAGCTCCGGCCAATCCCCGGCGGGTCCGCCCGTTACCGCGCACAGAGTGCGGCGCGCACGCGCCGAATTCGGGTGGTACCGCGGAAGTTTCCTTTCGTCCCTGTATGCGGGACGGGAGGATCTTTTTTTGTCCGCGATCCGGCAAGGAACGCAACGAACCACGAAAATCTTGCAACGGAGGAGTTGTTTGCATGAAAGAAATGCTGCAGAAGCTGCGCGAGGCTTCCGTCGCCGCCATTTTGCAGGCGGACGACATCACCGCGCTGGAAAACCTGCGTGTGAAGTACCTCGGCAAAAAGGGTGAGCTGACCGCCATCCTCAAGCAGATGGGCCGCCTGTCGGCGGAGGAGCGCCCGGCCATGGGCCAGCTGGCAAACCAGGTGCGCGCTGAGCTTGAGGAAGCGCTCGACCAGCGCCGCGAGACGCTCAATGCGCACATGCTCGAGATGCGCCTCAAGGCCGAGACGCTCGATGTGACCATGCCCGGAAAAGCGCCGGAGCTCGGCCACCAGCACCCGATGTATATCGTGCTCGATGAGATTAAGGACATCTTCGTCGGCATGGGCTTCGAGATCCTCGAAGGCCCCGAGATCGAAGAGGCCGAATACAACTTCACCAAGCTCAACACCAGCGAGGGCCACCCTGCCCGCGAGTGGTCGGACACGTTCTATCTGACCGAGGACAGCAGCATCCTCCTGCGCACGCAGACCTCCCCGATGCAGGTGCGCGCCATGGAGAGCAAGCCGCTGCCGATCCGCATGGTCGCCCCTGGCCGCGTCTACCGCAAGGATGAGGTGGACGCCACGCACTCGCCCATGTTCCACCAGATCGAGGGCATGGTCATCGACAAGGGCGTCACGATGGCGGACCTGAAGGGCACGCTCAACACGCTCGTGAAAAAGCTCTACGGTGAGAACACCGTCACCCGCTTCCGTCCGCACCACTTCCCGTTCACAGAGCCGAGCTGCGAGATGGACGTGCAGTGCCACAAGTGCGGCGGCAAGGGCTGCCCCACCTGCAAGGGTGAGGGCTGGATCGAGATCCTCGGCGCCGGCATGATCCATCCGAAGGTGCTCGAGGGCTGCGGCATCGACACGGACGTCTACTCCGGCTGGGCCTTCGGCATGGGCCTGGAGCGTCTGGCGATGCGCCGGTTCAAGATCAGCGACCTGCGTCTGATCTTCGAAAACGACGTGCGCTTCCTGCAGCAGTTCTGAGAAAGGAGAGGCTACCATGATTTTAAGCAGAAAATGGCTCAATGAATTCGTAGACTGCTCGGCCTGGGCCGACCACGACTTTTCCGAGGCAATGACCCTCTCCGGCTCCAAAGTGGAGACGTTCACGGACCTGCACAAGAACATTCAGAATGTTGTCGCGGGCCGCATCGTGGAGATGGTGCGCCACACGAACTCCGACCATATGTGGGTCTGCCAGGTCGATGTCGGCGGCAGCGAACCGCTGCAGATCGTGACCGGCGCGCAGAACCAGAAGGTCGGCGACATGGTGCCCGTCGCGCTCGACGGCTCGCTCCTGCCCGACGGCAAGGAGATCCATGCCGGTATGCTGCGCGGTGAGCTCTCCAACGGCATGATGTGCTCGCTCAAGGAGCTCGGCCTGACGCTGCATGACTACCCCTATGCCATCGAGGATGGCCTGTGGATCATGCAGGAGGACGGCGTGAAGCCCGGCGACGACATTGCCGCCGTCATCGGCATGGACGACCACGTGGTCGAGTTTGAGATCACGCCGAACCGCCCGGACTGCCTGTCCGTGATCGGTCTGGCGCGCGAGGCCGCCGTGACGTTTGACAAGCCCCTCCGCCTGCACATGCCCGACGTCCCCGGCAGCGGCGAGGACATCCACGACCACGTCAGCATCCGCATCGACGATCCGGCGCTCTGCCCGCGCTACACCGCGCGCATGGTGCGCAACGTCAAGATCGCGCCGTCCCCGGCGTGGATGCGCGAGCGTCTGCGCAACAGCGGCGTGCGCCCGATCAACAACATCGTTGACATTACCAACTACGTCATGCTCGAATACGGCCAGCCCATGCACGCCTTCGACTTCTCATGCATCGGCGGCAAGCAGATCATCGTGCGCACCGCGCGCGAGGGCGAGACCATCCAAACGCTCGACGGCAACGCGCGTAAGCTCACGCCGAACATGCTGTGCATCTGCGACGAGGAAAAGCCCGTCGCGGTGGCCGGCGTCATGGGCGGCGCCAACTCCGAGATCGTTGGCGACACGGCCATGGTCGTCTTTGAGGGCGCAAACTTCAACGGTACGAGCATCCGGCGCACGGCCGCCGCGCTCGGTATGCGCACGGAGGCCTCCGGCCGCTTTGAGAAGGGCCTCGACCCGATGAACACCGTCGCGGCCGTTGACCGCGCGTGCGAACTCGTGGAGCTGCTCGGCTGCGGCGAGGTGATGCGCGGCACCATCGACGTGCTGCCCGAGCCCATCGTGCCCAAGACCGTGAAGCTCGAGCCGGACAAGGTCAACGGCCTGCTCGGCACGGACGTGTCCGAGGCGGAGATGCGCCGCATCCTGCTCGCGCTCGGCTTCGAGCTCGACGGCGACACGATCATCGTCCCGTCCTGGCGCGGCGACGTGGAGCACTACTCCGACATCGCCGAAGAGATCGCCCGCTTCTACGGCTACAACAACATCCCCTGCACGCTCATGCGCGGCCAGACCACCAGCGGCGGCTACACCGACGCGCAGAAGGCGGAGCGCAGCATCGGTACCATGGCCCGCGCGCTCGGCTACAGCGAGATCATCACCTACTCGTTCATCAGCCCGTCGTACTACGACAAGATCCGTCTGCCGGCAGACTCCCCGTTGCGCGACTCCATGAAGATCCTCAACCCCCTCGGCGAGGACACCTCCATCATGCGCACGACCATCCTGCCGTCCATGCTCGAGATCCTCACGCGCAACTATAACTACCGCAACAAGGCCGTGCGTCTCTACGAGATCGGCAAGGTCTACTTCGCCCGCCTGGACGGCATGGCCGACGAGCCGAAGCTGCTGTGCCTCGGCGGCTACGGCGGCGGCATGGACTTCTTCCAGCTCAAGGGCGCGGTCGAGCGCATCCTCGCCGGTCTGCGCATCACGGACGTGACGTTTGAGGCGGAGCACGACAATCCGTCCTATCACCCCGGCCGCTGCGCGAAGGTCTACGCCGGCGGCAAGCTGCTGGGCGTGCTCGGCCAGATCCATCCGCTCGCCGCGGAGAACTACGGCGTGGACGCGGAGCTCTACACGGCGGAGCTGTGGCTCGGCGAACTGCTCGCCGCCCGCGGCGCGACCCCGGTCTACACGCCGCTGCCGCGCTTCCCGGCCGTGACGCGCGACATCGCCATCGTCTGCGCCGCCGATATCCCGGTCGCCAAGCTCTCGGCGTGCATCCTCGCCGCCGGTGGGCAGTACCTCAAGGGCTGCGAGCTGTTCGACGTGTACACCGGCGCGCCGATCCCGGTCGGCTACAAGAGCGTTGCCTTCTCGCTGACACTGCGCGCCGACGACCAGACGCTCACCGACGACCACGCCGAGGAGACCATGCAGAGCGTTCTCAAGGCACTCAAGGAGACTTTCAACGCGACCATCCGCTGAGCGGCGTCGAGATTTGGAATATTTTAAGAAATATTTCAGAACTTTTTTTGAAAACAGTTGGGAAATTGACTTTACAGTCTTGTGTTTTTTGGTATAATGAACACAAGAACTTGTGTAAGGGAGGGCTTCGCATGGAAGACGCAACCAGACGGTTTAATGCCTGTCTCTTATACACATCTCCG
>CDZF01013924.1_pt1 | contig 10461 bp, 7 predicted proteins | sample 557591 | NCBI WGS metagenome assembly CDZF01 (sample SAMEA3182093, study PRJEB8094) | gut metagenome | biome: human; feature: gut; material: Stool; isolation source: human stools | place: Canada | collected 2012-02-04
GGTCAAACAGCAGCGCGTGGAACGCATCATGACGCTCCAGAACGACATCGCCCGCGAAAACAACCTGCGCCGCGTAGGCCGCACGGAACGGGTTCTGATCGATTCGCGGCAGGGCGACTACTATGTCGGACGGACGCAATACGACTCGCCCGAGGTCGACCAGGAAATCCTGATCCCGGCTGCGGAACGGCGTCTTCTGCGGGGGCATTTCTACGAAATACGGATCGACGGCGCCGCCGATTACGACCTTTACGGAAAGGCCGTCAGGAAATAAAATTTGTTTTTTAGCGTTCCTTTTCATACCTTTGAAATGTAAATCGGACTTTACCCGAGACCCAATGGCCGAAAAAAGCGTGATAACGAATATCGAAGCCCGTATCCGGCAGCTCATCGACGACCACAAAAGGTTGTCGGAATCGTGTGCGGAACTGACGGCGCAGCGCGACAACCTGAAAGCCGAAAACAGGACTTTGCAGGAGCGCATCCGCGAACTCGACGGCGAATTGTCACGTATGCAACTGACGGAGGGACTGGCGGGTGAAAGCCGCAACCGGGAGAAAGCGCGGGCGCGCGTCAACCGTCTTATGCGGGAGGTTGACAAATGCATCGCACTGCTCGGAAGGCCCGAATAACGGAAAGGGACGGCGAACCGGCAGTAACGCCGCAACCAGCACCCGGGCCGCAGATGAATAAGAGGCAGCAAGATAAACGAAACAAAAACGACATGGCACAACAGGCGATAACCCTCAAGATAGCCGGGAAAAGCTATTCGCTCAACATCGAAAGCGAAAAGGAGGAGGTATACCGTCTTGCCGAACGGGAGGTGAACAACTACCTCGCGGCGATAAAACAGAACAACTTCAAGAACTGGACGGATCAGGACTACCTGTCGATGGCCGCACTGAAATTCGCCATTGCAAACGTCGACATGCGGCAAAGCCGCGAACTGGGCGACGAAGACCTGAAACATCTGGGGCGACTCGGCGAAGAGCTCGACGCCTACCTCAACACCCTGCAACGGTAACGGAGGGTAAAGGCCAGGCACGGGATTTGCCCGGGCAAACCGTAAAAAACGAGGTTCTTTAACATACGAAGGAAAAATCTACCCGCATAGATTCCTTACAGCTTTGCGAAACTGAACACTTTTTAAATTGGGGCAACTCAAGGCGCTTCAAAATCAGGCCTTGACCCTTCGGGGTGTATGCTACGGCGTACCGTTGGAAGATTGCGATTGTCGGAGCCCCCACACATGACTTATCTGCAGATTCGTCAAACAAGACTAAGGAATCCTATGCGGTTTTTTTATGCACTACAACAAACCCTATAATAACAAATTCAAAACAGCAACAAAAACATGTATACCACCATTTTGGTTGCCTGCATCTCTGCCGTGGCCGCCGTCGGAATCTACGCGGTCGTCACGAACCTCGTAGCCAAGACCTCGATCCGCAAGCGGCGCGAAGCCGCCCTGAAAGAGGCCGAGGCCGAAGGGGAGATGATTAAAAAGGAGAAAATCCTCCAGGCAAAAGAGAAGTTCATACAGCTGAAAAGCGAATACGACCGCCAGGTCAACGAACGCAACCAGAAGATCGCCCAGAGCGAACAGCGCGCCAAGCAGATCGAGGGCAACCTGCAGAACCAGCAGCGCGAGCTGGAGAACAAACTCCGCGAGAACGAGCGCTTGAAGGAGCAGATGCAGAACCAGCTGCAAATCCTCGAGCACAAGAAGGAGGAAGTAGACCAGATGATGCGCGAGCAGAACATGCGGCTGGAACAAATCTCGGGCATGAGCTCGGAGGATGCCAAGAACATCCTCATCGAGAACATGAAGGCCGAGGCCAAGACCGAGGCAGCTTCCTATGTGAACGAAACCATCGAGGAAGCGAAGATGACCGCCACGAAGGAGGCCAAGCGGATTATCGTGGCTTCGATCCAGCGCGTGGCCACGGAGACGGCCATCGAGAATGCCGTGACGGTCTTCAACATCGAAAGCGATGAGGTCAAAGGCCGCATCATCGGCCGCGAGGGCCGCAACATCCGGGCACTGGAGGCAGCGACCGGCATCGAGATCATCGTAGACGACACCCCCGAAGCCATCATCCTCAGCGGGTTCGACCCTGTCCGCCGCGAGATCGCCCGCCTGGCGCTGCACCAGCTGGTGACCGACGGCCGCATCCACCCGGCACGTATCGAGGAGGTCGTAGCCAAAGTACAGAAACAGATCGAAGAGGAGATCGTCGAAGTCGGGAAACGCACCACGATCGACCTCGGCATCCACGGGCTGCACCCCGAGCTGATCCGCATGATCGGCAAAATGAAATACCGTTCGTCCTACGGCCAGAACCTCCTGCAGCACGCCCGTGAAACGGCCAACCTCGCGGGTATCATGGCCGCCGAGCTGGGGCTGAACCCCAAGACGGCACGCCGCGCAGGCCTGCTCCACGACATCGGCAAGGTACCCGACGACGAACCGGAACTGCCGCACGCAATCATCGGCATGAAACTCGCCGAGAAATACAAGGAGAAACCCGAAGTATGCAATGCCATCGGCGCCCATCACGACGAAGTGGAGATGACTTCGCTGATCGCACCGATCATCCAGGTCTGCGACGCCATATCGGGTGCGCGCCCCGGCGCCCGCCGCGAGGTGGTCGAAAGCTACATCAAGCGCCTGAAGGAGATGGAGGACATCGCCCTCTCGTACCCCGGCGTCGTAAAGACCTATGCGATCCAGGCCGGCCGCGAACTGCGCGTGATCGTCGGTGCAGACAAACTCACCGACCAGGAGTCGGAAGGGCTGTCGCACGATATCGCCAAGAAAATCCAGGACGAGATGACCTATCCCGGCCAGGTGAAGATCACCGTCATCCGCGAAACCCGCGCCGTATCGTACGCGAAATAAGAACCCCGCCCGTAGGACAGGCTGCACACGGCCTGCCGGCCGCAAATTTATCACAGGTAAAAATCCCTCCGCAAAACGGAGGGATTTTTTATCTACGGCTCTCTTACCGGTAAGCTCCGGCACACAACGACAGCTTATCCGCGACAGAATCCACACACAATCGCCCGATTCCCGCCACGGGAAGGGCCATAAGCCTCTCACCCGCCGGAGGGGGGGGGGCAGCCAGCGGGATTATTTCCAGCTGTTACGCTTCCTGAAATCGGACGGAGTGACGCCCTCCTTATGCTTAAAAAAAGTAGAAAACTGCCCGGTATTCACGAACTTCAAGGCATAGGCGATATCCGATATATTTATATCCGTCCCCGTCAGCATCTCTTTGGCCTTCAGGAGCCGCTGTTGCAACTGGTACTGCGCGGGGGATATCCCGGTGTACTCCTTGAATGTCTTGCGGAACCACGAATAGCTGACCCCCAGTTCCCGGGCGATCGCCTCGACATCGCGGGGGTTATCCACATCCTTCATCAGCTCCCGCGCGGCATTGACTTTCTCGAGGATGAACGTATTGGCATAGGAGTTATTCCGCTCCTTGTAATAGATGGAGCCCAGGATGTGCAGCACGATACTCGACATCATCTGCTGGCACCCCGCCTTTTCGACCGACGCCAACTGCAGGATCTCCTCATAGAGACTCACGATCCCCGAACTTATCCCGATATTATGCAACGGCTGCTCGCGCACTAAAAAGCGGTTCGCTACCCTGTCGTCGATATAGGCACCCTTGAAACCTACCCAGTACTCGTCCCAGCCGGTCTCATCGTCGGGATGGTAGCTATGCCACTCCCCGGGAAACAACGAGATCACCGTCCCGGCCTTCACAGGCGCCTCGGGACAGGACTGCGAGGCGAAATACCCGGAACCCTTGGTGATATAGACCAACTGGTATTCGTTCAGTATCCGTCCGCCGCGGGGCATGAAAGAGTAGTTGTCCGGATGGGCCGACAACGGATACTTCGTCCCCGGCGGAATAAACTGGTACCCGATCGTCGTGACGACAACGCCCCATTTCTCGTCCTTATCCCCGATCGTCAGGTAACATAACTTGTCACGCTCCTGCTTCATGTCAGATTTGATAGGTTGGAAATCATTTTTCATAAGCAAATATAACTTTTTTCCGCATAATATGCAGATTTTAACACAATAAGATTTTCCGGGAGCGATTATTTCATTCCGGAAGCGTCTCCCCCCCCCGAGGCCGGGCTCCCAATCCCCACATCCGGCAACAACAGCCCCAGTCGCGCCGCAATCCGCCCCGCTACCAGTCTCCAAAGCCTCTTCACATCGTTCCGGTTATCCCGCACGGCATAAATCTGTATTGCTGCAACCAGCCTCCGACAAGGCGGCATATACCGATCCGGAAACATCGGGAGACACCTATACATACTTCAAAAAAAGCCCTTCTGCTGCCATATGGAACGGCTTGCGAGGGGATAATTATGAAATCTGATACCGAAATATTAAAAAATGAGAAGAATCGGACTTCCCCCGCGGAGGATTCTTAAAAATGCCCTGGGTTTTATACACGGGACACAATAACGTACTACAAATGCTCAAATTCGTACCTAACGGGGGGGGGAAATCCTCTATATTTGAATTGCAATTTTAACGTGTTGAAAGATACTTTTAACAAATCATAAACCTAAAAACAACCTAAAATCGTATAAGCCTATGCCAAAATGACTCCTTTCCCCTGAGGTTTCTATTATATATATGTACGAATCGTGCATATGGGGGAATTTCATTTTCAATCATCATTCATCTACTATGGACAAAACCAACCAATCTTTATGAAGAAAAATTTATCCATTTTTATGACAGCCGGAAGCTGGTTGCAGCGGGCGCTTGCGTTGTTTTTGTGCGTTGCTGCCCTCGAAGCTGTCCAGGCGGCACCCCAAGACACCAAAAGAACGATCACGGGTACGGTCGTCGACCAGAACAACCTGCCCGTCGTGGGAGCCACAGTCATGATTTCAAACTCGGCTAACGGTACCGCGACCGATTCCAACGGCCAGTTCACCCTTTCGGGTGTAACCGACAACGACGAACTGCAGATTTCGTTCCTCGGCTACAAAACCGTAACGATGCAGGTAGGCACGCGCACCGCCATTGCGGCAACGCTCGAAGAAGATTCGGGCTATCTGGATGAAGTCGTAGTCGTAGGTTACGGCACGACGACGCGGCGCCACATCATCTCGGCCGTTTCGACCGTGAAGTCGGAGGCAATCGAGAATCGCCCGGTAGCCAACATCCAGCAGGCACTGCAGGGTGCAGCAGCCAACCTGATCATCCAGACCAAGAATTTCAACCCGACGGACAACCAGATGAACATCTCGATCCGCGGTGTGAACACCATGGGTAACAACACCCCGCTGGTAGTCATCGACGGCGTTCCCCAGCCGGACGCAGGCCGTATGAACGACCTCAACCCGAACGACATAGAGTCGATCAACATCCTGAAGGACGCCGGTTCGGCCGCCATCTACGGTGCACGTTCCTCGAACGGCGTCATCCTGATCACGACCAAGAACGGCCGCAAGGAGATGGCTCCGCAGATCCGGTTCAGCGCCAAAGTCGGTATCGAGAACCCCGACATCCTCTACAAGGCCGTTCCGACCTACCGCAACGCGATCCTGCGTAACGAGGCCCTGAGCAACGTCGGCCGCGAACCGCTCTTCACGGCTGCCGAAATCCAGGATTTCTACAACCACGGGGACTGCGAGGCTGCCGTAGAGCAGGCCATGCAGAACGCGCTCCAGCAGAACTACAACGTAAGCGTCACGGGCGGTACGAAGACCACCACCTACATGCTTTCGGCCAGTTACTTCGACCAGGAGTCCAACTACGTGGGCCCCGATTACGGCGTAAAGCGCTATAACCTGCGTTCGAACCTGACGACCGAATTCGGCCGGCTGAAACTGGGCGCCAACGTCGGTTTCACCCGTTCGGAGATCAATTCCCCGTCGGATGCCAACGAAGGCTTCCTCTTCGCCGACCTCATCCGTTTCCCGAACTACTACTTCAACCGCCACGAGGAGAACGGAATCTTCTTCGGCAACAACTATAAGTACGGCGGCTATTCCGTATCGCCGCTGGCCGGCCTTATGGGCGGTGGCATCAACAAAAACGACCACGAATACCTCACCGGTACCTTTACGGCCGATTTCGAGATCATCAAAGGCCTGAAAGCCCGTGCCGTCCTTGGCGGTGAAGTCCGCCACGAGCACCGTTTCACCTCCCACAAGACCTACCAGTATGTGGTGGACAACGGCGCCGAACACTCGGATATCTCGACCGCTTCGACCGGCGGCAACACCAAGCGCGAAGCCGACGACTGGACGAAGAAAGTCACGTTCGTCACCGCACAGCTGATGCTGGATTATAACCGCACGTTCAAGGAGAAGCACAATGTAACCGGACTGTTCGGTTGGTCGGACGAATCGGAGATCGGCTATGACATCACGGCCGCCCGCCAGGGTATGAACAGCATCGACCAGCCGGGTGACGGCTCGATCGCTACGGAAGGCACCAAACTGTCGTCCCAGAGCAAATACCGCCGTGCATTGCAGTCGTTCTTCGGTCGCGCCGGATACTCCTACGACGACCGCTACTATTTCGAATTCACCGCCCGTTACGATATGTCTTCGAAGTTCCTCAAGGAGCGCAACGGAGCCTTCTTCCCCTCGGTATCGCTGGGCTGGCGCATGTCGCAGGAGAATTTCATGCAGACCTACCGCGACCGTGTCGGTGACCTGAAACTCCGTGCTTCGTACGGTCTGAACGGTAACCAGCAGGATGTGGGCGACTACGATTTCATGACCACCTACGGCACTTGGGCCAACGCTTACGGTTTCAACGGCGTCCCGGTTCAGGGCCTGATGTTCACCATGGGTAATGAACTGCTGACGTGGGAGACCGCCAAGACCTTCAACATCGGTGTGGATGCGACGTTCTTCAAGAATACCCTGAGCGTCAACTTCGACTACTTCTACAAGCGTACGGAAGATATTCTTCTCTCCCCGATCGTCCCCGGAACCTTCGGTGCCTCGATCGCCAAGGAGAACCGCGGTATCCTCGACAACCAGGGCTGGGAGCTTACCATCAACTATAACCTCTCTCGCGGCGACTGGAAGCACAACTTCTCGCTCAACCTCGCCGACTCGCAGAACGAGGTAGTCCGCTATGGAACCCCGGCTATCAGAACTGCCGACAGTGCCGGCACCATCATCATGGAGGGTCTGCCGATCAATGCCCTCTACGGCTGGAAAACGAATGGTTTCTTCCAGAACTACGATGAAATCCAGAATGCAGCCCTGCCGACCGGCATCGACCGTTCGCAGCTCCGTCCGGGCGACGTGCGCTATGTCGACCTGAACAGCGACGGCAAGATCGACGAAAACGACCGCACCTACCTGGGTTATGCCTTCCCGCGCTATACCTACGGTTTCACCTACAATGTCAAGTGGAAAGGCATCGACTTCAGCATCATGCTCCAGGGCGTGCTGAAGCGTGAGAACCCGGTTCGCGGCGAGCTCGTGCAGCCGTTCCACGCCGACTACTCGATGACCATGTTCGACCACCAGCTCGACTACTGGTCGCCGCAGAACCGCGACGCACGCTGGCCGCGCCTGGGAGTATCGGGCTCGGTGAGCGACACGAACAACTGGGGCACACCGGTTCGGATATGATGCTGCTCGAAGGTGCCTACATGCGTATCAAGAACATCCAGCTGGGTTACACCCTTCCCAAGAAGTGGACGAAGAAATTCGGCTGCGAGGCTCTGCGCATCTATTTCGACACCCAGAACCCGCTGACCTGGACTAAAAACGGGTTCGTAGACCCCGAGACCACGTCGTTCGGCAACAACATGAGCGGCGGAGCGGACAACTCTGTGCGCAACTACCCGACCCTGCGTTACTTCGGTGGAGGTATCGACTTGACTTTCTAACAATTAAACAATCGGAAAGAATATGAAAATCAAAAATATATTAGCCATCCTCTCCCTCGGTATGGTCAGCTGCGTAGGCCTTGAGCAATACCCGACGACCTCCTATACCGACGAAACTTTCTGGACAATCGAGGACAATGTCCGCACGGCCCTGTACCTGGGGTACAACCAGTGCTGGCACCAAGACTACTATTTCGCCAATAACCTGCTGTCTGACGACGTGTACGGCAGCCGCCACTCGACGAACGAAACCAGCATCGTAACGGGTATGGCCAATACCTCGAACGGCCGCTTCTCGGACGAATGGGACAAGTGCTACCAGGAACTGCGTACGATCCACACGGCGCTCGACGCCCAGGATCGCATGAATATCGACGAGACCTTCAAGACGCGCATGCTTGCAGAGCTCCGTCTTATGCGCGCCTTCACCTACCTGCGCCTGGTAACATGGTTCGGCGACGTGCCGTTCTTCACGACCAACCCGACGCTCCCCGAATCGCGCGTGGTCAAGGTAACACCCGCCGCCACGATCAAGGAGTTCATCCACTCGGAACTTGCCGAGGTGGCCGAGATACTGCCGAAAAACACGGATATTCCGGAATCTGAAAACGGACGTTACACCCGCGGTACAGCCGTGGCGCTCAATGCACGTGCATACCTTTATGACAACGATTTCGAGAACTGCGCCATCTGGTGCGACAAGCTGATCAATTCGACGGAGTACGGCACCTACGCACTCGAACAGGACTACAAGAAACTTTTCCATGACCAGTCGTGCTGCTACGGCCCCGAGTCGATCATGACGATCGAATTCGCCACGCTCGGCGGCATTGACAACATCGTCAGATCCTGGAACAATTTCAATGCTTTCGTTCCCCAGTCCATCGGTAACAAGGGTGTAACCACCCAGTCGCCGACGCAGGAACTGGTCGATACCTACCGCAAACTCGACGGCAGCGTCGCCGATGACACGGACTACGAGAAGCGCGACAAGCGTTTCGAAGCAACCATCGCCTACAACAACTGCACCGTGGATATTCCGGAAGCAAAAACCCTGAGTCTGGCTGGCTCGGAAGGCACGGGTAAAGGCACTTACCAGGTCTTTACGAAGGCATCGGACGAGAGCCAAACCAGCGACAAGCAGCACCGTTTCGACTCGTACAACGGCACGCAGGATCGCACGGCTACGGGGTATTATACCCTGAAAAACTACAATGCCGACATGGTCGACAGCAAGGGCAACACCTACAAATCACTCATGGAAATCCGCTACGCCGACGTGCTGCTGATGTATGCCGAATCGATGAACGAACAGAGTAAAATGACGTCCGACATCTGGGACAAGACGATCAAGCCGCTGCGCGAGCGAGCCGGATTCGACGCCGCATACTGCTCCTATCCGGGCAGCAGCGACCTGCGCCAGGTTATCCGCGACGAGCGCCGCGTGGAGCTGGCCCTCGAAGGCCGCCGTGTATTCGACCTGCGCCGCTGGGCGCTGCTCGACAATCCGTCGCTCAAGAGCACGGGAGCCGCATACCTCACGACCCGCGCTACAGGTGCCCCCTTCCTCGACGATGGCAGTAACATCCAGTGCCAGAATGCCTACAACATGAAATACTGGTTCCCCATTCCGCAGAAGGAGCGTGACATCAACGCCAACCTGCCGCAGAACCCGGGATGGTAACAGCCAAGTTGTAAAGGAGATTAACTAACCAATCAAGAAAAACACATGAAAACCATATTGAAAAATATCATGTTGTTCGCCGCAGGAGCCCTCACCCTCGGGTTTACCGCCTGTGAGGAGGATGGTCAGGATCTGAATTTCAAGATTCAGCCCGGCAACGAGCTCTACGCACCCGCGGACAATGCATCGGTCAATCTGGATCAGGGATTGAATACCAGTTTCGAATGGGCACCTTCCGTTGCCGAAGACGGCGGATACATCACTTACGAAGTGCTGTTCGACAAAGCGGACGGCGATTTCTCGGCACCGCTTGCCGTTAAGAACAGCCAGATGACCGGCTCCAAAGCCTCGCTGAGCATCTCGGCCAAAGAGCTGAACGAAGTGGCTGCCCTGGCGGGAATCGAGAATGCCAAGACCGGGCAGCTCAAATGGACGGTACGTGCCGGCAAGGGTTTGTTCGCCCAGACCTACACGCAGGCCAATGTGCTCACCGTTTCACGTATCAACCTAGTCGACCCGCTGCCGACGGCCGTTATGCTGAAGGGTGAAGCCGTGGAGGATGCCGCAGGCATCAAGCTGATCCCGGCGTACCTCGACGGCAAAGCAGTCGGTTCGGGTGTATACGAATGCTTCACGAAAATCTCGGAGGGCGAATTCACCGTAGTCGACGAACTGGATCGCTACTACTCGCTCAAGAGCAACGGCCGCATCAAGCATATCGTCGACGGCTCTTCGACCGCCAACACGCTGAAGGCCGGCATCTACTGGATCAAGATCGACTTCAGTGCGATGACCTACACCGCAGTTCAGGTCAGCATGATCGAATACTATGCCGCATCGTGGGCAGACAACTCGATGTCGACCGTCTACAAG
>CDZF01023311.1_pt1 | contig 10407 bp, 12 predicted proteins | sample 557591 | NCBI WGS metagenome assembly CDZF01 (sample SAMEA3182093, study PRJEB8094) | gut metagenome | biome: human; feature: gut; material: Stool; isolation source: human stools | place: Canada | collected 2012-02-04
GTCATAGGGGATGCCCGCCTCTGCGGCCAGCGCCTTCTTGGTCAGGCAGTGCTTCGCGCAGAACATGACGATCTCCATGCCGTATTCGGTGTACGGCTCGCGGTAGCCCGGCTCCGGTTTGTACTTCTCCATAATGTGTCCTCCTTTCAGCAGGCATGAGCGCCGCGCCCCCGAAGGGGCGGTCCCGGCTTTCACGGGACTGGGCCTTGCCCTGCGTGGGCTTAGTACAGCACGCGGCGGATCACGTCCAGGATCAGCGCCGCCTCGCTGTCGCCTTCTACGTTGACCTCGCGGCGGCCGCCGCCCTCGAAGCAGATCGTCACCAGATTGCCGTTGTCCGACAGCTCCAGCCGCTCGACGCCCGTGCGCCGTCCGCTGCGAAGCAGATCAGAGAACTGCTGCACAAATACCTTCCTGCGGTTTACCATCTTCGTCTCCTTTCTCCTGCTCCCGCCTCTGCCAGAACGGGCAGACCGGGATGCTGGCCTTTGCCTCTGCGGCCCTCCGGCACATCGGCAGCCCCTCGCCGCGGAACATGCAGTTCCGGCAGCCGCCGTAGCCTTCCGGCCTGTACCATCCGTCCGCGCTCACTTCTCGTAACTGTCGATGAAGTCGATCAGCTCCTGCACGCTGTCCGCGGCCCACTCCGGCTCGTCCATCGCGCCTGGGTCCGTCTCTGGCAGAAACGCCGCGAAGCGCCCGCCCACGTCGTTGGCCTCCGCCGCCGTCAGCCGCCAGATGCTCCACTTCTTGTAGGTCTTGATCCGTCTCATGCCCTTGCCTCCTTGTCCTGTTTGTGTTACAATCCCCACAGGGGGGTGATCTCATGGATTTCGATTTTTCCGACGTGCGCCAGGTCTTTGAAGCTGCCGACGATTATGCCGCGAACAAATACCTGGACGCTGGCTGGGTGCTGCTTCGCGTCGCAGAGCGGCGGGGCGAAGACAGGTCCGAACTGGTGTATGTGCTTGCGTGGACGCAGGGGTCTGATCCGGTGTGGCCGTGATCTCGTCGCCCAGCAGCTCCGCGCCCATGCGGTAGAACATCGCGCGGATCGGGTCGCCGTGTTCGGCGGCCTGCTCCGTTCTGATCTGCTCCAGCTGCTCGCGCTGCCGTTCGATGTACGCGGCGGTGCGCATTTGCGGCTCGGTGTCGCCGCGCCGCTTCTGCGCTTCCTGCTGCCGCAGCACCTCGGCCACAGTCGCGCGGATCAGGTCTTCGATGGCGTCGCTTCTGGTCAGGGTCTCGCGGTCGTCCTCGCCGCCCGACAGCAGATAGGTCGGGGTGCAGCGCAGGACGTGCGCGATCTTTAAGATGTACTGCGCGGGGATGTCACGCCCCAGCCGCAGCCAGCTGTTGAGCGTGGAGACCGGCACGTCGATGACGGCCGCCAGCTCCTTCTGTTGGATTCTCATTTCGTGAAGCCGTCCCTCAATGGCTTCGCCGATGGTGCGTGTCATGTTTTCGTTCTCCTTTCGTGTCGTGCAAAAATGTCTTGTTTTTATGGCGTTGTTTTGCTATACTGTTTCGCGGTCCGTGGCTGTCGTGTTTGCTTGCCACGCTCACAGTATAATTCACAAATGCTAATTTGTCAATCTCATTTGTGAAATTTAAGGGGTAGTATTATGAGCATTTGTGAACGTCTATTTGAATTGATGGGTACCCAGCGCGGCAGGCAGGAACAGTTGGCGGCCTATATCGGTGTCAAACCTACTACAATCACGAACTGGAAGCAGCGGAACTCTGATCCGCCCGCGAAGCTGCTTATTCCCATTTGTGAATTTCTCGGCTGCTCGTTGAACTACCTCTTAACGGGCGAAGAAAAAGAGGACGCCGACGCGATCCGCGGGATCAGCGACGACGCCCTCAAAGTGGGCTGCCTATGGGACGGCCTGGATGAAGCGGGCAAAGCGATCATTCTCGGCGATATATATCGCCGTGCGGAAGCCATGACGATGGCTTCCGATGCCCTCGCTGGCGAACAGTTGCGCGCGGCAAAGTGACGTTCCTGGTCTCCTGGCCGGGGCCGCGGCGATAATTGCATAATATCTGCATATATTGCATACTTATACATAGCAAGAGGCAGACGGCCGACGCGGTGACGCGTGCAGGCTGTCTGCCTCGTTTGTTCTGTATTTGCCCGAAAAGCCTGTATTCGTGCGGGTTTTCGGGCGTTTTTTGTGTCCGGTCCAATCCTCGGACCAATCGGACCAATCCCGCGTTCAGTGGCGGCGGCGGCGCGCGGCGGCGTCCGGCAGTGCTCCCGCTCGGCGGCTCGAACGCGAAAAAGCCCAGTGTTTGCAAGGCTTTCGCCGTTTTCTAACGCGCGTCCGAACGCTCGAACGCCAAGCGTTAAACGCGAACGCCCCGAAGCGTTAGAAACGCGCCGACGACGAAAAAAGACGCCCGATCAGCGTCGCGCGGCCGTCGTGATTGACACAGAGCGTGCGCGTCGCCGTCGTGGCGTCGGCTCAAATTTTCGGCGGTTTTCAGAACTTACCGCCCCCGCAATCCCTTGATTTCTCTGCCTTTTTCGGTTTATCCCACCTTTTCCCGCCCCGTCTCTCGATCTCCGTCATTTTTGACACTGATCTCGTTACGTCACACCCGTGGCCAAACTTTTCCGCATTATCCAGAAATGCCAGAATCGGTTCCGCTGAGACGAAGTCTCTGACGATCATTCCCAGCGCAACGCTTCCCAGAGTCGTCCTCATGATAGTCTACCTCCTTTCAATGAACGGGTTTACATCGAGAATAAAAAAGGCCGCGCAAATTTTCCGGGTACTGCTCTCACGCAGAAACACCGAGAAATCTGAACGGCACAACATATACAATATGTATTCAATTTGCTGTCGCTATTTAGGACATGGCCGGTCAGTATCAAAAACAATCGGTCTTCTCTGCCTGTATCAACCATTGCTGCACACTGTCCCGCGAATGTGGTCTCCTCCCGCCTGTTGATATCATTATACCAGCATAGATAAGGAGTTGCAATTACAAAACATCAACAAAACGGTTGCAGTTGCAGGATATGCACCGCAGAAGCAAGGTGGCAAAACACACAGGGCGCAAGTAGCCCTTCAAAATTTCCCCAAAATGTTGCTTTACCAACAGAAGATAGGTTATCCATAAAGTATAATGACATTATCCCCCTCAGTATCTTTCTCCATACGAGAAAGCTATCCCTTCCCTCTGATGCCAGCAGGTGCGGCGATTGGTCGTATCTGCTGGCATTAGTATGGGGTTTGTTAACGTTTTATTTCAAGTGAATCGCCGTGCCGATCGCAGCAATCATTTTTCTTCGTTATTGCGGCTCGCTTTCAGAAGCATCTTTACGCCTCATGATCCATCCACTGACGCTTCTGGGAACAGGCGGATAAGGAAGAAGCTTTACATTGATAAACCAGGCAATAAGAACGGCAAGGATCGTCTGAATCGCTCTCATGAAGGAGTACAGGTACATACTGCTTTCAAAATGGCTGACGATCAAAACGATATAGATTGCAGTTGCCAGCCCGCAAAACGCATGGCATCCCAGTAATTCTGCCGCGCATAGGACAAGCAGGCTTCCCGCCAGCAGAATAGACGCCTCCACCCAATGCCGGTAGGCTTGCGCCAGCAACTGCCCCCAGAGCCAGTCGGTCAAAAACATGATAGGGAGTCCCACACCAACGGCGGTCAACGTAGCCAAAATACGCATCTTTCCGTTTTCCTTTGTTTTTTCAGAGGTTTCACGAATTTCCATCATACCATAGATGTAGATGAAAATCGGATGCACCTCCAGTCCCGGCACAAAAAGGCGTATCAGCTGCCAAAGGCAGAAGCCGCAAAAAATAGCCAGAATACTCTTGACTTTCCGCATCCCCACATGCGGGTGCATGTGATGGTGGGTATCTTTCCCATCAGGATGTGTGCTACCGCAATCCCCCGGCATGTTGGACATAAGAGGCCTCCCTTCCGATTCTGTGCCGTAGCAGAACACCATCAGCCCGTTTTTTTCTCAAATTTCCCGCCCGGGCAGCGGCAAAGCGGGCAGAGATATCCTTCCGGAATGGTCTCGCCGGAATAGTGATAGCCGCAGACAGGACAGATCCATCCCGCATCTTCCCGCATCGTACGGTAAACCGTGGCGGTAGGCGGTGGGGCAAAGGCCCCCTTTCGCAAAAACTCATCCATTGTCATCAGCCGCGCGTTGCTGAGTGTTTGTCCGTCCACAGCGTCGCAGATAAACAGATAGTAATTCTTGACAGGGATTGTTTCCGTCACCTTCAAGCTGGCCCATGCGGCAATTCTGTCTGTAAGATAGGGATTGCCAAAGGCGTCCCGCTGCACAGGCAGTCCCGCAAACTTGTCCACCACACGGCTGGAGCGATAGCCGAAAACGCTCAGTAGCTCACGGCTGGCATCCTGCGCAACCATGGACACCGTCAGTGTGCCGGCTTTCAGCAGCGCTTCGCAGGTACGGTTATCCCTGTTGAGTACGATAGCGCACTTTTGAGGGCTGCCGCTGGTGATCTGAAAGAAAGAGCTGATCAGACACCCATAGTTACGTCCGCCCTCAAAAACTCCTACAACATAGAGACCGTAATTGAGTTTATCAAATACCATGCGATCCATTTTGAGTCCGCCCTCCTGTAAACAATTTACATTTTAAGAGTAGTTTATCTTAACAAAATAGCATAGCGCACGGAGAAAAACCGTTGTCAGAGCAACGGAGCGGTGTAGAAAAAACTTCTACACTATCCTCAAGCGGAGAGTATTCTCAAGATATTGACAAGAAATTAACAATCCGTATAATGAAATTATCTCTCGCAGCGTTCCATGGGGCAGGGATAAGGTCGGCGGGGATGCGCAAGCTATGGTGACAGGTGACGATGGGTATTTTGTCAATGAGCAGGCAGCAGCTTTCATTGCCTGACAGTCAGGCTTAGATAATCAAAAAAGATAGGAGGACATGACTATGAAGGGTTTTGCCATGCTGAAGATCGGCGAGGTCGGTTGGATCGAAAAGGATCGTCCACAATGCGGGCCGCTGGATGCCATCTGCAAGCCGTTAGCCGTTGCGCTTTGCACCTCAGACGTACACACCGTCTGGGAGGGTGCTGTTGGTGAGCGGCACAACATGATCCTGGGCCACGAATGCTGTGCTCAGGTGGTGGAGGTAGGCTCCGAGGTGCGGGATTTCAAGCCCGGTGATCGGGTTCTGATCCCGGCCATTACCCCCAACTGGAGTTCCCTGGAGGCGCAGGCCGGCTATGCCATGCACTCTGACGGAATGCTGGCAGGATGGAAATTCTCCAACATCAAAGACGGCGTCTTTTCGGAGTATTTCCACGTCAATGACGCTGACGGCAATTTGGCACTGCTGCCGGAGGGCATGGACATTGTGGATGCCTGTATGCTTTCGGACATGGTTCCTACCGGTTTTCATGGCGTGGAACTGGCGGACGTGCAATTTGGCGACACCGTGCTGGTGGTGGGCATCGGCCCTGTTGGCCTGATGTCGGTGGCAGGCGCGGTCCTGCGGGGAGCGTCCCGCATTATTGCGGTGGGCACCCGGCCCAATTGCATTGAGGTGGCCAGAAAATATGGAGCGGATGATTTTATCAGCTATAAAAACGGCCCTATTGACCAGCAGGTGCTGACCATGACCGGTGGCAAAGGGGTAGACAAGGCCATTATCGCCGGTGGTGGCGTTGAAACCTTTGAGCCGGTAGTGAACTGCCTGAAGCCCGGAGGGAAGATCGGCTCTGTGAACTATCTGGGGGACGGCGACTATGTCACGATTCCCCGTGTGGCGTGGGGCGTTGGCATGGGACACAAGCAGATTCAGGGCGGTCTGATGCCCGGCGGCCGCCTGCGCATGGAGAAGTTGGGAGCCTTGGCCATGTCGGGCAGACTGGATGTCAGTCTGCTGGTCTCCCATGTATTTGACGGCTGGGAGCATATTCCCGAAGCGCTGCAGCTGATGAAGGACAAGCCTGCCGACCTGATCAAACCGGTGGTGAGACTGGTATAATTTGCGGAGCTGACAGGTTGATCCAGTATATCAGGTATAAATCAAAAGCCCTGGGAAGCCCCAGGGCTTTTGACAACAGGGGAGTTAAGCCTGTTGCAGAACAGTCTTCAGCGCATCGATCCGGTCAGTCTTCTCCCAAGCTACATTCAGCTCCTCCCGGCCCATGTGTCCATAGGCGGCCAACTGACGATAAATTGGCTTACGCAGGTCGAGATCACGGATAATGGCGGTCGGTCGCAGGTCAAATACCTGTTTCACAGCAGCCGCCAGTCGGTCATCCGCCACTGTGCCGGTACCGAATGTATCCACCATTACAGACAGGGGCTGAGCCACACCGATGGCATAGGCCAACTGGATTTGGCATCTGCTGGCAAGACCGGCAGCTACCACATTTTTAGCCACCCAGCGAGCGGCATAGGCAGCGGAGCGATCCACTTTTGTGGGGTCTTTACCAGAAAAGGCCCCGCCGCCATGGGGTGCTCTGCCGCCATAGCTGTCCACCACGATCTTCCGCCCAGTCAGCCCGCTATCCCCTTGAGGACCGCCAATAACGAACCGGCCGGTCGGGTTTACATAGATCTTGGTATTCTCATCCATCAGTGCCGCAGGGACGGTAGGCTTGATAACCAACTCGATAATATCCTTGCGAATCTGTGTCAGCGGGATTTCAGCGGCATGTTGGGCAGAAACTACTAGCGTGTCCACACGAAAGGGCTTACCATTATCGCCGTACTCCACAGTGACCTGCGTCTTGCCATCCGGCTTTAAATAATCCACAAGGCCCTGTTTTCGTATATCGGTAAGACGCTTAGCCAGCTTATGCGCCAAAGAGATAGAAAGCGGCATCAGTTCGGGAGTCTCATCACAGGCGTAGCCAAACATCATTCCCTGATCGCCGGCACCGTTATCCAGTTCATTTTGACCGGATTCCTTTGCTTCCAAAGATTGATCGACACCCAAGGCAATATCACCAGATTGCTCATCAATATTGGCAAGGATAGCGCAGGTATTGCCGTCGAATCCACAGGCGGCGTCATCATAGCCTGCATCAAGAACCACTTGCCGGGCAATCTTGGGAATATCTACACAGCCAGAGGTGGTGATCTGCCCCATAACGAGAATCAGTCCTGTGGAGATAGCCGTCTCACAGGCCACGCGGCCATTGGGATCCCCCGCAAAAACAGCATCCAGAACAGCGTCGCTGATCTGATCGCAGATCTTATCGGGATGCCCCTCGGTAACCGATTCGGAAGTAAACAGATATGACGCCATTAAGAAACACTCCTTTCTTGATGCACACAAGAATATATTCATCTGATACTGGCAAGAGCGCCCGGAGAAGCAGTTTTTGCCGCCGGACACTCTTGCCATGCTGAGGATGAGGTAGAAAAGAGTTTTATTGAAAGATTCTCCCATGTAGGGGAGAGAGAAGAGGCGGCGCGAAAAGAACATCATTTCCGCGCCGCGCACTCTCTCCGCATCGTTAGATGCAAACCGGGAGAAAGTAGTATGGGCTAGCTCTTAAATTCGCGCTTTGCGGCCAGAACCGCCGCACCGACAAGGGTCAATAGGTCAACGTCACTACACCGCGGATGCATCGCCAGCATTTGGAAAGGGGACGGGGAACATTGTCACTCGCCTTTTCTAACCCGGCAGAAGTAAATGTGGAACTCCTCGTTACCCTTCTGCTCAGTATGATATTCAAAGCCCAGTTTACTCATAGGGCCGTAATACATGATTGGCCGAAATGACTGAATCACGTGAATTCCCTGACCTTTTCTTGTTTCGGCTGCCATTTCCGTGAGTTCCGTCAGCACGTTATCAATTCGACCTCGCAGATCAAGTAGTTCAAATGTGTCCCGCTGGTCTTTCCAAAGCTTATAACTCATGCGTTGCGAATCCTTTCGCTGATATAGATATTAAGAAAAACTGTATCCCTGAATGTTCGGAAAAATCTTGACAGATACAATTTAACTATAATATGATTGAAAGAAAACTTCGGTTGCCATGACAACAATTGGAGGGAAATTATGGAACAGTTCCTGCACAATCTCCCCATTTTTCACGGCGTCGAAATAAGCGAGATCAAAAGTCTTCTTGTTTTTCTGACGGCACAAAGAAAAAGCTACAAAAAGGGTGAGATCATCCTGTCCGAAGGTGAGACAACAGACTGTATAGGCGTGGTGCTCTCCGGCCTAGCAATGCTCCAGCTTGGCGATATATGGGGCAATAACAGTGTGGTGGGCAGTGTACGCCCCGGCGGCACCTTCGCAGAGGCGTATGTCTGCCTTTCTGATGAGCCGCTGATGATCCATGTGGTCGCTGTGGAGGACAGCGAGATACTCTTTTTGAATATGCGTCCGGTATTGGAAGCGTCGCTGTCCCCGGACAGTCTAAACATCCGACTGATGCGCAACTTACTGACGATCTCTGCGCGAAAAATAATGCAATTCTCACGGAGAATACTGTATACAAATCCCAAGACCATCCGTAAGCGGGTCATGTTGTTCCTCACAGAATGTGTAAGGAGAGGCGGCAATCACACCTTTACCATTTCTTTTAATCGCCAGCAACTGGCAGACTATTTGGGGGTGGACAGAACCTCTTTGTGCGGGGAGCTGTCTCGTATGCGGCATGACGGGCTGTTGGACTATCACAAAAGCACTTTTACCGTGCATGAGCACACCCGTACTGATTAACAGGAAAAGCTGATGGATTTTCAAAGAAGGAAACCCATCAGCTTTTCTTATTTTGGCTTAATGATGATTAAGCATACAGAACTTTTTTCAAACATCAGATATGACAAACCGCCACAATACGACACCCTTCTGGTAGAAGGATATCGTCAGGCATCCGGCCAAATGTCCATTTTGGTACACCCATCCACTGGGCGGCCACGGCAGAAAAGTGCAGCAATACGATTCCAAGATCCAGTTCACCATCGTGTGGGTCGGTAGGGGCATCCTCCGTCTGGATCAAAAACAGTTCATGCTCCCGCAGCAGGAAGCCGTAGGGCTGCCGGTTCAGATAACTGGGGGAGAGAGAGGCTGCATAGAAGGAGCGCCATAACATGTCGCCATACGACAGCATCAATTCATCCAAACCATCCTTGCAACCCCATTTCCCCACAGAAACCAGCTCGTTGATACTCTTCTTGGGTGCGTAATACTGTCTCAGGATAGAGATGTCCACCTTCGATACATTCTGAATATTAAGCCGCAGCGCCTTCCGTGTCCGCTCTCCGTAACCGAAAGCCACAATGGCCGCCACCTCCAATGGTGAAGACAGTGACAGCGCAAACTTTACCCGCTCACTGTTCGTAAAGGTCAGCCAGCAGCTGTCAATCTCCATCTCGGTCAACTTCAGGATCATATCTTCCATCAGATAACCAGCGTTTTTTCCCGCGTTTTCATGAGGGGCCGACAGCAGTACCAAATAATGCGGTGCGCCGATAAGATACTTCTCGTAACCGGCAGACCCCTCCAGCGCTTTTTGCGCCTCACCGCTCACGATCACCAACTGCGTCTCGATTTCAGGGAATAGCCGCATACACTCTTTGTCAAAGTAGGTTCTGATCTCACTAATAGATTCGCTTGAAACCCCTTTGCTCCGGAAGGATCTGACAGACTTGCGATTTTGTATCATGGCACTGTAATTCATAATGGACCTCCTATTCTCTTCGTTGTCGCCTTCTTTCACACAACTACGGATGCTTGCAGCCTCCGCGCGATTTTAACTTCCTGTGGCTTACAAGAGCCACAGGACATCTAACAGCATCGTATCAACACTTAAAGGAAATGTCAAGAGAAAGTCCTACGCGGCTATCCAAAGTTTTGTGTGGGATTTTTTAATTTAAGCCCAATTTCGACCGAGCGACTTCTCCCAACTTTTCTGTGGGATTTCTGTTTTAAGCCCTGATTTCGGGTGAGCGACTTTTTCCAACTTTTGTGTGGGATTTCCTCCAAGTAAACGAATTGTATATAAAAAAGGAAGCTGGCATCCAATAGGACACCAGCTTCTCTCCAACCCTCCGAGGATAGTTTATATAATCTTAAACTTATATTTTGACATGAGTCATTTTTCTTCTTGATAAGGTAAGTTGACCGCGCACATGACAGGTTCATCTTCACTACGGCAAAAGAAATAAATATTCTGTAAGTCTTTGGCTGCACGAATGGTTGCGTATTCGTGCAAGTGCGGCAAATACACATCCAGCCTGTGCTGTTCGTACTTGAAGTGCTGCGGGTCATAGTCCCACACGAAATTTGTGTTCAAAATGGCGACTCGAACCTCTGATTGAAAATGATATTGCGGGTATTTCGTAACCGTCAAAACTGAGGGCGGCTGGACACACATGGGACAATAGTGGTGGGGAGTTGTGAAACTTC
>CDZF01032242.1_pt1 | contig 10331 bp, 7 predicted proteins | sample 557591 | NCBI WGS metagenome assembly CDZF01 (sample SAMEA3182093, study PRJEB8094) | gut metagenome | biome: human; feature: gut; material: Stool; isolation source: human stools | place: Canada | collected 2012-02-04
ACACAATGAACACGATCATGCCACAGAAGGACATAATCACGAGGCAGAGGGTTCCGATCATTCTCATGAAGGCGAATGTAGCGGAGAACACAACCATGAAGCGACCGATGGACATAACGAGTCTGCCGAAGTGCACAGTGATGAAATCATCCTTCCGAAGGCAAAAGCTGAAGCAGCCGGTGTCAAGGTGAGCGTTATCGAACCTGCACCTTTCCAGCAAGTGATTAAAACCAGCGGACAGGTACTGGCTGCCCAAGGTGATGAATCGGTTGCCGTAGCTACAGTGGCCGGCGTTGTATCTTTCCGTGGAAAAGTAACGGAAGGAATGAGCGTCGGCAGCGGCACGCCGCTAGTCACGATTTCTTCAAAGAATATCGCCGACGGTGATCCGGTACAACGTGCCCGCATTGCCTACGAGGTATCTAAGAAGGAGTACGAACGTATGAAAGAGCTTGTTAAAAACAAGATTGTATCTGACAAGGATTTTGCACAGGCAGAACAAAGTTATGAAAATGCCCGCCTTAGTTACGAAGCCCTTTCCAAGAATCATTCGGCTATCGGCCAAAGTATTACAGCTCCTATTGCAGGATATGTGAAAAGCATTCTTGTGAAAGAAGGCGACTACGTGACCATCGGACAACCGCTGGTGAGCGTGACGCAGAATCGTCGTCTTTTCCTCCGTGCCGAAGTGTCGGAAAAGTATTATCCATACCTCCGTACAATCAGTTCCGCCAATTTCCAGACTCCTTATAATAATCAGGTGTACGAGCTGAAAACATTGAACGGCAAACTTCTCTCTTTTGGAAAAGCTGCCGGAGACAACTCTTTTTATGTGCCTGTCACTTTTGAGTTCGACAATAAAGGGGAAGTGATCCCCGGCTCATTCGTAGAGGTGTTCTTGCTTTCTTCAACGATGGAAAACGTACTGTCTCTCCCACGCACGGCACTGACAGAAGAACAAGGTATCTTCTTTATCTACCTGCAACTGGACGAAGAGGGTTATAAAAAACAGGAAGTAACGATAGGAGCCGACAACGGTAAAAGTGTTCAGATCCTGACCGGAGTGAAGGCTGGCGACCGTGTAGTGACCGAAGGTGCTTATCAGGTTAGACTGGCAAGCGCAAGCAATGCCATCCCGGCACATAGTCACGAACATTGATTAAATGAAGAATTAGAAATGAAGAATGAAGAATTTGGCTGCGCAATAATTGGTATATGTTTATTGCACGTGCTGCATAGTCATTCTTAATTCTTCATTTCTAATTCTTCATTTCTAATTCTTCATTCTTAATTCTTAATTCTTAAAGAAATGCTTAACAAAATTATACATTACTCCCTACACAACCGGTTGGTTGTAGTCTGCGCGGCCATCCTCCTGCTAATTGCGGGAACGTATACCGCCATGCATACGGAAGTAGACGTATTCCCCGACCTGAACGCACCTACGGTAGTCATCATGACCGAGGCCAACGGTATGGCTGCGGAAGAAGTTGAACAGCTCGTCACTTTTCCTGTTGAAACTGCCGTAAACGGAGCTACGGGTGTACGCCGTGTCCGCTCTTCTTCTACCAACGGATTTTCCGTTGTCTGGGTAGAATTTGATTGGGGAACCGATATTTATCTCGCTCGCCAGATTGTTAGCGAGAAATTAGCAGTGGTCAGTGAATCACTGCCGGTCAACGTCGGTAAACCGACACTCGGCCCACAATCTTCCATCTTGGGCGAAATGCTCATCGTCGGTCTGACTGCCGACTCCACTTCGATGCTCGATCTTCGTACGATTGCGGACTGGACTATCCGTCCCCGTCTATTGTCTACCGGAGGAGTGGCACAGGTTGCCGTACTCGGAGGAGATATCAAAGAATATCAGATTCAGCTGGATCCCGAACGGATGCGTCATTACGGCATTTCGATGGGAGAAGTGATGGCTGTGACACAGGATATGAACCTGAACGCAAATGGAGGTGTGCTCTACGAATTTGGAAATGAATATATTGTACGCGGTGTACTTTCAACTTCTAAAACAGAGCAACTTGGCAAAGCGGTAGTAAAGACAGTGAACAACTTCCCTGTCACGCTGGAAGATATTGCGGACGTAACCATCGGACCGAAAGCCCCGAAACTGGGAACTGCTTCAGAGCGTGGAAAATCTGCCGTACTGATGACTATTACCAAACAGCCGGCTACCAGTACGCTGGAACTGACGGATAAATTGGAAGCATCTTTGAAAGACCTGCAAAAGAATCTGCCACCGGACGTAAAAGTTTCAACGGACATATTCCGTCAAAGCCGCTTTATCGAAAGTTCCATCGGCAATGTGAAGAAATCACTCTTTGAAGGAGGTATTTTTGTAGTAATCGTACTCTTCCTGTTCCTGGCAAATGTGCGCACTACATTGATTTCATTGGTAACGCTGCCTCTTTCCCTGCTTGTTTCGATTCTGACACTACACTACATGGGACTGACAATCAACACCATGAGCCTCGGAGGTATGGCGATAGCCATCGGATCATTGGTAGACGACGCCATCGTCGATGTGGAAAACGTGTATAAACGACTGCGGGAGAACCGTCAGAAAGCAAAAGCGGAAAGGTTAAGTACACTCGAGGTGGTACTCAATGCTTCGAAAGAGGTGCGGATGCCTATACTTAATTCTACGCTGATTATCGTTGTCAGCTTTGTACCGTTGTTCTTCCTTAGCGGAATGGAAGGCAGAATGTTGGTTCCGCTGGGCGTTGCCTTTATCGTAGCATTGTTCGCGTCGACAGTAGTTGCTCTGACGCTGACTCCGGTGCTCTGTTCTTATCTATTAGGAAGCAATAAGACAAACAAGGAACTGAAAGAAGCTCCCCTTGCCCGTTGGATGAAAGGGATTTATGAAAAGGCACTGACTTGGGTGCTGGCACACAAACGAGTGACACTTGGAAGTACAATCGCACTCTTTGTGGTTGCGCTCGGAGTGTTCTTTACACTCGGACGCAGTTTCCTTCCTTCCTTTAATGAAGGATCGTTCACCATCAATATTAGTTCTCTACCGGGTATTTCACTGGAAGAAAGCAATAAAATGGGACATCGGGCAGAAGAGTTATTGATGACGATTCCCGAAATACAAACCGTAGCCCGGAAAACGGGACGCGCCGAACTGGACGAGCACGCGTTAGGGGTAAACGTTTCTGAAATAGAAGCTCCGTTTGAACTGAAAGATCGTTCGCGCAGTGAACTGGTAGCTGATGTACGTGAAAAGTTGGGTACTATCACCGGGGCAAATATAGAAATCGGACAACCAATCAGCCACCGTATCGACGCTATGTTATCGGGTACGAAAGCGAATATCGCTATCAAGCTGTTCGGAGACGATCTGAATAAAATGTTCTCACTCGGTAATCAAATTAAAGGAGCTATCAGTGATATTCCCGGTGTTGCCGACCTGAACGTGGAACAACAGATTGAACGTCCGCAACTGAAAATACAGCCTAAACGGGAAATGCTGGCTAAGTTCGGTATTACTCTGCCGGAGTTCTCGGAATATGTGAACGTAGCTTTGGCTGGAAAAGTGATCTCGCAGGTTTATGAGCAAGGCAAGAGTTTCGATCTGATCGTGAAAGTGAAGGATGATGCCCGGGATGAAATAGAAAAAATCCGCAACTTGATGGTAGACACGAATGACGGTCGCAAAGTTCCTTTGAGCTATGTAGCAGAAGTGGTATCGGCCATGGGACCAAATACGATCAACCGCGAGAATGTAAAACGTAAAATTGTGATTTCTGCCAATGTGGCCGACCGCGATTTGCGTAGTGTTGTAAATGATATTCAGAAACGCATCGACACATCGGTGCAACTGCCCGAAGGCTATCACATCGAGTATGGCGGACAGTTTGAAAGTGAACAGGCTGCCAGCCGGACACTGGCGCTGACTTCATTTATCAGCATCGTAGTAATCTTCTTGTTATTGTATAATGAGTTCCGCAGCGTGAAAGAGTCGGGCGTCATCTTGCTGAATCTTCCGCTGGCACTGATCGGTGGTGTATTTGCTTTGGTGATTACAACAGGAGAAGTCAGTATTCCGGCTATCATCGGTTTCATTTCCTTGTTCGGTATTGCAACGCGTAACGGTATGTTGCTCATCAGCCACTACAATCATCTGCAAAAGGAAGAAGGTTTGAATGTGTATGATAGTGTGATCCGAGGTTCTCTCGACCGTCTGAATCCGATTTTGATGACGGCATTGTCTTCTGCACTGGCACTGATTCCATTGGCACTCGGCGGCGACCTGCCCGGTAACGAAATTCAAAGTCCGATGGCAAAAGTGATTTTAGGAGGGTTATTAACGTCTACTTTTTTGAACGGTTTTATCGTTCCGATTGTTTATCTGATGATGCATCGGAAAAAGGCCCAGGAAAGCCTGTAGCAGGTGATGTTTTTCCTCGGTGAGGAAACCATCGTTCCCCGGTGAGGAACCAAGTGTTTCTCGGTGAGAAACGGGTCGTTCCTCGGTGCCAAACAAATAGATGTCTTATCATAAAGTATCTATCAACAATAGCTTGTAATAAATAAAGAAATTAGAAATGAAACAAATCATGACCATAAGCGCTGCACTTCTTTTCTTAACCATAGGCGAAGTGCAAGCCCAAAACGGAATTGAACAGGTATTGAAGAATATCGAAACGAACAATAAGGAGTTGCAGGCAAACGAGCAACTGATTACTTCGCAGAAGCTGGAAGCTAAAACGGATAATAACCTGCCTGATCCTACTCTTTCTTACGCACATCTATGGGGAGCGAAAGATAAAAGCGAAACAATCGGCGAACTGGTTGTTTCACAAAGCTTTGATTTCCCTAGTTTATATGCTACACGCAACAAGTTGAATCGTCTGAAAGCCGGAGCTTTTGACAGTCAGTCGGATGTTTTCCGTCAAGAGAAGCTGTTACAGGCGAAAGAACTTTGCCTGGATATTATCATGCTTCGTCAGCAAAAGCATATTCTGGAAGAACGCCTCCGCAATGCGGAAGAACTTGCAAAGATGTATGCCAAGCGTCTTCAAACAGGAGATGCAAATGCTCTCGAAACCAACAAAATCAATCTGGAACTGTTGAATGTCAGAACAGAAGCGTCTCTGAACGAAACAGCACTCCGCAACAAACAGCAGGAGCTGAATACGCTGAATGGTAATATTCCGGTAGTTTTTGAGGAAAACCAATATCCGGCTATACCTTTCCCTACTGATTATCAAATATTGAAGTCGGAAGTCATGGCAACGGACCGTACTCTTATGGCACTCGGCAACGAAAGTCTTGTTGCCCGTAAACAGATTGCTGTCAATAAATCACAATGGCTACCCAAACTGGAACTCGGCTACCGCCGGAACACAGAAACAGGCGTACCTTTCAACGGTGTAGTGGTAGGTTTCTCTTTCCCACTTTTCGAAAACCGGAATAAGGTAAAAATCGCTAAAGCACAGGCTCTTAACATTGACTTGCAAAAGGATAATGCTACCCTGCAAGTGGAGTCCGAATTGGCACAGCTTTACCGGGAAGCGAAAACACTGCATGCTTCGATGGAAGAATACAGCAAGACTTTCCAGTCGCAACAAGATCTGTCACTGCTGAAACAAGCTCTGACAGGTGGACAAATTAGTATGATTGAATATTTCGTTGAAGTTTCTGTCATCTATCAAAGCCATCAAAATTATCTGCAACTGGAAAATCAGTACCAGAAAGCAATGGCACGGATTTACAAGAGTAAGCTGTAAATAGTACATAAAATCCTTTAGACATGGATTACGCCGAACATACTAATTTCTATTTTAAGTGATGTAAGTATGTTTATATAATAATTTCAGGCACGGATTACACAGATTTCACGGATTACGCTGTTACTTTATGACAATCATATTTCTAAAAGCCGTGAAATTCGTGTAACCCGTGCCTAAATATATCTCCCCCTCTCTCTCATTTTCTTCAAGTTCCAACTAAATATTTCAAAATAATATGTTACATTTGCAACGAACATAAAATACAGATTATGAGACCTAAACAATTCTATCTATTCATGTTATGTTGCATCCTTACATTATTCAGTGGATGTAAAGAGGATGAAGAAAATCCACTTCGTTTTTACAACAGTGAATATGAAGTGCCCATGGGTGGCAGACGTTACCTTGGACTGGAAAGCGGAAATGGTGATTACTCACTTGAAGTTAAAGACACACGCATCGCAAGCGCAGGAACCGAAACCGGCTGGAGCGGAGTACCTGCCGGACGTATGATTTATGTTACCGGTATTCTCACCGGGCAAACTTATCTGACAGTAACGGACAACGCCACACAAGAAACCTGCACCCTGCCAATCAAGGTTGTCGACAATTACGAGGATATAAAGTTGCTCCGCAGCTACTTGTCTAACTTACCCAACGGAGACGCAAATCTTCTGCCCGGCATTTCCGACATTTTTCTAATTAACAATCACGCACGGGATGCTTATTTTTTCAAACAGGGAGAACAAACAGCTTTTTCATCCGGACTAACCTTAATAACTCGAGGAAGTTACAAACTGGAAAAAGAAGAAGGAAATAATGAGAAAGCTATACTGACTCTCACTTTTTCGGAAGATGCAGCAACGCCTATTTCCAATCATAAATTCATCTTGTGGGGAAATGCATACGTATTTCACCGCTTGGATAAAAGCTTGAATCTGAATTGGAATACTCCACCCATCGGAGAAACGCGGACATCACCTGCACCACCTCCTTCTTACACGCTGGAAGAAATCGCTGGAGGTGAACCAGGCACAGGCAAACAAATTAGTTTTACCCTTTCCGAACAGGAAATACCTGCCGGAATACTGCCTTAATCAGCAGGGTCTTCTTTAATCAACTGTACTTTCCGATAATATGCGTATATTTTCCGGCAAGTATCCGCTACGAATACGCCATTCTTGCGGATAAAGATTATTGGCACGATTACCGATGTTCTTCACAAATCCGAGAGGAATATGCCGGTACGTAAGCAAAACATATCCACGAGGGGCTGTTACCGGCAAGGTAATGGCCTCTTTTCGTAAATAAGTGATAGCCTGTTTATAACTTATTTCTTCCGTAGCGAAAGCTTCCCGGCATAAAAGTGAACTACACATCGCCAATGCATGGTCAGGTATCAAATCCTTTCCTTTCACTTCTCCTATCTCCACTCCTGCCGATACGATTTTCAGGCATTGTTTCATTGCCATTAATTCATCAGCATAATGCTTTGAAAAAGCCCGAATACTTGTTCCTTCTGCCGACAATATATACTTGTCCGAATTTTCATCATTCAGCCAGCTTTTTGCAATATTCAGCTGTTCTTTCGAAACAGGAGAAGATGCTGCTCCTCCTTTCTTATCTTTCTTTTTAGAAGTCTTCTCCTTGGCGAAAGAAGATACCGGAATCTCGTCTCCTGTCTCCGGCTTCCGAAAAGCTACCAGGAAAAAGCCTTCGCCTTTCGTCTTATGAGGAAAAAAATGATAGACAGGAATAGAAGATTTAGAACCATCACAATTATCCGGTAAAAGATCTCCTGTTATATTCCAGTTTTCCTGTACTTGCACAGTTAACGGTTCGGCTCCATACTCTTGTTGAATCCAACGTGCATTCTCTTCGTCCTCTTTTGTATTAAATGTACACGTACTATATATAAGAACTCCCCCAGGCTTCAACGTGTCCCAAATATCTCCAATAATCCGCCGCTGCCGCTGCCAACAGATTTCTACATTCTCGGAACTCCACTCTTCTACAGCAACAGGGTCTTTACGGAACATACCTTCACCGGAGCAAGGGACATCTGTAAGAATCACGTCAAAGAAAGACGGCAAAGCCGCAAAATCTGCCGGATCATTATTGGTTACTACCACATCCGGATGTCCCCACTTCGTTAAATTCTCCGCAAGAATCTGCGAACGATTCCGGATGACTTCATTAGCCACCAGTAAACTCCCTTCAGGAAGCACACTACGGGCATGAGTAGACTTTCCACCGGGAGCTGCACAAAGATCCAGCATCTTTACCGGTCCGGTGACATACTGCCGGAGCACCTGCTCCACAAACATAGAAGAAGCCTCCTGAACATAATAACAACCTGCATGAAACAATGGATCAAACGTGAAAGTGAGACGCTCATCCAAGTAAAATCCTTCGGAAGACCAAGGGACTTGATTAAATTCAAAATTGAAAGCTGAAAGTTGAAAATCAGTAATACAGCCTGCTTGCGGTACAATTCTGCATTTTCCATTTTCAATTTTTAATTTCCCATCATTCAACCGGATGCTGACAGGTGGTTCTTGTCGGATGGCAACAGCTAATTTGTCGTATTCTTCATCGCCCAGCAGGGAACGGGTATAGTCTATAAAAGAAGCGGGTAATTCCATTTTTCGTTATTAATTTCCGCAAATATCAAAAATATTTCGTCTCTTTGCAACTTTCTATGATATTAACTACGTCTAACAGACAAAGAAATAAATAAAAAAACTATTGATATGAAAAATTTTCTATTAGCATTGATGGTTGTACTGACCACTTGCACACTGGCTATTGCCCAAAACCAAACTACTGTTGTCCGCGATTCCGTCGGAAAAGTAAAGGTAACTGTGACCAAAGACAATAAAGCAAAAACAAACAATACTGCTGTCACAGTCATCGGTGTAGATACAGCGGACACTGATTCCACAGAAGTAGATGCAAACTCAAGTAATGTCAGTACTGGTCATGGTAAGGCCAGTTTTACATTCGAATCGGATGACGATGATTTCCCATTCCACGGCTTTGGTATCAACGGAGGAATTCTCGTAGCAATCATATCGATCATTGCCGTTTTCGGATTTCCGGTATTCATTCTGTTTGTAATCTTCTTCTTCCGTTATAAAAATCGGAAAGCACGCTATCGTCTTGCCGAACAGGCACTCGCTGCAGGTCAGCCATTGCCAGCAGAATTTATTCGTGAAAACAAAACGGTTGACTCACGTTCACAAGGCATCAAGAACACCTTTACAGGTATCGGTCTTTTCATCTTCCTTTGGGCAATCACCGGTGAATTCGGAATTGGAGCGATCGGTTTACTCGTTACATTTATGGGTATCGGACAATGGATCATCGGTAGTAAACAACAGGCTCAAGGTACAGATGCTCCCCGGACGTATACTACCCATAAAGATGAAAAAAAGAATCAGGATAACGTCAAAAACGATAGCTTCGAAATCATCCCTTCCGAATCCGGAGAGAAAGATAATGGAGTAAACGAAGCAAAGAACGACGAGAATAAATGAGCCAACTCAATGATATATCGTTAGTCGCGCAGGTCGTGGTGTTCAAGAACACCAGGGCCTTCGACCAGTTGGTGGAGAAGTATCAGTCGCCCATCCGGCGATTCTTCCTGAACCTGACTTGCGGCGACAGCGAATTGAGTGACGACCTTGCACAAGATACATTTATCAAAGCATATACAAACATTGCCTCTTTCCGAAACTTGTCAAGTTTCTCTACGTGGCTGTACCGTATTGCTTATAATGTTTTTTATGATTATATTCGCAGCCGGAAAGAGACAGCCGACTTGGATACAAAAGAAATAGACGCCATCAACAGTACCGAACAAGAGAATGTAGGACAGAAAATGGATGTTTATCAGTCACTCAAAATGCTGAAGGAAGTGGAAAGAACCTGCATTATGTTGTTCTATATGGAGGACATTAGTATCGACAAAATAGCAGGTATTGTAGGAGTACCGTCAGGAACGGTGAAAAGCCACCTGTCACGTGGAAAAGAAAAATTAGCAACGTATTTAAAACAAAACGGTTATGACAGAAATAGACAATGATAAGCTCTTGCGCGATTTCTTCGCAGAAAACAAGCAGGAAATAGCAGACAACGGATTCAGTCGCCGTGTCATGCACCATTTACCCGGTCGTAGCAACCACCTGGCTCGTATCTGGAGTGCCTTCGTAATGACTGTGGCTGCCGTACTTTTTGTATGGTTAGGCGGATTGGAAGCAGCTTGGGGAACAATAAGAGAAGTATTTATCAGTATGATTAATCATGGTACTACCGGCCTTGATCCAAAGTCAATTATTATCGCGGCTGTCGTATTATTATTTATGGCTACACGAAAGGTTGCTTCTATGGCATAAACAAAATAAATACAGATTAAAAGTCCAAAGCATAAGTTTCCCGGATTTTTATCTTTATGAGTCAAAGAACTCTTTATCCCTCTCTTTTAGTGTTAAACAATAATAAATCTACCCTTTACTCCAAGTAAGCCCAAACATAGATGTTGTATATTTGTTGCTCTGTAAACTAAAATAGAGAGAA
>CDZF01036290.1_pt1 | contig 10317 bp, 9 predicted proteins | sample 557591 | NCBI WGS metagenome assembly CDZF01 (sample SAMEA3182093, study PRJEB8094) | gut metagenome | biome: human; feature: gut; material: Stool; isolation source: human stools | place: Canada | collected 2012-02-04
CTCTTCGGAGACATCTTCGGCGGAGGCGGCGGGTTCGGCGGCTTCGGCGGCGGCCGGGTACGGGACCCCAACGGGCCCATTCGCGGCGAGCACCGTGAGGCGCAGATCACCGTTTCCTTTATGGAGGCGGTGAAGGGCTGCACCCGTGAGATCAAGGTTGCCCGGCTGGAAAACTGCAGCGAATGCGGCGGCTCCGGCGCCAAAAAGGGCACCAGCCCCGAGACCTGCCCCGACTGTCACGGCACCGGCCAGGTAACGGTACGGCGGCAGACTGCCATCGGCGTGATGCAGATGCAGCAGCCCTGCGCCCGCTGCGGCGGCCGGGGTCGCATCATCAAGGAGCCCTGCCCCAAGTGCGGCGGCAAGGGCCGTGTCAAGGTCAGCAAGACTGTGGCCGTCAATATCCCTGCCGGCATTGATGACGGCCAGACCGTAGCGGTGCGCGGCCAGGGCGATAGCGGCCGCAATGGCGGCCCCGCCGGTGATCTGCGTGTGACAGTCAGCGTCCGGCCCGATCCGCTCTTTGAGCGTGACGGCTATGATATCTGGTGCGAGATCCCCATTACCTTTGCCCAGGCGGCTATGGGTGATGACATTGTAGTCCCCACCGTAGATGGCAAAGTGAGCTACCATGTGCCGGAGGGCACCCAAAGCGGGACGGTATTCCGTCTGCGGGATAAGGGCATCCCTGCCCTGAATGGCCGCGGCCGCGGTGACCAGTATGTGCGTGTGGTGGTGGAAGTGCCAAAGAGCATGACCAAGGCCCAGAAGGATAAGCTGCGGGAATTTGACGCGGCGCTGAGCGATAAGAACTACCAGAAACGCAAGAGCTTTACGGAACGGCTGAGGGACTGCTTCAGCGATAAGTAACGGAATAAAACAGGAGTCTGCCGTTGAGGGCAGGCTCCTGCTTTTTTTGGTTTGCGCAGGGGGCAGGGGAGGCGGGCCTGTGGCCCGCCCCGCTCCCGGCGCAAGCTACATTTCCGCCGCCAGCTTTTTCAGCAGGCCCTCCGCCAGGCGGTCCACTTCGGCAAAATCCATCGCCCCAATGTAGTGCTCCTCCAGCTCATCGTGCCGCCGGTGCGCCTCGGCAATGGCCAGCTCCGCCTGCCGCAGCAGTGTCGCGGCTGTCTTTTGCAAAAAGCGGATGCGTACCCGCCGGGATTTTATGGCGCTGCCATCATCGGTAAAACGCTGAGCGTGGATGGCCCGGCCCGCCAGCGGCACCCGGTGCAGGCTGTTGCTGGTCACAAAGGCCAGCCCCGCTTCCGGGATCAGCAGATGATCCAGCTTTTCGGGGGAGAGGGGACAGGGGCAGCTGATGACATGGTACCCCCGTGCCACTGCTTCATCCCGTAGCCGGGGCAGCAGTGCCGCGGCTGCCGCCCCGCAGGGGTCCTCCAGGCATATGACCCGCTCGCATAGCGTCGAAATTGTTTCATGAAACAAAATAGTGCCTTGGTCTGTCACCGCGGAGAGCAGCCGCAGCTCCTCACGGCCCGGTTTGCCCCGGTCAGGCAGCTCCCGGGCAGCCAACCGCTGCACATAGTGCTCGATTTTTTCCCAGTTTAGGGTCTCCGCCGCCAGCCGGCGCACCTCCCCCAGCAGGGCCCCCGCCCCGGAAAGATACCGTACCGCCTGCCAGTGCAGCCCGCTGATCTCCCGCCCCAGCCGGACGATCTCCTCCCGCCGGGTGAATAGAAGCTCCTCATCCCAGCACCCACACAGAGAAAACGGCTGCTCCACCGCGCCGGGGAACTGCGGCTCCAGCGCGTGGGGCGGGGTGGCATCCAGCAGCACCGTCTTTTGCCGCGGCAGAATGACCCCATCCAGGCTGGCGGCATCGGAGGAACAGTGGATCTCCTCCACCGGCTGGCCGCGCTGCAGGGCCAGCTTTATTACCCGCTTCATCAGGGTGGATTTGCCGGTGCCCGGCCCGCCTTTGATGAGGATGCAGCGCCAGCCCTCCTCCGGCTGGGTGAACTGCCCGAACAGCGAATAAAACCCGTTTTGGGAATTGCACCCCATAAACCAGCGGCAGGGGATCGTTTTTTCCATGAAAAGGCTCCTTTCGGCGGGGTATGGCGTTCGCGCCCGCTGGTGCCATTCTATGCCGCCTCGGTGGATGTTGCCCCAGGTTCCTGCAGGGTGCCGGTTCGGCCCGCCGCTCACCCGTGCGAAAGCCACAAAAAAAGAGGGCCCGCAGGCCCTCCCGGTGCAAAGATCATATCTCTATCCCCAGCTCCTGTATTTTCTCCCGCAGCGAGAGAAAATCCGCGAAGCCGTTTTTGGTATTGTAGGGGTTGCGCAGCAGTGCCGCCGGGTGGAAGGTCCCCATCATCCACACCCCGTTTTTCTGGATCCACTCGCCATGCTGGCGTGTTACCTTGTAATCCGGCTGGATCAGCGTCATGGCGGCAATACGCCCCACGCACACAATGATCTTGGGCCGGATGAGCGCCACCTGGTTGCGCAGGTAGCCCATGCAGGCGGCGATCTCCTCCTGCTCCGGGTCGCGGTTCTGCGGCGGGCGGCACTTTACTATATTGGCTATGTAGATATTGCGGCTGCGGTCCAGGTCGATGTAGTGCAGCATTTTATCCATCAGCTGGCCGCTGCGCCCCACAAAGGGCTCTCCCTGCTCGTCCTCGTGCTGGCCCGGCCCCTCCCCGATGAACATGATCTCTGCCTTGGGGTTGCCCACCCCAAAGACTACATGGTGCCGGCCTTGGCACAGCTTGCAGGCGGTGCAGTGCAGCGCGGTATCTCTCAGGCTTTCCCAGTCCATCATGGGTGTCGCCTCCTTTTGTAAATTTCTCGATAAATCTATTATATCAGATAATTAGACTCTTTGCAAAATAGAACATGGGTGTTATAATATTATGGACAAAAAAGTATGCGACAATAAGGAGGCATCCCCCTATGGCAAAAGTATTAGTAGAAACTTCCGCCCGTCATCTGCACCTTTCCCAGCAGGATCTGGAGACCCTGTTCGGCGAGGGCTTCGAGCTGACCTTCAAAAAAGCGCTTTCCCAGCCCGGCCAGTTTGCCACCAATGAAAAAGTCGAGGTCATCGGCCCCAAAAAGTCCATGGGAATGATTTCGGTTCTCGGCCCCGTCCGCAAGCAGACCCAGGTCGAGCTTTCCATGACCGACGCCCGTTCCATCGGCATCGCCCCCTTCGTGCGGGAATCCGGTGACCTGGCCGGTACCCCCGGCTGCCGTCTGGTTGGCCCCAAGGGCGAGATCGAACTGAAGGAAGGCGTTATCGTCGCCAAGCGCCACATCCACTTCACCCCGGAGGATGGCGAGAAGTTCGGCGTTAAGGATAAGCAGATCGTCCGGCTGAAAATTGATTCCGATGGCCGCAGCCTGGTGTTCGATGATGTCATCTGCCGTGTTTCCCCCACGGCCGGCACCGCCTGCCACCTGGATACCGATGAAGCCAATGCTGCCGGCTGCTCCGGTGAAGTCTACGGCGAGGTCATTCTGTAAAATCACGCCCCCCGGCGGCAGACTTACCACAGTCTGCCGTCTTTTACAAAAATCAAAGCGACCGAAAGGAGTTTCCCTATGGCCACCCTTTTGCAGCTCTGCCAGCCCTTCGATCACGCTGTGATGGCCGTCATCCAGCAGCTAAGCGGCGCCATGATGGATAAGATCATGCTGGTGTTCACCTTCCTGGGCGAGGAGACCTTCGCTATTCTGCTGCTCATCGCCGTGTACTGGTGCTGGGATAAGCGGATCGGCGAATATCTCTTGTTCTCCCTTTACACCGCCATGAGCCTCAACGGCCTGCTCAAGGATATCATCTGCCGTCCCCGCCCGTTTTTGAATGACGAGTTCAGCGACCTGCGCTATGTCAAGGTAAAGGGCCTGCTGGTGGATACTGAGCACCTTTCTTCCTCCTGGTCCTTCCCCAGCGGCCACAGCCAAACCGCTGGCAGCATCTACGGCAGCCTTATCAATGGCCGCAAGCTCGGGATCAAAGTCTGCGGCATCGCGGTCATCCTGCTGGTCATGCTCTCCCGGGTCTATCTCGGCGTCCATTACCCCACCGATACCATTGTGGGCGCGGTGCTGGGCCTGCTGTGCGCCTGGGTGTGCGGGCTGCTGTTCCGCCGCTTTTATCAGCACCGCCTGCTGCTGATGGCCGCCGCTGTGCTGCTTTCCGGCCTGATGCTGCTGGTCAGCCCCTCCGGCGACAGCGTAAAAACCCTGGCGATGGGTGTGGGCGCTGTACTGGGCATGTGGCTGGAGGACGGCCTGGTGGAGTTCCGCTCCGCCAATGGCTTCTTCGGCGGGGCGCTGCGGCTCATTTTGGGCTTTGCACTTATCATGGCCATCCGCATCGGCCTTAAGGCCCTGCTGCCCGATATGATGTGGTGTCACACCCTGCGCTACGGCCTCATGGGCCTGTTCGGGACCTTCCTGTGGCCGTGGGTCTTTACGAAATTGGGCTTTTGACAAAAAGACAACCCAGGCGGCGAACGCAAAAGCGGGTGCTGGCTGCGTTGCCCCCTCGAAAGGCATAAGCCCGTCTTGCGCCGGGCGCGAGCCTTCCTTCGGGTGCAGCCTTGCCATCCCCTCCCTTTTCCGCCCGCCGCCCGTATCACCATAAAAAATTCATTTTAGGAGGTCGTATTATGGGATTTCTGAAAAATCTGCTGGGCCTGGGTGTTGCCGCCGGCACCGCCTATGCTGCCGTTAAGGTAGCGCAGAAGTACAACGAAAAGAAGAACGCGAACGCGGATCTGAACGGCGATGGCGCCGTGGATGCCAAGGATACCGTCTACGGCGTTAAGGAAGCCGCCCGCGAGGTGTACGCGGAAACCGCCGCCAAGGTGCGGGAGAAGGCCCCAGAGGTCCGGGAAAAGGCCGCTGCCGCCATCGGGGCCGTGCAGGAAAAAGCCCCCGAGTTCATCGAGAAGGTGAAGGGAGCCGCCGGCGAAGCCTGGAGCGCCATCCACGGCGAGAATTTCCCTGCCGCCGAGGTGGAGCTGGAGGAAGAACCCACCTGTTCCGAGGATGTCACCGCCGAAGAGACCGAAGAGCCTGCCGCCGAGCCGGAGACCCCCGCCGCCGGGCAGGAGTAAGCAAACCCCGCAAACCAAAAGACCGCCCCAGCCGGGCGGCCTTTTTTGCTGCGCTTATTTGATGAAATTGGTGCGGATGGGCGCTTCCCGCTGGGGCAGGCCGTATTTCTCCCGGCCCAGCGCGATGCTGCGCATCAAGAAGGTCATATTGCGGGCCAGCGTGCGCATGGTCTGCCGGCCTTCCTCGTCCTGCTCAGCTTCGCCGGGCGCCCGCCCGTGGATGCTGTTCCAGTATTGGCTGGAAGCGACCGGCATCCCCGCTATGGTAAAAAATTTGTTCAGCTCATCAAAGGTCGCGCTGCACCCGCCGCGCCGCGCGCACACCACACTGGCCCCTACCTTCATGGATTTATCAAAGTGGCTGCTGTAAAAAAGCCGGGTCAGGCAGGCCACCAGCGTGGCATTGGCGCTGGCGTAGTAGACGGGGCTGGCCACCACCAGGCCGTCCGCCGCCTCCAGCTTGGGCGCCAGCTCGTTTACGATGTCATCAAAGACGCACCGGCCGGTCTCGGCGCATCTGCCGCAGGCAATGCACCCCCTGATATCCCGCGCGCCCACCTGCACCGTTTCCACCTCCACGCCTTCCTCCCGGAAGATCCTTTCCATCTCCTCCACCGCCACAGTGGTATTGCCGCCCACACGGGGGCTGCCGTTCAGGATCAAAACCTTCATTGCCGTGCCTCCTATCTGTTAAAATGTGTTCAGCCTCATTATATCTGCTTTGGGTGGAATTTACAACAGTCCCGCCGGGGCAAAATATTGCACAAAAAAGAAAGGCAAATTTGTGCACCCCACCAATTGTTTCCTGCACCAATTGACACCCCCGCCCCGCCGTGCTATCCTGTTTATACCAATCATATCCCCATGGGGATATTTTGTGTTTGCTCCGCAAACACAACCCCGCCTGCGGGAAAAATAAAAAAAGAAGAGAGGTTTGTTCAAATGAAAAAGCTTTTAAGTGTTGTGCTGGCGCTGCTCATGCTGGCCGTCATGCTGCCGGTCACTGCTATGGCAGAAGACACCAACTACTGTACCATTGAGGGGATAACTGAAACGGACGGTACGACCCTCAAGCATTTTGGTACTCTTACCGATGCAGCAAAAGCATGGCGGGAGAGCAAAGGCGTTGTAACCGAAGGAAATACCTTCGGTGCAAACAATTTGGGCACAGTAGAATCCATAGTGTGGGACATCTATGGCACGGTTCCTGTTGGCGATGGCGCTGGTGTTGCAGGTAACAATGGCGCAGGAGAATGTATCTTTACTGGCGGTTACTTTACGCCTGCTGTTACTGTAAGTAAAGTTACCGTTACTGGCCATAACAATGCTACTATCAGCAAAACAAATGATAAATACCGTGTAAGCGTAAACGCAAATGAAGTGGTATTTGCAAACATCACCTTTGAAGATACCATGAGAAACGATAGTAACCCCGGAAGCCTTACTTTTACTAATTGCACTTTCAAAGCGGACCTTAGAATGCCCCATAACAGAGAGAACGCTACTCTGAAAGTGGAAAATTGCACTTTTACTGGCGAAGTAGCTAGTGATTATGCGATATTTGTGCAGGGCCCTAACGGGGGCACAATGAGTAATGTAGTGCTTTCCGGGAATAACATTTCCGGCTATCGGCGTGGCGTAAATGTCCAGGCGGGTTCTACTGCAACTGTTTCCATCACCGGCAACACCATCACCAACTTGACCGGATACACCGAGAATGATCAGACCTATGGCGCAGCCATTCAGCTTACCACGGGCAGAGAGTTTATCATCACCAACAATAAGATTGATGTCAATACCGGCAATGCGTTCCGTTTTTATAGCGGACTGGATGCCGATGTGACAATCAGCGATAACATTATTAAGGCACCTTATCTTGTATGGAATCAGGCTGAATTGCCCAATGAGAAGATTACTTCTCAGGATAATAAACTTACAATCACTAACCCGAATAAAGCAGCAACCAGTGATGGTGCTCTTGAGGACGCTACCGTAATCAAGGCTGCCCCCACTCAAATCGTCATCATCACCCCCGCCGGGGACACCCCCAAGACCGATGACCAGAAGAACCCCACCACCGGCGCCAATGATATGGTCGCCGCAGCCGCGGCCCTCATGGCCGTCTCCGCCCTTGGCATGGCCGTCCTCTCCCGCAAAGAATAAAATCATCCGCCCCACCCAAAAAGCTCCCCCACCGGGGGAGCTTTTGCTGTGATAAGGTAAAGGTTCACCAAAAGAAAAAGACGCCTTTGGGCGTCTTTTTCTTTTGGTGAACCATCGGGGATTCGAACCCCGGGCCCTTTGATTAAAAGTCAAATGCTCTGCCGACTGAGCTAATGGTTCATATTGCCGCATGGCAACAGATATATTATAATGGCCTCCCCCCGGCTTGTCAAGCATTTTATCACTATACTTTCCATCTCTTTCCCATCTTTTCCCCGCAATGGGCTATAACATTTCCCCGCCCCGCATTGCATTTCTCCCGCGCTTTCGTTATAATACTTTCAGCGTTAATTTTGGGAGGATATGTTTATGCTTTTCTGGATCGGTCTGGGCGTTCTGCTCATCGGCGGCATCATGGCCCGCGTCGCTTCTAAGCGCGGTGACGAGGGCGAAGCCCTCAAAAAGGTCGGCATTGCGCTCATCTTCATCGGCACCGCCATTCTGCTCTTTGTGCTCACCATCAATATCCTGGTGTGGACCGGCCGCTTCGGCGTTGCCTCCTGATCACCCTGCCCCCCTACGGGGGCTTCCTTTTTTAACCGCCGCCGGGTATAATAAACTCATACCCAAGTACTCCCCGGAAAGGAGGCCGCCCTGTGCCGCTGGAACTGCAAAGCGATATCCGCTACCTCAAAGGGGTAGGGGAGAGCCGCGCCCAGCTTTACCATAAGCTCGGCGTGGATACCGTGGAGGACCTCCTCTACCACATCCCCCGCCGCTATGTCGATCTCACCCATCCCACCCCGCTGGCGGAAGCCATTCCGGGGCAGAAATGCGCCGTCCGGGCGCTGCTGGCCGCCAAGGGCCGGGAGCAGCGCATCCGCCGGGGACTTTCCGTTTTTCGCCTCACCGCCGTGGATGGCCCCGTCACCCTCCACATCACCTTTTTCAATGCCAAATACACCGTCGATTCCCTGCGCGAGGGGGAGGAATACCTCTTTTACGGTACCCTTACCGGCGGCTTTTACGCCCGGCAGATGGACTCCCCGCAGGTATTCCGCCCGGAGGAAGCCGGCACCCTGCTGCCGGTCTATCCGCTCACCCAGGGCCTCAGCAATAAGATGGTCAGCCGCCAGGTCGCCGAAGCCCTCCACCGGGTGGAGCAGCTCCCGGATCCCTTGGCAGGCAGCGGCCTGCCGCGGCAGTACGGCCTGATGAGCTACTCGGAAGCCCTCCATGCCGTCCACTTCCCGCGCGATTGGGCGGAGATCGAAACCGGCCGCAGCCGCATGGTCTTTGATGAACTGCTCTGCCTTACCATCTGCTTTGCCCGGATGCGCCAGGGCCGGGCGTTGCGGCATATCGTCCCCATGCAGCCGCACCCCCTTACCGCCTACTATCAGGCTCTGCCTTATCAGCTGACCGGCGCCCAGCGGCGCGCCATTGCCGAAGCCATCGGCGATATGTGCAGCGGCACCCCCATGAACCGCCTGGTGCAGGGGGATGTGGGCAGCGGCAAAACGGCGGTGGCAGCGGCCTGCTGCTATTTCGCCTTCCTCAATGGCGCACAAAGCGCCCTGATGGCCCCCACCGAGATCCTGGCCCAGCAGCATTACCACAATCTTGCCCCTCTCCTGGAGCGCCTTGGTATGCGGGTGGCCCTCCTCACCGGCTCCCTTTCCGTCAAAAAGAAGGAGACCCTCAAAGCCGCCCTCGCCGCCGGGGAACTCGATCTCTGCATCGGTACCCATGCCATCCTCACCGCCGATACCGAGTTTTCCCGGCTGGGGCTGGTCATCACCGATGAACAGCACCGGTTTGGGGTGCGGCAGCGGACCGCCCTGCGGCAAAAGGGCCAGGATACCCATGTCCTGGTCATGTCCGCCACCCCCATTCCCCGCACCCTAGCTATGATCGTCTACGGCGATCTGGAGCTCTCCATCATCGATGAGCTGCCCGCAGGCCGCCAGCCGGTGCGCACCTACCTCATCAATAGCGAGATCCGGGAGCGGGCCTTCGGCTATATCCGCCGCCACCTCGATGCCGGTTATCAGGCGTATCTCATCTGCCCCGCCGTGCAAAGCGAGGAGGAAGAGGCGGCCGCCGCCCATCTCAAATCCGCCGTGGAATACGCCGAGGAGCTGGCCCACGGCGCCTTTGGGCAGTATCGGGTCGGTTTGCTCCACGGCAAAATGCGCCCCGCCCAAAAGGAAAAGGTCATGGCGGAATTTGCCGCCGGGGAGATCCAGCTGCTGGTGGCCACCACCGTGGTGGAAGTCGGCGTGGATGTCCCCAATGCCGTGATTATGATGATTGAAAATGCCGAGCGGTTCGGACTTTCTCAGCTCCACCAGCTGCGCGGCCGGGTGGGCCGGGGCCAGGTGCAGTCCCACTGCATTCTCCTTTCCGATACCGATAACCCCGAAACCAAGGAGCGCCTGCGGGTGCTGTGCAGCACCAATGACGGCTTCAAAATAGCGGAAGAGGACCTCAAGCAGCGCGGCCCCGGCGACTTTTTCGGGGAGCGGCAGCACGGCCTGCCGGAGCTCAAGGTGGCGGATCTCGCGGCCGATAGCCGCCTGCTGCAAAAGACCCAGCAGGCCGCCGGCGAGCTCCTTGCCCGTGATCCCCAGCTGGATACCCTTCCCGCCCTCTCCCGCCGTGTGGACCGCCTGATGGCGAAAATGAGCTTGTAAAGCCGTCTGCGGCCCCGCACCGACCCAAAGCCTCCCTTGTGCAAAGGGAGGTGGCGAATGAAATGAGCCGGAGGGATTGTCAGTACAAACTATGACTTGGTTTTATCCCGCCTACCCGGCAGGGCCAGTTTGTGGTCGCCTATCGGCGTCACGGAGTCACCGAAGGGTGACGGTCTGCACGGCTCGCCGCCGGGGCGTTCCTTTTGTGCGTACAAAAGGAACCAAAATACGGTCAAGGGGGACCGGGCTTCCCCCTTGACAAACCCCCTTGACGCTTAGCTGTGCTGGCTACGGATTTAGATTTTTCTGGGGAGAAAAATCTAAATCCGTACTGCGCACAGATGCGCTCCAAAGGTAGCCGC